>Ga0116227_10015947_pt1 | contig 10974 bp, 8 predicted proteins | sample S1TSphgellanicum_FD_89693 | JGI IMG/M metagenome (GOLD analysis project Ga0116227, IMG submission 89693) | Host-associated microbial communities from peat moss isolated from Minnesota, USA - S1T2_Fb - Sphagnum magellanicum MG | ecosystem: Host-associated > Plants > Peat moss > Unclassified...
CTCGGCGACATTAATCAGCGCTCCCCGCCAAACCGGGAACCCCAGTTAATTCCGGAAACTCGCGTCTTACGCATGGTACAGGCGCTATGCTTCGCAGCGTAATCGTACAAAGTCGAGCTAAGAGGCTCGATCCTTGATCACCTAACTGAGTTTGAGGGCGCCCGCTCGGCATCAAAAGAATGGCAGGAGACAGACCACTCCCCCGATCCGAGCCGAGCGATTACAGAGATAGACCGATGTCCTTCTCGGGCAACTTGGTCACCTGAGCGGCCTTCGAGCCCTCAGGCGGTTTGCCGATTTCCAAATCGAAGCGCACATCAACCTTAGCGAATGGATCTGGGCCGTCGGGACTGGAAACAAGGTGCGAACCCGATGGCACGCCGGGCGGCCCAGGTTTGCGCGTATTCTTGACCCCCACCGCCTCCAGCGCGCTTGCCTTGTCGCCGGGATTTGCCTCGATGGATCGCAGCAGCTGCATCTTGTCGTCGGTGTAGATGGCGATGTCGAACCTCACACGCGTCAGCATCACATGCGTGAGCCGCTGGTTCGACAACTGCCGCTCATTGGCGCTCATAACGCCGATCCCCCGGTCGGTGGTCATGCCCTGAGCCTGATGCATATTGATTGCATAGGCCAGGTTCATCCGCTCTAACATCTTATCTCCCATCGCCAGAAGGAGCATGTCAGCACCCTCCCCCAGCCTCACTTCGACACCTTGGGGGGTTATCGCGAGGATCCGCGCCCGCGCCGAATTGAAGATCCCGCGCTCCCGGTCATTGGCGGTCCAGACGATCTTGTCGCCGGCATGCACCGTGATCGGATCGCGTGCCGAGAGCGCCAGCGTATCACGGGTATCGAGCGGATCGATCCTCGATGGGTGGAAGCTGTGCTTGCGCCCGTGCTCATCGACCAGATTGACCTTTCCGCGCTTGGTGACGCCGACGACCATATAGGCGCCGCGCGCCAGGCCGCCCGGCCGCGCGTTGTTGGTCACCTCGAGCTGATGCCCGGCCTTGTAATGGTGGGCGTAGCGCAATTCCTCCCGTGTGAGGTTGAGGCTTTCGAGGCGCCTGATTTCAACCCCCTCCCCGCTGATCGTCCCCTCCGCGCGCAAGCCTTGCTGGACCACCTCGTTGAGATAGGCCCGCGTCTCACGCCCAGAAGCGTAGAGCGCGGTTCTCTCCCGATCGTCCGCAGAAAGCTCAAGCCATTTCTTGGCAGCCGTATCGCGGTATTCCTTGCCCACAGAAACCACGCGATCCCCCAGCACACGGAAGGTCGCGCGATAGTTCCCCTGCCGCGACAATGTGGCAACCGCCTTCATATGCTCCGTCTTCTGGCGCTGGCTGGTCTTGAGCTCCGAGATCTCCGCCTGCGAATGGGTCTGGACGAGGGAATAGGGTTTGCCGGCATCAACCGCCTGCAGCTGCGAGCGATCCCCCATCATGATAAGCCGGTCGATGTTGAGCCGATTGGCGATCGTCACCATGTCGTTCATCGACTGGTTGGCAACCAGCGACGCCTCATCGAACATCAGCACCATATCGGCCAGCGCCGCCCGCGACGCCTCGAAATTTGGCCCCTTGCCCTCTATGGCCGGCTTGAGGTGCGCGCGCACAAAGGAAGCGACGGTCTGGGCTTCGATCTGCCCGTCCTCGCGCAGCATGTTCACCATCTTGTTGGCCATGGCGAGGCCCAGCACCTTCTTACCCTGATCCTCGGCCACACGCGACAAGGCGTAGACCATGGTGCTCTTGCCCGCGCCAGCCACGCCCTGGATCACCACGGTGCGGTCCTGACTGGTCAGCGCCAGCGTCGCGGCTGCAAGCTGCTCGCCATTGAGAACCATAGGCGCAGCATCAAGGGTTTTGAGTTGCCCTGCCTTGTCCTGCAACCGGTCGATCACCTGATCGGAGGGAATGAGGGCGACACCCTGCCCTTTGCCGGCATCCACGCCGGCCAGGAGCCTCTTCTCATCCTGCACCAACTGCGGGGTGGTGACATGGGTGACCCGCTCGTCCCGGCGCCCCGAAATGCCTTCGATCAGTTGCCCTTGAGCGGCGAGCTGAGCGATCCGCGCATCGACCTTTTCAGGCGTCACCCCGGATAGCCCAAGATCCAGCGCGACCTTTGAAACGTGATGCAACGGGAAAGCTGCGTCACGCTGACCAAGGATGCGGATGGCCGAAGCCACAGCCATCTGCGTGCGCAGATCACTGGGCGCCAATGCGAGCCGGGCGAGACCACTTGTGACCAGCGGATCTTGTCCCTTGAGATGCTCTTCAAATGCATGGAGCGCGCCCAACGCAAACTCGGCCAGTCCTGAGGATGAGGCCTCCAGACGCCCCCGAATCTTGCCCAGAACCTCGCTCGACATCCGGGCCGCCTGGCTGAGCGAGGTGATCTTTTCCTCGCCGCCGCGCGAAGCCTCCGACCGGGCGCTCGCCGCCTCCACAACCTGCTTGCCATCGAAGCCCAGCGCCGCGGCCCGTTCTCTCCATTCGGCGCGCAGGGCCTCCCGATCCTCCAGATCGATCTTATTGTCCCGCGTACCGATGGTGACGGCATCGCGACCCTGCGGGGTGACGATCCCCAGATCATTGATCTTGTCGAGGATCTCGATCCGCCGCTGACTGAAGCTGTCCAGAACCACCTTTGGGACGACACCCACAGCGTCGAACTGACCGTGCTTGCCGGTCACCTGCGTGTCATACCCCAGCTTCTCCACCCGGTTGCGGAAATCGGCCGACTGCCGACTCCCGATCACGGTGTTGTTCGCCCAGAGAGGGTCATTGCGCAGCGCGCGCCACTGGCCCTCCACGCGCGTTGCATTGAGCACCACGACATGGATATGGCCCTGCGGATCGAGCTTGCGGCTCGTATCATGCTGGAACATGGCATAGGTCAGATGGCTGGTGCCGATCGCCTCGCCGTTCTTCCCGTCGCGGTCGTAGATCCGCCCTTCCGCGAAATTCTTCTCCACCCAGGCCATGGTGGCGCGGACGGACTCGCGATAGGCCTCCAGAATGCGCTCATCGCCCGCGACATAAGCAAGGATGCTGAGCGATTTGGGCATCGAGAAGGTGAGGTCCATGCCGGGCCGGTGGCGCGCATTGCCACTGATGCTGCCGCCATCTGGCAGGCGTCCGTTCAGCAGGCCCTCGAACGCCTCTTTGCCCACTTCGCCGGCCAACCCCAGATCCGCCGCGCCCGCCCCGCCCCACTCACTCATCTCACTGGAATGCTCGCCGGTATAGTAGTCGTCCTTGGTGAAATAGTTGGCGGCGCCGCCCGCCGAGCGGATGGAGGAAACCGAGAGCATCGATCAGAAATCCATGTCCATACCGCCATCCCGCGAGGCAGCGGGCGCACCATGATCGCGGTGATGCCCATGCCGATCGGCAGGATCAAACATGCCCTGCCCCATGCGGGTTTCGGTGATGATCTGCTGCTCGCGTAGCCGCCCCGAGCGGTTGTTTTGCCCCTTCTCGTCAGCAAGCCCACGCAGGCCTGCTTCCCCCCTCTGGTCCCCGGAACGATCCGAGCTGTCCTCGCCATCGGCCTTGATCCGCCCGAAGGCGCCCAGATCAGCCGAGCCATCCTCCTCCGCCTTGTCTAGCGCCGCAGACATATCGCCCGGTGGCGCGGGCTCGGCGTCGGCCGAGGTCATGGCGCGAGCATCGAAGAGGGGCAGGCCGCTCAAGGCCATTGCGGTTTCGTCAGGGGTTTCGCTCCCCTCGCCCGGCTCCTCCCCCTCGCGCTCATGATGTGCCCCGGCATTCTCGCGCCCGCCCTCCCCCGTTTCACCGTCATCCTCCACAGGCTTGGGAACATAGGCCGCCGCCAGCATCCTGGTCTTGCGCAGGAAGCCGGGCGCAATCACGGGATAATCGACATACTCCAGCTCGATGCGGGTTGCTGGAAAGCCTTCGGGAAACTTCACATAGCCGTGGAGCGAGGGGAGGTTCATGAGATCATCTGGAATGACCAGCGGCTTGACCTCGGTGCGCGGGGTGATGGTCGCGGCATCACGCGATTGGCTGGCGCCGATCGAGTAGGCCTCATCCGTCTCGCGAACCTCGCGGTCACCGATATATTCCGAGCATTTCTGCGCGGTGTTCTTGTCCGCCGTCGCCAGAATGAGCTTCGTGCGTGCCAGTGATCCCAGATTGATCGCCCCTTCCTCGCCATAGGTTTCAGCGAGCTTGTCGAAGCTGTGCATTCCCAGCACAAAGGCGCCACCAAAGCTGCGCGCAGTCTGAAGGCCATTCTCGATGGCGGGCAGACGATGGAGCGCATGGACCTCATCAAAGAAGTACCATGTGCGCAGCTGGCGCGTGCGCGGCATCGCCATGATGGCGTTGACCGCGATCTCCATCCAGAGTGTAAGCAGCGCACGGCACAGCACCAGATCGTTGTGGGTCGAGGTGATAAAGAGGATCGAGCCTGCAGGCCCTTCGCGCATCCACTTGGTGATCGAGAAGGGCGGCGGGCCGCCCGGCACGGGATCGGGCAGGAAGCGGATCGCCTGCGCATTGGTGTTGAAGACGGCGCGGATGGATTCTGCCATGCGCGCGGCCTCGACAGCGGTAAGCGGGCTGGCGATGGTGTTCGCCAGCTTGGCGTTCACCGATTTAAGATCCGCCTGCATCAGGTGGTGCGCGATGGCGCCATTGCTGGTTTCGCCCATCTCGACCAGCTTCATGCACATTTCCACGAAGAGCGTGCGCGCAGCCATGGCCCAGAAGGGCTCGGCATTACCCCCGTCGCTCGGGATCAGCGCGGCGGCGGCGGTGAGATAATCGGCGTAATTGATGCAGTCGTTGAAGATGGTCCAGGGCGGGCAGCGCTCGTCCATGGGGTTGAGGATATGGTCCCGCTCGGGATCGTAGAAACTCTCGACGAAGGCACCGGTGAGATCGAAGATCACGCAGCGCTGACCGCGCGCGCGGGCCTGCGTCACCATTTCGCGCAGTTGCGTGGTTTTGCCCGTGCCGGTGGTGCCGATCAGCATGGCATGGCCCTGCTCAAGATGCCAGGGATAGGGCACGCCCGCCATCGTATAGGGGACATGGACGCCCATGGCAGAGCGCTCCTCAATGCCCAGCGCGATGATCCGATCGGGATCATCTTGCGGAAACATCGCCCCGATCTCTTTGCGCATCTCGATCAGATTATGGGCATCGATGTCCGAAATCAGCACATCGAGCTTGACCAGCGTGGCGCCGCGCTCATGGCGCTCCTTGAGCACATCGCTGCCGACCTTGCTGGAGAGCTTGATAAACCACCGGGTGGCGGGTGCCGACAGCACGCCGGCCAGCACCATGGCCACGATGATACAGCGGGTGAAGCGCGCGCAGGCGGCGGCCACATCGCTATCGTATGGAACATCGCCGATGGTCATCGGCACCACCGTCCCATCATGTGTGGTGAGGTTGACCGACTTGGACGGATCGAGATCGGCGGCCGACCAGAAGCTGGCCAGTGCGCGCATCTCGATCATGTTGTCGTCATGATCGTGGCTGAAGATCAGCAGCAGAAAGAGGAGCATGACCACGAAGGTCGTCAGCGTGGCGATGATGGGCCAGCGCAAGCCCTCGGCCATCATCATATAGCGCAGCCGCAGAAGCTGAGACCCCCGCGTGAAATCGCCCATGTTGCGCACCACCTGCCCGCGCGCGGACTGGTGCTCGACCTCGACAGGACGCCCGTCGAAACGGATGTCGTCCTTACGCGCCATGGTGCTTGGCCGCCCGGCGCTGCGCGACCACATGCAGGTCCTTGACCTCTTCGGGCGCAAGTTTGGCCAGCAGCGTGTCGAGCTGGAGATCGAACTTCTCGGCCAGCACGATCAGGCGCGTGATATCGATGCCATGGCCCATCTCGGCCAGGGGCAAGGCCAGCTGGACAAGCTGTCGAATGACGGCGGTGGGAGAGATGCCGTCGCGTTCAGCGAGGGCCTGAACCCGCTCGAAAACGGGAACGGGCACGCTGAACCCGGCGGTCTTCATTGTTCTTGCCACGCATGCACCTTTTCAGATGCATGGTCTGCCTATCGCCCGTTCCGAATATCGAAGGTTTTCGCGATTTTCAAGTGAAAATTACGCAGGAAGATACGCCTCTTCGCTCGATCATCCCCCGCAAATCCAACGTATACTGCGCCAGTTCTCAAACGCGCAGTATAATACGCAGAGGTATGTCGCCGTATCATATTACGCGCCCGCACCAAGTTCATGCATCTTCACCGAAATCTCGGCTCTGCCTTCCCTTTTTCCACTTCGGACTGTCCGCGTAGGGTGTGCGTCAAGTAGTGACGTTCCCAGCAGCTCATTTTTTGCCCTTGGGACGTTCGCTTGTGGCGGAATTCCGGGCTTTTCCGGACGTCAGTTTCTTGCAGGAAAACGCAGCGTCGTTAGCGGGGGCACCAATGTTTCCACGATGTTCCGGTTTGGGGAGCAAATAGCCATCAAGAGCGCCCAAACCCCCTGAGCCATGTCTCTCAAAGTGCAGATTATGGTGAGGCGCTGTGCCGCCCGGCAACCGAGCCTCCGGTCCGATATTTGGCAAATATGTACGACCTGCCGCCGCCTCGCCGCCATGCGCTTGAGGAACCGGCTTCGCGAGTTTCCGGCAAAGCAATGTGAGCGGGATTTCGCCAATGGCGTCTGCTTAAAAGCGCCATTTTTGACCTCGCCAAGTTTTCCCGAGAGGCATGAATTTTTTACCCGTGAACTTGATGGGCATTCTTAACAGGACCACGCTATCAGCAGCGCTGGGAGGGGGCAAACGGGCCCTCCTAGCGATCCTTGCTACTCAATCGCCGCAACGATGTGAGGGGCCACTGGTGCGCGTGAACATCGGTGAGATGTTTCGGGATCTGACCAAAGGGCTCGCCCGCGCGATCGCGGGGATGGGCGCCGGGCCGCTGCTGGCCAGACTGGCCTGATCGGATCCCGGATAGTCCTCGCCGGTCAAGCGCGCAGTAGCGCGCGCCCTTCCCACTTCACAACAATGCCTGCGATAGCAGGCGGGCTCGCGGGGCTGGCCCTTCAGGGCCAGATGGGACCCGCGAACCCCAGCCCGCCCGCACCAACGCCCCCAGCCCCGCGCGCAATCCCGATGCGGCGAGGGATGGAAAGCAGGCAACGTTAAAACGGTGGCGCGGACCTGCCATCGAGCGGCCAAGCGCCGCCTCTCCCTATCGATTCTGCCCGCCGCTGGCTCAAACTCGCCTGCGTGAGCAGGCGGGCGGGGGGGGCTGGCCCGCCAGGGCCAGATGGGGCCCCACCCGCCCCTAGGCCGCCGCCCGCTTCCAGCGCGCGCCTCCCTCCGGCTTGGCTCCGGGTTGCTTCATGGCTCAAACCAAGAGGCATCGCCGGGGCACCCCCGGCGATGCACCCCTATCACCCCGCGCGGGCGGCGGACTCTTGCGCAAAATCAGCATCGCGCATGATGGTTACGGGGACGCGGGCGGCTCGGCACTGCTGGGCAAAATCGATCTGCAAAAAGCTGCCTTCGCAGATGATTGCCTCGATGGGCTGGAGGTTGATAAGCCCCTTGTTGCGGTCAAAGCCTGCCTTGCCGCCGTTGCTGCGGTTAAGGCGGAACAGGATGGTATGGACGCCATTGTGTGCGGCCCATGCCGCCGCGATCTTGTCCGCCCCGCGATGTTGGCCGGTCGTCACCAAAACCATGTTCGGCACGCGCGCCTTGATAAGGTCGAGCCGCGCCCAGATGGGCTCATGGTGAAGCCACTGCGCCCCGCCTGTTACGACGACAACGGGCCCTTGCGGGTTGACGGCATCGCGCTTGGCGGCGCGGCGCGCGGCGAGAAAATCCCGCGCTTCGATCTGAGAGGCGTAAGGAGCAGCGCTGGTGCGCGATCCGCTGGCGCTGCTCCAAGGACTGCCGATGTGGATGCGGTAGATTTCGGCGGCATGGTCGCGCATGCATTCGAGCGCGGCGCGCGCTTCGGCCTGCGACTGGCACAGGCGCTGCGTTTCCTCAAGCTGGTTTGCATGGACCTCTGACGGATCGAAAACCCGTGCCAGCGCGCCCAACTCGCGGGCGGTGTCGTCCTCTTGGCCGGCGACCTGCTGGGCGACACGGTGAAAGGAATTCACCACGCCCCAAGCAATGCGCCCGGCAAGTGGTTCCAAGCGCGTATCGGCCAACAAATGGAAGAGGTCGCCCACCAGCTGCGTGACGCAATCGCGAGCCAGTGCAGCATCGGGCATATCGGCCTGCGTCGGGTCGTCATGGATCGAAAGCTGGCTGGTGGCGATCTCGGCGGCGAAGGCGGCACCAAAGCTGTCATGGCCGGTCGCCTGAGCGTAATGCTGTGCAAAATCATCGAAGCCGGAAAAGCGTGGCATGGGTAAGCACCTTGTTTGCCAGCCCGGATTTGCATAAGCCTCGGGCTGGACATTGACCGATGTTCAAAAAAGGGAAGGCCGGGCCCTGTTTTGCGACCCTTCCCGGCCTTACCCACCCTCAAAATTCAGGGTCGAAGTTGTTGGCTGGTTCGCTCGCCTTCCGGCGGCCGCGCCCGGCGGACTTGGTGCCTTCGGAAGGGTTGCCACCCTCGCCGCCCAGATTGTCCCAAGGGAAGCCCCCGCCGCTGTTGCCACCTTCCCGGCCCTCGTCCTGCCCTGCGGTGCTTTCGCCAAGGTCGCCTGACTGCTGCGGGTTCTCCGACAGGTTCTGACGGGGACGGCGGCGCGTCCATGCGATGTTATAGACCTCCGAACCATCATCCATGTTCACGCGGAACAGGGCGATGGAAAGGGGCCGATCCATCGAAGGGTCTTCGATCTGCCCCTGATAGAACGTCTCGCCGGTGGAGCGGGCATCCTGCTGGAACAGCGCCCCGACCCTCACCCAGGAATTGGCGCGCGTCTTGGCCATGATTTCATACTTCGGCGCGGTGGGCTTGGGGTTGTTCAAGAGACGAAGGCCGATCGTCATGCTGATGGCGAGGGTGTCGATACGCCCGATAAGAACGCCGCCGTTCTGGCCGTTATCGCGACGGGTGATCTGACCGATGTTCATAAGTTTTACTCCGATAGCTGGCCATATGGTCCGTTGGTTAGTGGTTGTCGGCGTCCTCGCCGCCGACATTTACTTAATACAACCATCACAAAAATCGGTCTATCTCATTGTTTTCTTGACCTAAATCCCATCGCTTCTGGTGAGCCGGAGCATCCAAAGCGCCGCGCGGCAGCGCGGCCACCAACAACGTCCGGCCCCGACCAGGGGCCGGTTCCCTTACGGGCTGCCGCGCACACAAGCACTGCCGCCTGTCCATCGCCTCCGGAGCCGCCGTCGCAGGCCCCAAGAGGCGCGGGCGTGACCGGGGGGCAAGCCAAATCACGGAGGGTCCGCCCGGCTTGCCGGGTGGAAACCGTTATTTTGCTTGAAGGCCCTCCAGATCGCTTGGCGGTCTGGAGGGCCTGACCCCCGGGCGCGTTCGTGCCACGCAGGGAGCCTGGGATGGCGCGTAGGAGGTGATGGGCAGGCCTAGTGCAAGGCAGCCACCCTGCCGGACGACCTCGTCCGGAAGGGCATGACAAACCAAATGCGCGGAGCCCCGGCCCCGCTCCGCTTCTCTTTTGCCCCCTGCCTAGCCCTGACCGTTACCCTACAGGGCGCAGACGGCCCCGCGGGCCGGTTGCGTGAGCTTGGGTCGTGGATTTGCCGCGAGGCAAATGCAGGGTTCTAGCGAATAGGGCAGGTTTAGCCCGACCGCATCGCGGTCGGGCGCGCTCCCACGCCTCTCCTCGGGGGCCCCTCACCCTTGAGCCAGCGTCGCCCTCACATCGGCCATGGAGATGTAGACCCGGGTCGGATTGTCCGGATCCTGCAAGGACGCAAACCCCAGATCAGCATAGAACTTGAACCGCCGCTCGAAATGAGCGTCTCGCAAAACATCGAGCACGATCGCCGCAGCCCCCATCTGCTCGGCAATCACCACGCAGCGCTTGATCGCATCGATGACCAGGGCGGTGCCCAGCCCCTTGCCCTGCAACCCTTCATGAACCGCCACGGCACGGATGTAGATTACCGGCACATCGGGCACGCGCGCCCGCTGCCACGCTCTGGGACCAAGATGAGAACGCACAGCCATGGCGCCCAGCGTGTAGAACCCCAGCACGGCAGTATCGCCCTCGACCGTCGCCAGCCAAGCCGTCACCATGCCGTCCCTCACAGCATCGGACAGGGACGATTTGAGGAAATTGTCGATGGCCGCGAAACCGCAAGAAAAGGCGCTGCGATCATGCAGCGCCTTGTCGAATCTCGCGATGGTGAAACAGGGAACCGGCGTCGACCGATCAGTCGGCATCCTTCAGAACGCCCTCCGAAGCTTTCAATGCCTGCGACAATCCGGGAACGACCTTACCCGGCACCTCCACGGCAGCCTTGAAGGCGTCAAAGGCCTCCTGCGGCAGGATCGACAGGGCCATGCGCTGCTCGACCTCCTGCGCCCGCAGAAGGGCTGCCTGACGGATAAAGTCGGCCTCCTGCAGGCCAGTCGCCGCAGCAGCAGCCCTGATCCGCTCTTCGTCGGCGCGGTGCATCCGCAATTCCTTGCGCGCCTCCATCTTACCGGGCGTCGCGGCGATCGTTTCAAGAGCGAACATGTCGGTCCTCCATATAGGAGGGACGTGTACGGCAAAACGCCGTACACGTCAACGGCGTTCGGAGATGAGCAACACGCGCGCATGGGCGTGACGTCGACAGAGGGGATCCAAGCCCTAGCGAATAGCGCGGGCTAAGCGCCCGGCCGCATCAGCTCCCTCCGCCAGCGGAAAGCGTTCCTGGAGCGCGGTTACGCCTTCCAAGGTAGAGTGCCTAAGGCCTGTGGACATTTAGCGTAGCGCGATTTTGATGGCGGCGAGGTTGATCATCGCCCGGTAGCTTTGATCAGTTTTTTCGTAGCGCGTAGCAGTCCGCCGGAATGCTTTGAGATTGCAG
>Ga0116227_10015948_pt1 | contig 10974 bp, 8 predicted proteins | sample S1TSphgellanicum_FD_89693 | JGI IMG/M metagenome (GOLD analysis project Ga0116227, IMG submission 89693) | Host-associated microbial communities from peat moss isolated from Minnesota, USA - S1T2_Fb - Sphagnum magellanicum MG | ecosystem: Host-associated > Plants > Peat moss > Unclassified...
GAATGGGCGGTTGATGTGGATACTAAAGAGTATATCGAGATATTGCAGAAAAATATCCAGGCCAACCGTGTGTCGAATATTGACGTGCAATTAAGGATGACGGAGCGGGCAGGGCCTGGCGTTGCGCAGCCGTCGAAGAAAATGTTGCTGGTTATCATCAGTGGGATCATTGGTCTCTCTTTCTGTGTTATCGTATTATTTATCCTTTTCTTTTTCGATAACAGCATCAAAGATGCGCGGGCGCTTGCTAACAAAACAAAGATGCCGGTATTGGGCCACATCAATTTATTAAAAAGTGATGCAATAGACCTTAGAGAGATCTGGCTGCAAAAATCCGGCTCGGAAGAATTAAAGGAGTTTAAAAACTTAATGCAATCCATCCGCTTTGAGGTTGACCATGATTTGGGTACCGATAAGGTACTATTGATCAATAGCCTTGAGAAGGCAGAGGGTAAAACCTTTTTGGCCATCAACCTGGCTTATGCCTATTCGCTGGTTAATAAAAAGGTATTGCTGATAGACGCTAACTTCAGTCACCCGGCTATCACACAATTTACCAAAACTAAGTTTTACCTGGAGGATTTTCTGGGAGAACAGTATGATAAGTCGATACTTGCTGCAAAGCCCAAGATCAATTTTATGGGAAACAGGGGAGGTGATGTATCACTGTTGGAGCTAAGCAGCGAAAATGATATTACCGAAAAATTAAATGAGTTGAAAAAAGTATTTGATGTGATACTGGTAGAGGTATCGGCATTAACTACACTAAATAAATCAAAGGAATGGACATCTTTTGCCGATAAGATATTGATGGTATTCGAAGCAGGGAAAAACATCAGCGAAAGCGATAAACACCAGATAGAATACCTGAAAAATGCGAAAGGTAAGTTTATGGGCTGGATTTTGAACGTTGTGAGCAAAGACCGCCAGGCGGCAGAAAAAGAATAAGTTAACCACTATATATTTTTATAAATGATCGTCGTAAAAATAGTTTGGATTTTACTGCAGGTGCTGATAGGCTATAACCTGGTGCTGCCAATCGGTATTTATTTTCTTTCAGCCTTTAAAAGGAACAAAGTTAAAACTGTTGATCCCCGGGAAAGTGATTATGCCATAATAGTTACCGCTTATGAACAGGTTACCAATATCCCGGCCGTGGTCGATTCTATTTTGAACTTGAATTATCAGCAGTACATTATATATATAGTGGCAGATAAATGCGATATCAGTGGGCTTAACTTTAATAACAATGAGCGGGTAGTTGTATTGAGGCCGGAAACTACGCTTGCGAGCAATACACGTTCGCATTTTTACGCCATCAGGAACTTTAAACGTGCACATGAGCGTTTGACGATCATCGACAGCGATAACCTGGTTGATCCGGAATATTTAAATGAACTTGACGTTTATTTTAACCAGGGATATCTAGCTGTGCAGGGGATCCGCGAAGCGAAAAATCTGAACACTGTATATGCTTGCCTGGATGCTGCCAGAGATATTTATTATCATTTTTATGATGGCAAAATACTATTTAAAGTAGGTTCATCCGCCACACTTGCCGGTTCGGGAATGGCATTTACCACCGCTTTGTATCGTGAATGCCTTGAGCACCGGGATATTACCGGAGCCGGCTTTGATAAAGTACTCCAGTCGGAAATAGTAGGGCGCGATGTACGAATAGCATTTACCGGCAAAGCCATTGTTTACGATGAAAAAACCAGCCAGTCGGATCAGCTTGTTAACCAGCGCTCCAGGTGGATCAATACATGGTTCAAGTATTTCAGCCTTGGATTCAAGATAATTGGCAAAGGCCTCACCAAACCAAGCTGGAACCAGTTTTTGTTCGGTTTTGTCTTGCTAAGACCGCCGCTTTTTATCTTTTTGTTATTGTCGCTGCTGTTTATGTTCGCTAACATCTTCATCAGTACAGTAGGTGTCATATTGTGGCTGGCAGGGTTTTTATTATTCGTTACCGGATTTTACCTGGCGCTTCGCAATTCAGATACCGACGAACGTATTTACAAATCGCTGGTAAACGTACCCAAATTCATATTTTACCAGGTATTATCATTACTCAAAGCGCGAAAGGCAAATCAGCGTTCGGTAGCCACCACGCATTATCATTCTGAAACAATAGACAAAATTACAAAGAACAATGAGGGTTAACCCGTCAGAAAAGATAACCAAAGGCAAGGAGTTGAATGAGGCCGCCCAACTTAAGGTTGATAAGGTGACCCGCATTGTAGCCCTTGTTGTGGCATTTGTGAGTGTTTTTATGTTTGTGATTAAAATACTTTTTCTATAGCTACTATGCCGCAGGAGACTTCAGAACGGTTGTTATTGCAACGGGATAAAAAAACTTTTTTCCAGGGGTTGAGAAAAACCATTGTAGTAGAAAAGTTTAACAACCCGGTTGGCATGGCCTTCTTTGCAATTTTTGCGGCAATTATTGCTGTAGGAACTGCAAAACTCGGATTGGTTTTCGGCGTTCTCTTACTGGTAATATTAATTGGCGTACCTTCTGTTTATGCTATGGTGGCCTTTCCAAAGTTCGGCATTATCGTAGTGCTGGTGATGGCTTATATGTTGTTTATCCTGTCGCGCATCGGCGTACCTGGGCCTATCGGTATTATTATGGATGCCATGCAGGCATTACTCATGTTAGGGGTGCTGATCTCGCTGAAGCGAAATAACAACTGGAGTGAATTGAAAGGCCCGGTGAGCACCATGATTTTGGTATGGATAGGCTATAATATTTTCCAAATAGCCAACCCGGTTACCGAATCGCGTATGGCCTGGGTTTATACCATCCGTTCAGTGGCGATAGTAATGCTGAGCTATTTTGTTTTCCTTTATAATATCCGCTCTGTAAAGTTCATCCGGCTTATTTTTAAGATCTGGCTGGTGATGAGCCTTTTCGCTGCCTTGTATGGCGCCAAGCAGGAATACATAGGATTTTCGGATGCGGAAGAAGCTTATCTTCATTCCGATCCTGCTATTGCTTCGTTACTATTTATTGCGGGCCACTGGCGCAAATTTTCCATATTTTCCGATCCGGTTTCGTTTGCTTATAATATGAGCATGTCTGCAATTTTTTGTATGGCACTAATTGCAGGCAAAACCAAGCTGTGGAAGAAAATAATCATCGCTATCTTAATGATGATCTACCTGGTATGTATGTTATATTCAGGTACCCGGGGTGCTAACGTTTTATTGCCGGCAGCTTTGTTATTATTTGCAATATTAAATTATAATCGCAAGGTGCTGATATTTACCTGTGTAGCAGCCTTTTGCCTGGTGGTTTTAATTAATATCCCTACGGGCGATCCCAATCTTCTTCGTTTTCAAACTGCTTTTCGCCCCAATAATGATGATTCGTACAACCTGAGAAAAGCAAATCAAAAACGCATCCAGCCCTACATACTTTCGCACCCTATAGGAGGTGGACTGGGCGCTACCGGCACGTGGGGTCAGCGGTTTGCACCGGCTTCGTATCTTGCTAATTTCCCTCCCGACAGCGGTTATATCAGGGTTGCTGTTGAATTGGGTTGGGTTGGCTTGATCATATTTTGTACGCTGATGTTTACTATCTTAAAAACCGGCATCAATAATTATTACCAGATCAAAGACCCTGAGCTGAAAACCTATTGTCTTGCCATGACGCTGATTGTTTTTGCTTATAACATAGCTAACTTTCCGCAAGAGGCGCTTGTACAATTTCCTTCAAACGTATTTTTTTCCCTTGAGGCAGCTTTAATAACAGTTACCCTCAGGCTTGATATAGAAAAAAGAAAAACCCAATTACCCGCACCCAACAATTCTAATTTAGTGATCCATGAGCAGTAACCAAACCATCAAAAACAGGGATATTGTAGTAGTAGGACAACAGCCATGGGATGTTGAAATTGGCAGCAACTGCAAAAATCTTGCTTTAGAGTTCAGCCGGGATAACAGGGTATTGTATATTAATTCGCCGCTTGACAGGATCACCAAAATAAAAAACAAAAAAGATCCTAAAATCAAAAAAAGGATTGACCTGTTGGGTAAACCCGATGAAAGCATTGTTGAGATAAAGGAGAACCTCTGGAATTATTACCCGGATGAAATTATAGAATCCATTAACTGGATAAAGAACGAAACACTTTATACCTGGCTCAATAAGATCAACAACAAGCGGTTCGCGCGGTCGATAACCAAGGCCATTAATAAGCTTGGTTTTAAGGATGTGATACTTTTTAACGACAATGACATCTTCCGTTGCTTTTATTTAAAGGAACTGCTAAAGCCATCTGTGAGTGTTTATTATTCGAGGGACTATTTGCTGTTTGTAGATTACTGGAAACTTCATGGCACTAAAATGGAACCGGAATTGGCTGCAAAAAGTGATCTGTGCGTAGCTAACTCCACTTACCTGGCCAATTATTGCAGGCAGTATAATAAAAATTCATTTTATGTAGGCCAGGGTTGTGATCTGGAGATATTTACCAATAAACAGGATGTGGCTGTTCCGTTGGATGTTAAAGACCTGAAGAAGCCGATCATCGGCTATGTCGGCGCATTGCAAAGCATCCGCCTGGATATTGAATTATTGAAGTATATCGCGCAGCAAAAACCGGAGTGGAGCATAGTGCTGGTGGGCCCCGAAGATGAACAGTTTAAAGTGAGCGATCTTCACCAAATAGAAAACATCCATTTTTTAGGCGGCAAAAATCCGGATACCTTGCCTGCTTATATCAATTCGTTTGACGTGTGCTTAAATCCGCAAATTGTTAACCAGGTAACTATAGGGAATTATCCCCGCAAAATTGATGAATACCTTGCTATGGGTAAACCTACCGTGGCTACCCGCACCGAAGCCATGAGCGTATTTGAAAAGCATACCTATTTGTGTAATACCAGGGAAGATTACGTTGCTGCTATACAAAAGGCCCTCGATAAAAATTCACCGGAGTTGCAGGAAGAGCGTGTTAAATTTGCATCATCGCATACCTGGGAAAACAACGTAAAGGAAATTTACGCAGCCATCAACCAGGTTGCAAAACGGTAGTATATTAGAGTTACCCATAAGATTTATTAATCAGTTGCACATCAATAAAAAGATGGTTACCGATTAATAAATTTAGCTTTCAGCTTTGCGCATTTTGCTTTCAGCTTATATGACTATTTTTTGTCGGGCGTATAAGTAAGCAAATCATAATTGTGCTTAACGTTGCGGTAGATCATGCGCACAAAAGCAATAACCGGGTTGGTAGTTTGCCTGAAGTCGCTTCTCTTCATGGTGCTGGGCTCATCCGAAGAATTGATCTGATCGAACAGGCCCTTAAAATCTTCATAGAACATCGCCTTGCCTTTATTTTTCAGGAAGGACATCGCCATTAAAAACTCGGTACGGTCGCCTTTAAGCCCTTCGCGGTAACGCCCGAATTTTTCAAAAAAGGTAGTCCGGCGCAAATGCGGATGATCACTGTAAACGTGGAATTTACGGTAACCGGGGTACCAAAGCCTGAACATCATTTCGGAAAAACCATTTTTGTAGGGCTTTAAATACGGATATTTAAAATAGGCATAAAACCGCACCATATCTATATCCTTGCGTTCCTCTATAATTTCGAGGGCATCCCTTAAATGTTTGCCATAACCCGGCATCGGATCAAAATCTTCCTGTACATATAAGGTGTAAGGTGTTTTAACAGCGTCCTGGCCTTTATTGATGTTATTACCAAGTCCTTTGTTTTTGGGTGTCGTTATCAAATTAAACGGATGGCTTTTTTGGAGTTCCCTTAAAAACTCAACGTGTTCGGGTTTGCTGCCATCGTCGGAAACCACAATGTCGCCGAAGGAAATTTGTTGTTTTTCAAACGCTTCCAACAACCGGGCGAGCGATTTACTGCGATTGTAATGAGTAATTAATAAGGTAATGCTGCTGAACTGATCCTGGGCCATTGGTATTTATTAAAACTTTTTAAACAAAACATCGTAGGTGCATTTGAGCAGTTTGCCCTGCAAATAAACTACCCTGGCTGCTAATGCGAATATATTTTTACTTTCCCGCCAGCTGGCCCGGTTCATTGTACTCGGTTCGTCGGGTGAGTTCTTTTGATAAAACAGATCTGTAAAATTATCAAAGAAAATACCTTTTCCTTTTTTCTGTATAAAAGAGACGGCCATGCTGTATTCCGTCAGGTCACCTTTGATGCCTTCGCGATACCGCCCGAATTTCTCGAAAAAGGTAGTACGCCTTAAATGCGGGTGGTCGCTGTAGACGTAAAACTTAAGGTGGTTGTTTGCAAATGGAGAGGTTTTAAAAACCATTTCTGAAAAGCCTTTTCCGTAAGGCTTTGTGTATGGATATTTAAAATACGCGTAAAATCTTGCAATGTCCAGTTCCGGGTCGTCCTGCATAAACTGTAAAGCATCCTTAAAGTGGGTTGCGAAGATTTCTTTGGGTTCAAAATCTTCCTGAACATACAAAGTATAAGGCGTTTTAACAGCGTCTTGCCCCTTATTAATATTGTTGCCCAGGCCTTTGTTGACAGGTGTGGTTATTAATCTAAAGTTAAACGTGTTTTGCAGCGCCTTTACCTTTTCCAGGTTCTCTGGTTTACTTCCATCATCAGAAACTACCACATCTTCGAATGAAATGCCTTGTAATTTAAAAGACTTTAATAATCGCTCTAAAGAAGCGCTCCGGTTGTAGTGGGTAATCAGTAAAGTAACCCCTTTAAATAAAATTTCTTCCACTTTAATAATTTAAGCTAAAATTAAATTAAATTATTTATTATAGAGCATAAATTTATAATCTTGCTAATGGTAATTTTACGAAAATATGTTTAGAAAGATCCACAACATCATCCATAACAAATACATACTCTCGTTGGCCGGGAATTTCATCATGTCGGGTCTCGGATTAGTTACCATGACGCTGATTTACCGCTCGTTATCAAAATCTGAAGCCGGTACCTGGGTGTTCTTCCAATCGATATTGTTACTGGTAGATACGTTCCGCTCTGGATTTTTAACCACTGCCTTTATAAAATTTTATGCCGGTTCAACCGAAGAACGCGCCAAAGAAGTCTGCGGTTCAGCCTGGTTTTTGGGCCTGGTAGTCACTGGTGCGCTCGCATTAGTAAGCATAGTTTCGTTTTTGTTTACCGGTATGATCCCCGACAAAGGCATGGCTCTGTTCTTTAAGTGGTCAGGGTTATACTATGCATTGTCGCTGCCGTGGTTTTTAGCTACCTGCGTTACGCAGGGCAACCAGCATTTTGGCAAACTGCTTTACATCAGGTTGGCCAACCAGGGTAGTTTCGTTGTGTATATTTTATTGCTGATAGTCAGCGGGAAGATCAGCACACAAAATGTAATCTTCGGATACCTGTTATCTACAGCCACTTGCAGTTCTTATGTTATTATAAAAGGCTGGACACGCTTCGGCGACCTCAAAAACAGGACCAAGGCTTGTATAAAAGAAATATATGATTTTGGAAAGTATAGCGTAGGCACTTCATTAAGTGCCAATATGTTTACCACTTCCGATACCATTATTATCAACTTTATGCTTGGCCCATCGGTACTGGCTATTTATAACCTCGGGCAAACCCTGATGCAATTGGTCGAAATTCCGTTAAGAAGCTTTGCTGTTACGGCTATGCCTGAACTGGCGACTGCTTTCAACTCCGATAACCGAAAAGGTGTTATCCAGATCATGATCAAGTACACCGGAATGCTCTCAATTGCATTAATACCTGCGGCGCTTATCGGCAGCGCACTGGCCGATCTGCCTATCTATATTATAGGCGGTGGTAAATATGTCGGAACAGAAGCGGCCAACGTATTCAGGTTGTTTTTAACGTTCTCCATCTTATACCCGCCCGATCGTTTCTTCGCGCTTACGCTGGATGTTATCCATAAGCCAAAGATCAACTTCTACAAGGTATTGGTGATGCTGGTTGTCAATGTCGCCACCGACTTTTTAGGGATTTATGCAACGCACAACGTTTATGGTATAGCTTTCGCTACCATTTGCCCTGTTTTAACGGGCACCATCATAGGCTACTGGGCGCTCAATAAGTACAGCACCTTTTCGTATTTCAATATATTTAAAGTGGGTTATTACGAATGCATAGCCTTCGTTAAACAAACCATGGGCAGGAAAAAACTGCAAAACTAATAAAGGAGTGGGGGTTATTTAACCACCCACTCATGAATACCTGTCGAGTTATCTTTTGGTAGTTGAAGCACCATTTTTAGAGCGGTTGTTTTTACCGGCTCAAAATTCACTACGTTATACTCATCTTTGGAAATGGCATAGGGTGTCGTGTTTTTTACTTCGACCCATTGATCGTCTTTTTTATAATAAAGCTTGTAATCCGCCGGGATCCTGCAGCCACCCCAGGGGCCATCATCAAACCAATACACTTTTGATTGCGAAATGGTATATTCCTTATCAAAATCGTACTGCACAAACTCGCTGCTGTTATTTTTAGGCCACCAGTGCATATATGGGTAATTAGTATCCTTTGAATCCGCAGGTTCATATTGATCTTTTATCGCCGCATACATCCGTTTATTAGCCAGCGAGGAGGTCACCTTGCTTAAACTGGCTATGGTCGGTGCAGGTTTTGGGCTTGTGGCCGACGCTTCGTAAGGAATCCAAACGGTCATCTCGCTCGGCCCGCGGTTTGCCCAGGCATAGTAGGGGATAGCCTTAACCTCTTGCTCAGTCTGTATAAGCGCGTCTGAATTTAGCTGACGTTTAGCGCTGATCCCTTTTACATCAATAACTTCTACACCGTTTAGCAAGCCGGCGTAGTAATTCGAGCTGGCAGGGGCAGATTTATCGATCATGATATTTTGTACTAAGCTATCGCGATTATCGGGGCCTTCGAGGCAATATACAATCGGACCGCGTTCAAAGGCGAAACGGTTTACATCTGCTTTTACTTGTGCGTTTGCCAATACCTTTTCGGTTTGCATTGGCAGTTGCAGGGTAACTTTATCGCCTTTTTTCCAATCCCTTTTTATCACTGCATATCCTTTTTCGGTTGTATAGGAAACAGGCTTGTCGTTTATATATAGCACAACAGGAAGTAATTGTTTATTATCGAAAGTATAAAGATCACCGGGTACCGGCATTTGCTGGGCCCATCCCGGGATGCGAACCCGTAATGTAAAATCAAGCTTCCTTTCGGGATTTATCGTCAGGTCGATTTTTCCCTGCCATGGATAGTCGGTCGACTGGACAATATTTACCTTACCGGAAGCAAGGCTGATATCGCTGCTGCTGCTCATAAATAAATTCACATACAGGTTATTTTTATCCTTTGCGTACACATAACCCGGCACAGATGGCAAAAAGCGCGTCATGTTGGTGATGCAGCAGGCGCAGCTAAACCAGGCGCTGCGCTGATGCTGGAAGATGGACGCCAAAGGGTTGGGATAAAAAAACTTGTCGCCGCTTAACGAAACTCCCGAAAGTAAACCATTGTAAAGTGTTCTTTCCAATACGTCAATATATTTCGAATCGCCGTGCAGCAGGAACATCCGGTTATTCCAGTAAACGTTGCCGATAGCTGCGCAGGTTTCTGCATAAGCCGACATGTTGGGTAGCTGGTAATTATCGCCAAAAGCCTCACCATTGCCGGTAGCGCCAATGCCGCCGGTGATATAAAGCTTTTTAGTTACTACGTTATCCCAGATCTTGTCGATGGCACCCAGGTACTTTTCGTCGCCGGTTAGTGCAGCAACATCTGCCATACCTGTGTACATGTAGGCCGCTCTAACCGCATGTCCTTCGGCTTCATCCTGGTCAACCACTTTTTTATCTGCCTGGTTATAGGCATCGCCTTTAGGGCCGCGCACATCCAAAAAGAATTTAGCCAGGTCGAGGTATTGTTTATTACCTGTTACCCTGTAAAGTTTTACCAGGCCGATCTCTACGATCTGGTGCCCGGGGTATGCTTCAAGTTTACCTGGTCCAAAAACCTTCACCAACAGATCGGCGTTTTTTGTGGCAATATTTAAAAGCGTTTTTTTACCGGTTGATTGATAATGGGCAACGGCAGCCTCGTATAAATGCCCGCAATTATAAAGCTCGTGACTTAGCACTTCTTCGTTCACCCAGCGTTTGTCGCCAATCCATGGATGCGGCTTGCTTGAGTTTACCGTTCTGAAGGTGTACAAATAGCCGTCTTTCTCCTGGGCTGCACCAATAATGGTGATCAACGAGTCGACATACTTGTCAAGTTTTGGATTCGGCTTTTCCTGCATGGCGTAGGATGCACCTTCAATTACCTTGTACAGGTCGGTGTCATCAAACGGAAATTCGGTCATCTGGTCACCTGCTTTTACATGCGCTGCACGTAAAAAATTATCAATACGGCCATTTTTACGACATTGTTCTAAAATGTAAGGGATGGTCACATCTGCGTTGACTTCCATTTTGGGTGCCCAAAAATTATCGTCCACATGTACCGATGTAAATGATACGGGTTGGATCTGGTAATCGCTGACCTGGGCGAACGCATTATTGCACAATGCCATTGATACAGGCAACGCAACGGCGATATATCTTTTTAAATTCATCTATCGAACTATAATTATTAATTTTTAACCATTCTGCTGCCGTAAACCGGGCCGGCACTATTATCAGCTTTCGGAACCAATTTTACGGTTACTTTTGATTTACCTTTAGTAAGTTCAACAGGTATATCGTAGTTGATATTATAAAAACGGCTTTCTTTATATTTATTCAGATCTTCGGTGGCCAGTTTAACATCATCTATCATAATATCGAATGTTCTGCCACGGTTGTCCATACCCCAATAAGTATTTATTAAGGTATTTACCTTGTCGGGATCTGTTTTCATTTCGTAACTCAGGAAGCCTCCGCCATCGGTTGAGCGCCATTTCTTCTGGTGATCTTCGCCGGTAATTTCCTTTTCACCCTTAAAATTATGATCTCTTTCCGGCTGC
>Ga0116227_10015949_pt1 | contig 10970 bp, 4 predicted proteins | sample S1TSphgellanicum_FD_89693 | JGI IMG/M metagenome (GOLD analysis project Ga0116227, IMG submission 89693) | Host-associated microbial communities from peat moss isolated from Minnesota, USA - S1T2_Fb - Sphagnum magellanicum MG | ecosystem: Host-associated > Plants > Peat moss > Unclassified...
CGCCCCCCCCTCATTATTGTCAACAACATTATATATGTACTTTGTGAAAAACTATGGTGCCTTGAAAATAAATAATTATTAAAAACAACCCCATTGTCATCTATGATAGTAGGTTGTTTGAAGAAAGTTAATTGAGGTGCCTAAAATTGAATTTTAGTTTATTTCAAAACCCATTGTTATCAACAACATTATTTAGATTTGAGGAAAGTTGTGGCACCCTTGAAGAAAAATGAAAACAAATCCCCCATTGTCATCCACGATAATTGTAATTAGGTTTGAGGAAAGTTGTGGCATCTTTGGAAAGGGGAAAAAAACCCATTATTGGTAATGACGTTAAGTCAGTTTGCCTGAAAAGAAAAAAAAGGAAAAAAAAATTTATTTATTTATCTATTTATTTAAAAAACCATGACCATGGGGTGGATGTTAGAATGATAATGGAAATATGGTTAAGACATTGAAAATAATGGCACTTTAAACCATAGCCATCAAATACATTTATAATGAAATTTACATTATATTATTTAACAAATGTTATATCATATAAAATTAAATTGTGTTTCATGAAGCTCTAGTTAATTAAAATTGAAGGAAAAAAGTCTCATTAATAAGAATTTAACATTTAATAAAATAAAACATTCATCCATAATTTTGATGGAAATTTTATTTATTAAACATGTAAATTCAATTATTCTTTTCATTTATACATTAGATGAATGAAAAAAATCATTCATCCATAATGAAGATGAATGTTTACATTCATCCCCATGTTTGCTTCTAGGTTTACTTGTATAACAATCATTTTGTGGTTAAAATTTTGAATTTTACTTACATGTGTATAGAAAAAAGACATTTTACCATCCCAAGTTCCAATTTTAAGTTATAGGTTCAGGCATTAGGCTCATGCAACAGCTTGCCTTTCATCAAACCCACCATAATGTTATAGTTTTAAGTGTTACAACCCTAAAAATTTGGTTTTCAATGCATTGGAAACCCCATACACATCAAAGCCAAAAGAGTAGGGTACATTTTTGAGTTATAGACCATACCCATGGCTCTATAGTTCATTTATAAACCCATACATTCTAGATTCAACTTTAATTACAAATTTTTGGTGTTGTAGGATTTAGAGTAAGGTCATGTTCATACTCACACACATCAAATCCATAAAAAAATTCAAGCCATTTTGGTTGTAGATGGACAAGTAAGGTTTAGGGATATGTAAGTACCCATACACATCAAATTTATTAGACCTTGTAAGTTTGGAAGTTTCAAATCTAGGAATAAGGGTTTTAAGAGTGTTTAAGTACCTACATACTCATCAAAGCCAAAAGACTAGGGTACATTCTTGAATTGCAGACCATACACATGGGTTTGTAGTTCATTTGGAGATTTGTAAATTCAAGATTCATCTTTAATTATAAAATAATTGGAGTTGCAAAGTTTAAGCTTTGGTTTCAAGGCCATACCAATACCCACACACATCAAATCCATAAAATACTTCAAGTCATTTTGGTTGCAAATGGTAAGTAAGGTTGAAGGGTGTATTTGAGTATCCATACACATGAAAGCTAACTAGTTATGTGAAAAGCTTAAAAATCACATGAAGTTTCAAAGCCGACCTTCAAACTAAAATCTCAAATGTTTGGATCATCTAAGAAGCAAAACTTCAAACAATGAACTTCAAATTGTAAACATTGTTTCAAAGATTGCTTTAGAAGTCTTTAAGCAACAATAATGTGGTGGTAAAACACATTGTGATGTTTCACAATGTTTAAGGCATGCCATTCAAGGGTCTCACTAACAACTTTATGCCATACATGGTTTACTTAACAAAGGTGCCACATCATAGATGGGTCCATAGGTAATTTTGGGAACATATGTTCAATCACAAATGCATGCATTAGAGGAAGCAATAGATGTTTTGGGTATTTTGCAAATTTTTCATGGCTATTAACATGTTTTGAAGGTTTAAGGTTTGGGGTACAAAGTGCAATTTCTAAAGTTTATGGAAGAAAAAAAGGTCTATAGTTTTTGGAGACAAGACAAGGTGTTTTGTTTTTAATTTTGGAGGTCCAAAGTTGGTTTGCTTCAAAGATTTTTTTAGCCACCTTCCAATTAAGGTTTGAAAAAAATCATAACCTTTGTAGCAACACATAAAGAATGAACACAACAAGAGGAGAAATGCTTGCCAAGAAGATAGGTTTTGAACGAAACAATAAAAAAAAACTCTTCCTTTTCTTTTGTATTTTAAGCTACCAGAACCATCTTGATGTATGTTGGGCTAAACTTCACTTTAAAAAATGTTGTGTAGGTTTGGATTGTTGTTGCAAAGCTTGGGATTAAAAACTATTCATGGGTACATTCATAGTTGGGGTACACAAAAGGACTATCTCACCCCAAAATCACTATCAAAACACTACTTTGAATGACCATTAAATTTATGAAATAATTTTTTTGGTAAATTTTTTTTTCATTAGATGTTCACATATGTTTTGATTAAAATGGTTGTGATGTTTTGTGATTTGGATGATTAAAACATGTCCTTAACTGTCCTAAAAGATGACTTAAAAACTATTTCACTGCATAGTTTTATCGAAAAGGACTCAATAGGACTAACAATATTTTCAAATTACACCATATTTTAACCACAAATAAAATAAATTATGTTCAATGTGATGACACAAATTTTTAGTATGATAAATAACCAAATTTTGTGGAATTAATGCTAGAATCTTGGATTTTTCATAAAACGAATGTGTTAATGAGGATAATCAAATTAATTTTTTAAATTACAAATCTACATTCCAAAGGTTTGAAAAGAATTATAAGAGACATGGGTGCAAAAAAAAAAACATTATTTGATGTTTTTATTAGGATTTTGGCACTCCAAATGAAAGTATGTCATTTTGCAATGTTTAAATAGTCTTGCATTCCTTTTTAGTTTATACTTGAATAGGACATTCAAAATTTGTTAAATTGATTTGAATCATTCATTATAAGACCTATTGGTTAAAAGCCTAAACATACTTATCCCCCTTCATTGTTTAACATCTTAAAACATTCATTTTGCTAAGTCTTTGCTTTAGGATTTAGTACATAGGACAAATGAGTGTCATGGTTCTTGTTGTGGTACCCCAATTGTGAATGCACCCTCCTCAGATGTCCTTCCTTAGAATGCTTTAAGGTTCACAAGTATTAGAAGCTTGTCCATATCACAATCTTCTAAAAATGAAATGTCCAACCTATTACAAATCATCACTATTACAAATCATGGTCTTTTTTACTAGGGAAATTGGTAAAAAAAGGACCCAAAAGTGACACTGGTCGATTTGACCAAGGTGTCATTTTGGACAAGTCAATTTTGACAATGTCTATTTTGACTAAAGGTTTTTTTTTTACTAACTATACCTTGTCATTTTGACTAGTAGAGTGACTAATAAACTAATTGACTATTTGACTGGTAGATAGTGAACCATTTGATTGGGTCAATTTTATATTTAAACTAAAATCATTTTTTAATTTATTATTTAAAAAATTAGTAGGTAGGTAGATAGGTAAGTAGGTAGTAAATAGGTCAAGGTAGGTAAAAAAAAACATTAGATAGGTAGGTGTTAACCTAGCCTAGCTTAGCCTAGCTTAACCTAACTTAGCATAGCCAACTTAACTTAACCTAACTTAACTTCATCGAGTTACCTTAATCTAACCTACCTACCCTAGCCCTTTAAACATGCACATAGGTTGTAAGTATAAGGAATTGAACCCCAAACCTTTACAATGATAAACCAAGTCCTTACCAATGGACTACACCATCAAAGGTGTTCAACTTTGTCAAGTTTTTTATTTTATATGTTTGTTTCACATCATTAAACATAATGGCAAAACCTAGGTGATAATTAGCGGCTAAACCTAACATCTAAACTTAATGACTTAAAATAATGGCTAAACATAGTGATTTAAAGTAATGGCTAAACCTAATGGCTAAACTTAGTGACTTAAAATAATGATTAAATCTAGTGGCTAAACTTAGTGATTTAAAATAATAGTTAAACATAATGATTAAACATAGTGATTTAAAATAATAGTTAGACCTAATGATTAAATTTACTAATTTAAAGTAATGGTTAAACCTTGTGACTTTGCCTAAATTTAGTGATTTAAAGTTAATGGCTAAACATATTGGTTAAACATAATGGTTAAACTTAGTGACTTAAAGGAATGGTTACATCTAATTGTTAAACTTAATGACTTAAAAATAATGGTTAAATTTAATGGATAAATTTAATGATTTAAAATAATGACTAAACATAATAGCTAAATTTAGTGATTTAAAGTTAATGGTTAAACATAATGGTGAAACTTAATGACTTAAGGCAATGATTAAACTTAATGATTTAAAATAATGCTTAAACATAATGGCTAAACCTAATGCTTTAAAATAATGGCTAAACTTAATGACTCAAAATAATGGCTAAACTTAATGGTTTAAAATAATGGCTAAACCTAATGAATTAAAGTAATGGTTAAACATAATGGTTAAACCTAATGAATTAAAGTAATGGCTAAACATAATGGTTAAACCTAATGATTTAAAGTAATGGTTAAACCTATTCACTTAAAATAATGGTTAAACTTAATGATTTAAAGTAATGGTTAAACTTAACGATTAAACTTAATGACTTAAAGTAATGGTTAAACCTAATGATTAAATTAACTGATTTAAAATAATGGTTAAACATAATGGTTAAATTTAGCAATTAAAAAATGGTTAAACCTAATGGTTAATTTTAATGACTTTATAAATAATGGCTAAATTTAGTGACTTAAAGTAAATGCTAAACATAACGGCTAAACTTAGTGATTTAAAATAATGGTTAAATCTAGTGATTAAATTTGGTGAATTAAAATAATGGTTAAACCTAGTTGTTAAATGTAATGATTTAAAGTAATGGCAAAACATAATGATTAAAATTTGGTTAAATATAATGACTAAACCTAGTTGATAAACTTAATGGTTAAATTTCATGGCTAAACATAGTGATTAAGCCTAGGTTATACCTAATGGCTAAATTTAGGTTATACATCGTGGCCAAATTTAATGGTTCAACTTTGGTTAAACCTAGTGCCAAATCTAATTGACAAAATTTTGCATAAATCTAATGGTTAAATCTAGTAGCTAAACATGGTGGTTAAACCTAATGGTTACACATAATAGTTAAAATTAAGTAGATAAGTGGTTGGATAGGTATCCTATAAATAATATGTAAGTAGGTGGGTAGGTATGTAAGTAGGTAAATGAAAAGGTATAAGTAAATAGGTAGGTAGGTAAATAATTAACAAAATAAATAGGTGGATGAATAAGTAAGAAATAAATATATAAGGTAGTAAACCATGTTGAATTTGACTTAAGATCATTGGCTATCTTGACTAAATATTCAACTTGATTAAAGACCAATGGTCATTTTGACTAAATATCATTAGCTATGTTGATTAATTATTCAATTTGACTAAAGACCATTGGCCATTTTGATTAAGGTTGTACAACTTGACTATGTGTATTTAGTCAAATAAATTAATATAGTCAAGTCGATCAGTTAACAAATACATGTGTCATTCAAACCCCTGCCCTTTAGTCAAATGCACATGTCCATTAGTAAAAAATGACAAGTTATTCAATTTGAACCTTTAAAAAACCATGATTTATAGTAGTGCATCTTGATAAGTATTAAAAGCTTGGTGGTGATGAAATTTAAATCATGATGAAGCTTATGTAAACGTAAAAGTAGGGCAACAAGATGTGGGGTCTTGTAGGGTGATGTACATGTAGGAAATTGTTAGAATGTTTTTAAAGCTAATGTGAACATAAATGTAGGTGAAGGCGATCAAGGTGGGAATGTAAAGGTAGGGTGATAAGACGCATGTTTCTCTAAGCAACACGCAAGTAGGAAACTTGGCAAGAAACTTAGTTCATGCTAAGTCTTGATTTTATAATTTCAAGCCCTATTGGCCCCATGTGTATGTTTTCAATATCATTTTTGAAATCACGTCGCATGAATTAAGTGAACATGAGCTTTTGAGACTATGTTTGTTCAACTTTACGGATAACTTTGTTGTCCATTCTCTTCAAGCCTAATGTGCCATTACCTTTCAATTTACTTGTAGGAAAACCCCATGTATTAAGATATGACATTCTTATAAATGGGTCCAAATTCTTTAAGGTGTACCATTAAGGACAAAAACGACCTAGTCCTTAATGGAGTCCTTTTCTGTCCTATACTTTGATCCCCATTAATATTAATGAGTCAAAATGTGTCAAATATTCTATAAGTACCATATTTTAAACCATTAAAACTTTAGATTCCATTAATTTCATCCATTTTGTGTCTTTACATGGTCAAATAGGATTGTGTAAAGGAGTATAGAAAAGGTGACAATGTGACATTATTTTGGTATTCCTTAAAGAATTTGGACCCAAATGTCAATATATAGTCAAAAGACCATGTTTCATTATTTGTGACTTGTTTTACAACAAGTAATAATGTGTCCCATATCTCTTTCCCAAGTCTTTTTTAAAGTTCAAATTTAATCGAACCTATGTTTGGTAACTATATACATAATCTAGTGGTCATAAATGATATTTTTCATTTACTTATCTACAAGGATTAAATTAAGGTTCTAGCTTGTACCCAAAAGCTTTACATCACAACTCAAGTCAAATGTTTTCATTTATAATGAGATTTTCATGGTGCCCACCAATTTCATAGACCCATATTTATTAAAATAATATCTGAATTTCTTATTTCAATATAATAATTGAATAGTAAAGATAAATAAATGTTGATGATGTGATAAACAATACACATTATAGCACATTTATTTTGCATGAAATTGATTGAGCTTAAGTGGTTATAATATATGTAATTTAATGATAACAATGATATGTACTATCCAAAATATTCCAAATAAATTCACCTTTAAAAGGGCATAAGCATGGTACAATATGCTAGTTAGAAACATTTGTTATTTTTTTGGAAAATATCCATGAAGTATACTTTAATGTATTCAATTCATGAATGTTATTTAAGTCAATGATAAAAAATTATAAGTTCTTTGATTTCATTGTGTAATATTGAAGAACCATATGTTTTAATATGCATTTAAGTACATTTTTTGGGATGTAAGTACTAGAAAGTACGTATCACAATTTTAAAAAATAGAATTACAGGTACATGAAAATAAAACATCAATTAGAATTATTGTACTTTCAAGTTGATATGTATGGATATACATTGTTGTTTGAAATTATTATAGTTGCAAATGACTGGTTGCATTTATGACAAATTTTCTTCTAATGATATAGTTTCAACTTTTCATATTATAATCATAATCCATCAAAGTTTTAATGGAAAAATACTTTGAAAATTTGAACAACTAGTCAATTTAGAACATATTTTTTATCCATTTTTCATATATAAATTTTTTAAAACTTTATGTTCAGCTTACAATAAACTCAATGAAGTGCTTTATGATTTCAAAATGTATTTTAAATAGGTTTTTAATATCTTTTTGAATGTGAATATTGAAAAGAAATTGTTTTTGAAAGTAAATTTTCTTAAGATTACTTTTTTTGGCATACTTAATCATGTTTGGACCCAAAACCATTTTGAAACATCTTTAAATTCCACATTCTTATTTTAAAATTTTGATAGTAGTTGATTTGATATTTACTACAATATAAACATGTACACATAATTTTAAAATCTAGTTTTGTGATGGTCAAATATCAAATATTAGTAAAAGTCTATAATGAAGTTTTATTGTGGCTTAAGGTCATAGCTTTTTGCAATTGTCTTCACTTTACAAAATGATAATCTTTATTCTCAAAATCAAAATTATAAAAATTATGTAGATGAAACTTATAATAGGTATAATTGTTAATGGGTTCAATCAATAGGATGTAAAAAATGCAATTTATATTGAAGGTTCAAAATAGAATAAGTAGCATTAAATTTGACATGTTATTTACTTGGCTAAGACAAAGAGTTGTTAAAGGCCTAGATGTAGCACCATGATGGTTCATTTACTTGGGTTGTAATGCATGCCTTGTTTGCTTTGACTTTAAAATCCAAAAGTTTATTCTAGATTCATTTTTCACAAACCAAATGTTCATTATTTGTAATGGGTTTGTGAGTGTTAAATATGGTTTTTATCATTTGAAATGTGATTTGGTATTGGGTTTGTTGATGTGTGTCCAAAACTAAATTAAAAGCATTTCATGCATGATGTTTTTTCAATCACACAAAATTATTTTCTTTCCTTTTAACTAAAACTAAAATTTCAAATAAATATATGATACCAAATTCAATGCAAACATAAGATTTAAATTAATTTTAAGGCGATTTAAATTTATGAACATAAAATTTTAAATAATTATAAATTAAAAAATATATATATATTTTCACATAATACCTTGAACAATACACTTTTTAACAAACATAATATGTTCTGTATTCATTTCATTATACAAACATTGGTTGCAAAGCGTTTTGAATATATTAATTGTTTAGTTTTCATTTTTGACCTAAATGAATATGGATTGTTTAAAATTATGTTTGCTAGTTCATGATCATATTATATTATATCTACTAAATACATTTGTAATACATCTACGAGATCCCATTGTTCATTGAGTGGACAAACATATATGCCACACTATGAACTCTTAGGTGGTTAGTGAATGACTTGTGATTAGTGCATGTACTATACCCCCTTTTTAATTTAATTTTAGTATAGGTATTGGTCAAATGGGTTTGGATAGACAAGTTTTTTAGTTTTCACATTAGAGTAAAAGGAATGAAAAATATTAACTCCCCCATGTTTCTTGAAATAATTTTTAACCACTAAGCATGGCAATCGTAAGTCCTAATAATTTGTGTGCCCCTTTAGCCAATATTTATGTAAGGTCATTTCTAGGGTTATTTTCCCCCCAACTTTGTGAATTGGGTGGGTTGGGATCATTTACAAGAAGACTTAGTCAAATTTGGCTATAGGTTAAAAAGGATATTAGAAAAAATTAGGATTCTTGTTACATTTTGGCGACGTTTGCTAGAACATTTTGTCTAAATATGGTGATTTCATTTTTTTTTCCTTCAAAATATGGAGAATTTGGGCCATCTATTCCAAAAACGGCCTTTGTAAGATTTGCATTATGTTTTTTTTTCTTGTCATTGAGTGGAAAAATTCTCCCCCCAATAAAATATTCTAGTCCCTTCTTAAGGGGCTGTACCATTCTTTTAAACCAACTATCAACTTCATGATGATCACAAAGCCCCACCAATCTTATGTTAACCCATCTTGGGTGGTGCCTTTTTTTTACAATTTTACAATGTACCTAAGGTGATAAAATCCAAAAGACTATTAAAGGAAACTATGGTTATAAACAAAAAAATGAAAGTTAAGAAAGAAAAAAACATACTTGTAGATTATTTGCTAACTACTAGAAAGAAATTTGGTGACTATAAAACCTAGAAAACATTTTTTTGTCACCATTCTCACCAAATTTTTTTTTGTTGCTATGGTAAAATTTTGTCTTAGAAAACCCTTAATCTTGGGTGATTATAGTATTTCTTAGGAACTAGTCTCATCAATTGGAATTGGGTTGGTTATTAGTGGAACCCAAAATTAAATGTGTCATATTTTGGAGTAATTGAATTATGTGTACTACAACAATGGACCAATTTTTACCCAAGCACATGCTATTACTTGTCTAGTGGTTTTTAAAAACAACTGATCTTTTCATTTTACAATTCAAAATTTGCAAATATTGATTGAGATTAACTTTTTTTGAAATAAATAATTTTCCATTGAATTAATTGGTCTGTCATTTTTATAAAAATTAGTATTCCCATATTGTGAGTTGCTAATCAATAGTGAAAATCAAAGTATTTGCACTAAAAAAGGTTCATTGTTGGTGCTTAGAGGTTTGAAAAGGTACATAAGACTAGTCTCATCTTGGAAGCTTTATGGGAACTTTTGTAACCAAAAAGAGAGTGCTAGATTCTACAACCAACCTCAAGCACCTGAACGAACTATGCAGAGTTGAGTTCTCAGCAAAACCTGATTCTAACCACACTCCTGATTTTCTTTCTTTCTCTCCCTCACAATGTTCTCACACACTCCCTAATCTTCACTTGGACATAATGGATGCTTACACAACATCAACAGGTGTGATTGCATACGCCCTCATTTACAAAATGCCCCGCGAGCACAAGCTTCCTCTTTTTCCAGTACGTTCATCAGCAGACTAACAATTACTCAGCTAAACATTGCGCTCCAAAAACAAACTGCTCAAGCTATCTATCCATGCACCTTCCTAAGCATCAGTCACCTTCCAAGCTTCACTTGTCTACAACATCAACCCTCAATTTCGACCTGACTCTCACTAGATTCAGGAGCTAGCTATCTTCTAGTTACTAACGCAGCGGAAGAAATCAGCAACTAGCAATCTTCTAAGCTCCTCGTTTTTCTCTGTCTATCTGCCTATTTTAGTTATCTCTAGTGCTGATCTACACATCTCTCCAAAAATCAGCCACACTATTCTAGACTTGAAGCTCTCCTTCCGCAGGCCTCTCGCTTCTTCACTTCCTATCTGCCTACCTGAAAAACTTGTTGTTGCTTCTCCATTAAGCTTATCTACTAAGCTTCTATCACAAGCTGCCTCCTTTCCATTCCGTTCTTCCCCCATTTCCATGCAGCAGTAAAGGGGCTCCGTAATAAGATGACGGCTAATAAAACAACAGAAACCTCAAGATCAGCCAGCGTTCATACTTGGGTGGGGACCTAATTTCGTGTTACATTTTAACTTCTTGAATTAATAGACATGAGACTCTCCACCACCCCCCCCCCCCACCCCCTACCCTCTCACATTATAATACTCTTACACTTCATTTCAATTATAAATTAATCAAAATACC
>Ga0116227_10015951_pt1 | contig 10969 bp, 7 predicted proteins | sample S1TSphgellanicum_FD_89693 | JGI IMG/M metagenome (GOLD analysis project Ga0116227, IMG submission 89693) | Host-associated microbial communities from peat moss isolated from Minnesota, USA - S1T2_Fb - Sphagnum magellanicum MG | ecosystem: Host-associated > Plants > Peat moss > Unclassified...
AATTTATTTTTTTTTATTTTTTAATGAAAAAGTAAAATTTTTATATTTCTTTTTGATTTTTGTATCAATTATTTATAAATTTTTTAAAGTTTTTTTTTTTTTTTTTTTGCAAGATTGGCCACAAGATTTATGAACAAATATTGCATGGGCGTCCTAATTGAATTATTATTATTATTTTTTTGGATCTCCATGTACTATAGAAGTTCTTGAAATTTGATAACTGAATGTTGATAGTTTTAACAATTTTATTGTGATATTGTTAATGATAGTTTTGAAGCTTTTAAATCATATTAGACACATCTCATTATTTTATTGCATGCAAAATTTTAAACTACAACTTTCCCCACAACCAAAGAAAGGCCATCAATTTATAACTTAAAACTATGAGAGTCTTGTTTGATGGGAATTGTAATGAATATTTGAATTTTGAAGGATACAAATTCCCAAAAATTATGAGTGGGAAATTTCTTTGTTGCACATGATGATGTCCAAATTCCAAAATCCAAGTGGGGAATTCTTGTTACATATATGATGGTATAATATTAACCCTCATATTTGGGAATTTACATTCAAAGTAGTACCTACAAATTTTGGTATTTTATGTTAATTCAAACTTGGGGATTGATTTCCTTAGAGAAAGGGCAGCCAATCTCCTTCTGCGGGGCAGTTATTTGTGAAAGATTCTTGAATTGATGAGGTCTAGTTTTATGGCTGCCCTAACAGGAATCAGGGTTTAGGGCAGGCATAAAACTCAGTTTCATCAATTTACAGGAAAGCATGCTCTTGCTGACTTGACTGCAGTTTTTAGTAGTTTTTCACTTGCTTGTGAGCAAGGGTTTGTAAGAATACATGATTTGAACTGCTGGAATAATATAGGGAACATGTCTATCAACCAAAGTAGTTTGTTTTGTTTTGTTTGTCTCATTGAGATCTCGCAAACCATGGTGCATCTTGCTATGCCCATGTTATTGTTGAAAGCCCTCAATGAGGTGCAATTGAATTGATTTCATAATGTTTCAACCTCACTAAAAATTCATTTCAATCAAAACTACAAATTATAAGGGAATTTAGGCACACTTTTGATATTCTTGGAGAGCTCTCAACGAATTGGATTTAACGAAGGTCATTTAGAATTTTTAAAACATAAGATGGGGTAGATATTGAATTTTGAGTTATTTTCATTAATGGAACTAGTTTTTTCACAATTGAACTCTACTTCCAAGGTCATGTTTCAAACTCAGGCTAATGACACATGTCACACTAATATGTAATAAATGTAACACATGTGAATGTCGGGAACATTAAGCAAAGCATACATGAAAAAATTTAAGAAAACATGCATTATTATAAAATGTGTGTGCAATTCACTAGTCCTTGCTTAGTGGACCAATGAATTCACTACATCCCCAGTAGGTCTTGTTCGATGGATCAATGAATTTTCAAAATCCAATGAAATCATTTAGCGTACAAGGATGCATTTTGTTGTAACAATCTTAGACAAATTAAAAATATGGGAAGACACATGGGAACTTTGGAAACAACATAAAGGATAGTTGGCAAAGCATATCATGGGACAAATATTTTAAAATTGTGTGGCAAAATTGGGAACATATATTGAAAACAACATGAAAATGTTATTGGGAGCAATTTGAGTAACACCCATATGAACTAGACAAGTATGCTTCTTCACCTAATTGAATATTCAAGACTTTGGATTCATATTAGGTAGGTGTTGGAGAAGAGAAGAAACAAACCCAACCCTATTCTGAATAATATACTCCACACACGCATGATTATAAAAAATTGAACAAAATGTCCTCTTTTATGCTTACAAATGGGTGTCATCATTTTTTACAATATTTTACAAAGTTTATGTTATTGCAAATAGTTGTTGAAGATTACAAATTGAGAACTTACATGTACATCATACCATAATACCTTGGTGGACTGGCACATGGAATGCCAAATAATTAAATTAATTTAAGTTTTTTGGCTCGACACTTAGGTTTTTAATTTTGAAATTTTCGATAGTAAAAACTAAAGTTATTCTAAGGTACATATATTTGAAACTAGTTGAATTGTTTTAGCAGTCATGTGCTATATAGTATCCTCCCTTCCAAATGACCAAAGTTCAAACTCTTACACGTTAAGTAGCTTTTTCAAATTTTCAACAAATTTATAAATTTATAAAAAATTAGTAGATTCCAAAATAATTTAATTCGTGTTGAAAATGCCAAGGTATTATGATAATCAAATTAAAAGGACAATATCCACCTCTTAAACCAATAAATAAAATTAAAAATGACCATTTGGCTTATCTTAATTTTGAGAATTATTTATGGATAACAAATTACACAATGAATGACTTTAATTCATGCATGTAAACAGGTTGGTTATACGTAGTTGGTATTATACAATACACATTAAGACTCTAAGTTTTTCTAATTCATCATGGTTTCACAACAATTGTGTTAATATTTGTATGATTGTGACGTGAATGAGAATAATTGGCTTGTTGTAGTAAACAACCATGCAATTTGGAGATCCATAATTAAAAACATCATGATGAAGGCGATGATTTGGCACCAAGTGTGCCCAATTGACATTATTCTAACAATGAAGGTGTATTCTACAAAGATGTTAGAACAAGTTAAAATGCAAATGCTAACTATCATCATTTTAGTTTTCAAAGATGAAGTAATTCATTACATACAAGATCAAGAGGATTTGTTAAATGTTGGGATAAGTTTAGACGTCTCTTTGAGACTAAAACCATTACAAAAAGGTTAATGTTTCATAATACATTATATAACATAAAAACAAAGGATAAGTTTAACATGAATGATTTTTTGTTCGTGGCAAAAGACCTTACCATGCAACTAACCAAAATATTTGAAACCATAAATGAAGATCACATCTTATTGTACTAAATGTTATTTCAAAACATTATTAAATTCTATGACTTTCAACTTCCACCAAACCAATATTAATAAAAGTTTTCAAAAATTATACCCAAAGTAAGGTAATTCTATTACCAAATATGCAATTGTTAAAAGAAAATACATTTTTTGATTGATATATTTGTGAAAAATTAATACATGGACCAATATATTGCAAAGTGCAAATATACTTTTTAAATGATTCCAATAATTACAACATTTGATGAAATATTTAATCATATATTGAATATGATTTGATTGTACCATTTTAATTCCACATTAAAAGTTCCACTCATATGATTTCACAAAAAGTGTCTAGATGAGATTTTTCATTCAAACAAGTGTAATTATGTTGAAAAAAAAAAGTTTGTTGAAAATTATTTTCATTTGAAAGATTAAAAAAATTATATTGGAAGCCTTTGCACCAAAATCCATTTTACATGTTATCAAAGTGCTAGATGAAATTAAAGAAAAACTACCCCCAAAATAATACAAAATGTTTTTTTTTAAAACACATTTTCTTGCTTAAAATGGCCATTACAAAAAAATTTGGGTTTTTGGAACGCCAACTTGACCAAAGTGTTCACATTGACCCAAGGGTATGCCCATTTTGATTAAAGGTTTAGGGCATGAAAAACACATGTTACATTTTATTAAAGTGACATCTTTTACCAAGTGTCAAATTGAAGATATAGTCAAAATGGACAAATGTCCATCAAAATGGCCATGGCTTAGTCAAATTGGCCATATTGAATGGATAGGGTTTAATCAAATTGACCTCCTGATTTGACCCTTATTCAAATTAACCACTATGATTTGACATTTAGTCAAATGAACCATATTCATTTGATGATTTAGCTTACTTATTAAACCTAGGCTACCTACTTAACATAAAATAACTAGTAGGTTAGGTTAGGTTTAGACCACCTATCTAGGCTTAACATAATTAATAGGTTAGTAAGTTATTTGTTAAATAATAACCTAACTAGTAGCATAACTAGGTAGCTTAGCCTAAACCTATCTAATATGTTACTTAAGACATAGCGTAAGACTATTAAATAACCTATAACTAACTAGTGTAAACCTTCTAGGTGGTGTAATCCTTGTAGGTAGGTATTATAAGTGACCTAAGCTTACTAGGTATACCTATTAACCATGTAGGTAGCCTACTAATTTAGGCTTACTATAGGTATGTAGCCTAAGCTTAATAGGTAAATAACATAGGCCACTTAGGCTTACTAAGTATAAGGTTGCTTCACCTAAGCTATCAAAGTCTATTTGGTAATTATGAACATAACGTTGACCATTTAGGCCTGTAAGGTAAGGAGTTTAACCTATGCCACTTAAGCCTATTAGGTATGTATGTAACATAATTTAGGCCACCTAGGCTTACATGGTAGGTAGCCTAACCTAGGCCTATTAGGTAGGTATGTAGCCTAACCTAAGCTATTTAAGTACATACGTAACCTAACCTAAGCTATATAAACCTATTAGGTAAGTAGGTAATTTAACCTAAACCTACTAAGTAGGTACATAGCCCAACCTAGGCTACCAAAATGGGTACATAGCTTATGTAGCCTAAACTTAAGCCTACTAGGTAGGTACATAGTTTAAGTAACCAAGGTTAACCTAACTTAAACCTATTAGGTAAGTACATAGCTTAACCTAAACTACCTAGGTAGGTACATAATTTAGGTAGCCTAGGTTAACCTAACCTAGGCTACCTAAACCACTTAAGCATACTAGGTAAGTATGTAACTAACCTGAGCTAGGCCACCTAGGTTACTAGGTAGGTAGCCTAGCTTCATATTAGGTAGGTAATTTAACCCTAGACCTACTTAATAGGCTAAGGTACCTACCTAGCATGCTTAAATTAGACCTATTAATTATAGGCTAGTAAATACCTACATAACCTACTAAATAACATAAGTGTAAGTAGGTATAAGCATAAACTTAATAAGTACATATAAGGCTTAATAGACTATAACCTACATGTTACCTAAGTACATGCATTTATTAATAGGGACCTTTTACCTATGTAGGTTAACCTACCTATTTATGTAAGTAATGTAAAAAAATTCAAATTCATTTCCTGTAATATGTTGAAAAAAAATTCATGAAAGTTGATTACAATATGTTAGTCCAAAATTATGTTTATTACAATATGTTATTTTTTAAAAGTCACTTTATGGGGTGGTGGTGTAATGGTTAAGAACTTGACTCCTCAACGTGGAGGTGAGGAGTTCAAGTCCCCACACTTGCAACCTAAGCTACCTTGGCTACTTAAGTGATTTAATTAAGTAGCTTAGGTTGCAAAGCTTATTAAACCACCTAGCCAAGGTTAATTGGCCAAACCTAGGTGGTTAAGCTAGGTGGCGTCGCTTAAGCCTAGAACATAAAGTTGGTAGGTAATTAATGAATATTTGTTGGAATTAATTATTAGGTTTATTAATTAGGTAGGTAAGTAGGTTGGGGTAGGGTAGGTAGGGTAATTATTTAATTGATATTTTCATATTAATTATAAATAATATGATTTAAATAATATATATTTTTTGTTGTTACCCAATTTATATTATTGTCATGGTGGTTTAGTAAAAAAAACTATTCAAAAAATCCAATCAAAAAGACCAACCAAAAAGACCCAATCAAAATGGTTGGTTCCAAATCAATTTGTCCAAAATGGCACTTTGGTCAAGTTGGACATGGGGGCAAAAAAACCATATGGGGGGTTTTTTTTACCAAAATTCCCGGTCAAAAAAGTGAAGATTTCTTGTAGTGGGCCCTTCCATAATGTGCTTTTGCCCCATCATATTTAAATTTATAGTCAAATTGTAGCTCAATTGAAATGAACATCTTTTTAAATGTTCTTGTAATGTATTTTCCAATCTTGAATGTTAATGTGCATATAATTTTAAATCAATTTCATGTTTATGTATAGTGATGGAATGTATTAAATTGAAAATTGGTGTTACATAGTATGCACATAATCATAATTGAGGAAAACATTGGTTTGTGTTTAATTGCTTTGAAATGGTCACCATCGTTTCTAAGTTACAAATAATTGCCATTTAATTACAATTGGTAATTAAAATAATTATTAAACAATTATACAAGACCCAATAATGTAACATCTAGTTATAAATCGTTGGCCATTGTTGGGGAATACAAAATGTAAAGTAGTGTTCAATTTGAATATAATAAATTTGTTCCAATATCCTCACCAACTAATTATTACATAGTCATTTTATAGTTGCCCCTTACAAACTTTTAACCTTATGGCAACTACTACGAACCCAATGGTTTTAATTAGTTGTGAAAATGTTATTTTATGTTAAAACTATAGTTATTAAATAATATTATAATAACAACATTATAGTTGTTTTGAAAAAAATACATAATTATAAATTTGTTTAACTTTTTGGCGATCTAGTTATCAAGTTGCCTATTGTTCTAGGGCCAACTACAAGACAACAATGTAACAACTACTACACAACAACAATGAAAGGAATAAATTCCCATTAATAGTCCTTCAACAACAGATGTCTATAATTTTAGTTTCAAGGTAATCACCACATGTTGAGCTTGTAATTACAAATGTGTATTACAATGTGCACAAGGGTAAAAACATTATCAAATGAACCACCTAAATGAGTTGACACTCTTTAAAACTGTATTTTAGTATGTTTAAAAGATCACAAGTGAAACATAATAGTTTGGATTACCATTTTTTTTTTTTGGGAATATCTCCCATTAATTGTGAAGTTTACATGCTCAAAACTTAACACAAATCAAAAATCTTTTTGCATGTTTAAAGCACTCAAACCTTGAAAATGGAGAATCTTTATTTTCTTCACACATTTTTTTTCCTACTAAATGTGCACCATTCCTTTTGAAAATTAGAGAGTATTTTAACATTAAGGATTAAAAAACAAAAGGACTTGAACTGAATTTTTTTTTTTATAACCAATTTGAACAAATTTGGTTCAACAATGCTTTTGACTTTCAAAATGTTAGATTTTGAAAATGTGCTTGTAAAAAAGTTGTTCATGTTTATATAATAGAAGGCATGAATGCGTAATATACATGATATAATATTAATTCATAATCAAAATGTATTTATATCCAAAATGCAATGCTAAAAGGGACACTTGAAATATAAATTTTTAAATTATGAATAGACACAAAAATGACACATGTCTTGTGCAATCCTTGGAAAATGACTTTTATCTTAGTGTCCCTAGCTCCTTTGACCATGTTCTCACCCACAAGTTAATTGTCACCAAATGGTAATGTGGTTCCATTTCATAATATGTTTTCACTCCACTTATGGTTGTAAAAAAGTTGCAACAAAAATTAACAAAGTTTAGCATCATGGTTGGATGAAATGCAACATCAACATGACTTTGTAATTATAGTTGCATTATAGTTGCACATAAGTTGTTGTGAAGTTACATTGGAGTTGCATGAGTTGCATACATGTACAATTGCACACACTACTAGAAATCTTGTTGTTTGCAACCATTTTTTATGTTATTGAATGTATTAATTGTTGCATGCATCTACATGGTTAGTTGATTGTGTAACTACAATTCAATTTTGAATGATTTTAAATTCTCCCTATAACTATGTTGCAATTAGTGTCACATTCATCCCTCCAAATGCATTATTTTTATTTTTATTACCGTATAAATATGACACCATATACATGCATAGTTGTTTTGGTGACCATGGTGATTACAAGCATGGTGAAAGCTACTTATTAATACCTATTACCTACCTATTATTTACTAAGAGCCTACCTACTACCTACCATCTAACTACCTACTAGGTACATATTACTCACATAATGTCAAAACATGTTTTTTACAATTTGTCCTATTCAACTACAATGGGAAAAACGATTACAAAATAACATAAGTGACTTTTTAAATGACTATAGTTGAATAGGACCAATCGTAAAAAACATGTTTTGGCATTGTGCCATTACCTACCTATCTATTTCCTTACTAAGTACCTATTAGGTACTTACTTATTATCCTACTAAGTACTAATGCTATTAAAACTAATGTGATGTACCATTTTTGCATCCATTTTCATGTCAATGTTAGTCCATACACTTCAATTTTTACATTGAATCCAATGTACAGGCTAATATTGTTTCAACAAAAAAATTGGACCAATTTTTATTATTGTTATTTACCCATAATTAATGAACACATATTTAATAACCTAATAATTAACAAATTTCATAATCATTTGCCATGTGGAATATATTGATGGATTGTATTTGGTTGGATAGGTCACCCCATTCCAAAAAAATGACTAAATCGTTTAATTGTAAACTACATAACACCCATGTCTACCTTGTGACTAAAAATGGAAAATTTTGGTTGCAAACTAAACAAATCACCTCATGCGCAACTTCCAACCAAAAATGGAAAACTTCAGTCGCAAATTGGACATGTCACCCTTAATCTAGCTTAGGACTAAAAATGAAAATCTTTGGTTACAAGCTTGACAAATCACCACTTGTCCAACTTGAAATTGAAAATGGAGAATTTTGGTTGAAAGTTGGACATGCCATGCCCTTGTGATTAAAAATGGAAAACTTTAATTGCAAGCTGGACAAGTGATCCTTTTGTTCAACTTGTAATTGAAAATGTAGAACTTCAGTTGCAAGAAGGATAGGTCACACCTTATCCAACTTGCAATCAAAATTGCATTACTTTAGTCGCAAGTTGGACAAGTTCCCCACTTGTTAAGCTTACAATTGAAAATGGAAAAAATTGGTTACAAGCTACATGGTGGCATTATTTAGTTTATAACCAAAAGTGAATAGTTTTGGTTACAAATTGGACAAGTTATCAAACCTATCTATTTTTGGTCACATTTGAGTCACAACCCCTAAACCTAATTACAATAGTGCATTTTTTTAATAATAAAGGCAATTGGAATCCAACACGTGTACTAATTGTCCTTGAAGAAAAAAAAGGAAGGAAGGGAATGTGGGACCTTGTAAGGGTCAACATTCCCACCCACTCACCTCACTTTCTTTTTCAATGTGTGAAGATTATGGTTGTGTGAACAATTGTTACCTTACATTTGGAAGAAAGTGGTGGGTTAATGAAGTTTGAATTCTTCAATTGTTTAGCAATTGATAATGGATTTCATTGATTTGACCTCCCTAATGTTCATTGTACCACACCTATTAAAAACTTGAATTTACATTATAAATATTTAAAATTATCCACATGCTAAAAACATTTCATGTTAAACCTTTAAAGTTAATAATGAACATTATTATAACTAGAAAGATATAACAATTATAGGAGTTAGACTTATAGGGACAATATAAAAGATTTGGGGATGAACACATGGACCCAATATCACCAACAATTGGGTTAAGGCCTCCTCCAAAAAAACAAGTGAATGTTGAATGGCAAGAGGCACAACCTAAATAACAACCAACTTTTTTAAGTGACAAGTTTAATCCCATGCCTAGTTTACAACCAAATCTAATCATCAACCCATGTCCAATCTACAAACAAATTCAATCACCATCCCCTACTTAATTAGCATGTGACCACAATTTGGTCGTCGACCCTTGTCTAACCTTTGACCCAATAACCCCATGTGTCTATGCCTAGGACACTGAATTTTTTTGGTTGGTCTATGAATGGGTAAAGGCATGTCCCCATGGATCCAACTAAGATTTTGATATTACATTTTGTAACAAAAATCAAATTTTAAGTAATTTTCTAAATATTTTCTAAAATTGCTTTAGTATGGTTGGAAAATTATATTATAAAATTATTACTTGCTAATATACATAAGCACCCATATGTCGTGGGAGATTAGGGTTAATTTGTAACCCCATACTCCTACTATGCTTAATTGGCATTGAAAGGACATGAACTTTGAACACAAGGGAAAACATGTAGGATTTCACCCTAATGATTTTGCATTGTAATATGCACAAGTGTGGGGAATGATTAATTTGTAGGTTGTACACCTTGTTGGATTGTTGAGCAAGCCACACATTTTTACACATTCATTACTTTACAATTGCTTGTAAATAATATTCTAACATAAAAAGTGAAACACATATGTAACCCCTAAATGACACAAAATGAGAATGAATTTTTTCATGGAACACTAATTTTCATTTTTTTAATTGTTGTTTGAAAATTACAATATAAATTCAAAAGGCATGACAACCATGAATGTTGATGGCATGACATTCCACCACATGTGGGTTGAAAGTATGTGGATTCATCAACACAAATGTTGATTTGTTAACAACTTGGTGAAAATTAACATATTCACATTTCATTTTCCCATGTTTGCAAAAGAAACCTTCCAAAAACTTTTGTTTTTAAATAGGCTAAAATTTTCCCACACAAGTAGTGTTCCTTTCAAGAAACCCAATGATGCAAAAAATGTCAAATTGACATTATATGGCGCACTCCCAACTCCTTAAAGGACTCAAATGTGAGTCCAAATGGAACACAACGGAAGAAGGAGGAATCGGAGCACGCTCCCTAACTCACAACACTTTGAGGGGTAAAGGGGCATGTTGGAGCTCAAGGATGGGACTAGGAAGAGTTGACAAGCTTCACTCACTCACACGGGCCTACACACAACCCGCACAAAGTGGTTAGTGCATAGTTGGAGCACCCTTGGTGCTAGGACGAGCCACGGGCAACACGGACACACAAGACTCATCACGGCCCAGACTTGGGGGAAGCCACCACCTTCCCCCTTATAGTATACTCTGCAGCTCTCCACGGAGGCTACATCCAAATGGCTCTTTTTCCCGGGACTCCCGAGTGAGAGTCCCGAAATCCCGCCAACAGGGACTCCCGCGACTTTGGAGCCCCATAACTTTGCGAGCAGACCTCCGATTGAGTTCGGTCTGAAGCAAAATTGTAGTTTTCGTCAAGAACTTTCTAACGATATGTGGCACGCCCCCTGCAGCTAAGTAAATCAGGTCGATTCCTGACTTTTTGTGGTCGAGAGTCAAACTGGCA
>Ga0116227_10015952_pt1 | contig 10969 bp, 7 predicted proteins | sample S1TSphgellanicum_FD_89693 | JGI IMG/M metagenome (GOLD analysis project Ga0116227, IMG submission 89693) | Host-associated microbial communities from peat moss isolated from Minnesota, USA - S1T2_Fb - Sphagnum magellanicum MG | ecosystem: Host-associated > Plants > Peat moss > Unclassified...
GCGCACGATTGATGCCCGAAGCACTGCACTCCGGTATTCAGGAGACAATGCCTATAGGTTTGGGAAAGGCATATTATCCCAAACCGGCCGGTGCTCGTACCCACGACATGGCTGAAATTCATGAACCACGACATTCAAAATAAAAACAATCTCATCGGAGGGGATTACATGAAAAATTCTCGATCAATTTATTTGATGGCATCAGCATTTGCGTTGTGTCCTGCAGGAATTTCTCATGCTCAAACCGCGACCCCTGCGCCGGCAGCCACTGAAAAAGTTAGCGAGACCGCTGATATCATTGTGACAGCCCGCAAGAGATCGGAAAAATTGCAGGATGTACCTGTTTCCATTACTGCATTTACCGCAAAGCAGTTGCAGCAAAATGGTTTTCAAAACGTCAATGATTTGGCGATTTCAAACCCGAACGTTTCAATTACGTCAGTTGCGGCGGGCGGTGACATCAATTCGACCTTCGCAATTCGGGGAAATGTTCAAGGTGCCACGACTCTCGTTGTGGATCCGTCCGTCGGAACGTACCTCGACGGGCACATCATTTCTCATAACTTCGGCTCGATTGGCGAAACCGTCGATGTCAAATCGGTGGAGACGCTGAAAGGTCCGCAAGGAACGCTGTTCGGACGCAATACCACAGGTGGCGCCGTCCTGATCGAGACGAACGACCCCAAATTGGGGGTGACGAGCGGATACGTCCAGGCCGACATCGGCAATTTGGAGACCCGGAATTTCGGTGGGGCAATCAACATGCCCGTCGGCGACATCATCGCCGTACGTCTGGTCTACCAGAACAACGCGCAAGGGTATTACGAAACATTTTCGGATGGCCGGACGCTGGGCAACGAAACCGGCCAACTGTTGCGCGCCAAGGTCCTGATTCAGCCGACCGTAGATACGCAGATTCTGCTGGCTGCGGAAAAGGGTATCCAGAAAAGCAACACTGCATTGCAGGAAGGCACCGAGCCCAATGCCCCGGTTTATAGCAATGTCCCCGTGGTGGTCTATCCAGTGGGCTCAGGTCTGAGTCCGGGCGAAGCGCCGTCTGATCCCCGCACAAACGGCGAGCCGACGACTTTTACCGGCGAGACGTACAGCGCCAAGATCACGCAAAATGTCGGAAACGGCAACATCAAGCTGATCGCCGAGCACCGGGATTATAGCGACGAGAGCGTTGTCTCTCTGCCGCCGTTGTTTGGATATTCGTCCCAGGATCGGCCGAACAATCATGACACCGCAATTGATCTTCAGTATAATAGCAGCTTTTTCAACAAAAGACTCGATGTCGCGGCCGGTATTTTCTATTATCAGGAAACGGTCAGGGACGTCGAAAATACACCACTGTATAGCGGGCTCGATTTTCAGTCATCGAATCTTGTTGCCACCGCTCGCTCGGAATCGGCGTATTTCCAAGCCACGGGCCACATCACCGACAAGATCAACTTGACCGGTGGCCTGCGCTATACGTCCGACAAAAAGGATGGTCTGCTCTATTCGGCTCAGCTCGAAACGGATGGAAGTGGTACAGTCGCAACAGCGATGGCGCTACCGCCTGCCACGCTCGAACTGAAGCACAAGCGGGCCAATTATCTTGTGACCCTGGATTATAAACCCGTACGCGATGTGCTGGTCTATGCCAGCACCGCATCGGGTTATCGTGCGGGCGGTTTTGGCGTCAATCGGCAAGATGACAACGGAAACGTCGCCGATCCGTTGTACCACGTGATCGCAAGTTTTCAGCCCGAGTCCGTCACGAACTACGAAGTCGGTTTCAAATCGCAGCTATTCGACCGGCACTTGACTGTGAATGGCGCCGGCTTTTATCAAAAATATACGGACTATCAATATGGTGCGATCAGCCCGGTTACGGTGACCCGCGTCACCTTGAATACCAACGCAGTCATCAAGGGTTTCGAGCTGGACAGCAGAGTTCATCTCGACTCCGGAACATCGTTTGGTGCCTACATCGGATATACCGATGCACAAGTAAGCGGTTCGAGCAGTCCCTCCGACGGGGCCAACCTGTCATATATTCCGCGAACCACGTGGGGCGCGAATGTGGGCCAGGCACTGAAGGTCGCCAGCGGCGAACTGAATCTTAATGCCAACTATAGCTGGCGCAGCAGTTATTCATCAAACGTCTATGATCCGCTCAATCCAACGGCAGAAGGATCGGCGGAGATCAAGGGGCTGGGCTTGCTGAATTTGACCGCTGTCTATTCGATCGGCCGTTACAGCATAACGGCCTATGCCCGGAACATGACAAACCAGCACTATTACTCGTACATTACCACTGCGGGCCCCGCGCTCAATTTCGCGGGCCTTGGTTTGCCGCGTCAGTTCGGGGTTCGTCTCAGATATGATTTCTGATCCGGCGAATTTCACGTCTCCCCGGATTCAGCCGGGGAGACGTGAGGACCTTGTGCGCATATCCCTCGGACGCGGATCAATGTCAAAATCACATCAATGACTGCCGAACAGACATTGGATTGCAGATCACGGCCGATGGTAGATGCAGGTCATCCAAGGAGGCAGGCAAATGGCATCCCCTGTGTCGGACAAAATAATCGACGCGTTCACTTTGGCGCCAATGGCCGCCAACATCGGCGCGCAAATCCTCGATATCGATTTATCCCGCGATCACGATGACGCGGTCTATCAACGTATCAGGGATGCGTTGAACCGGTGGGGCGTGCTGTTCTTTCGTGATCAGAGGCTGAGTGTTGAACAATACCTGGCATTTGGGCGCCGGTTTGGTGACGTTGAATCAAAGGCTACATTGGGTCACGTGCCGAACTTTCCGCAGGTCGGCCGGCTCATCAAAGAAGCGGATCATATCAGCAGCACCGGTGACATGTGGCACACTGACCACACCTACATGACGATCCCGTTGAAGTTTACGATACTCCACGCGATCGAGGTGCCGCCTTATGGCGGTGACACATTGTTTGCGCATCCGGGACGCGCATTTGCTACATTGCCGCGTGGGTTGCAGGAAACCTTGCGCAGTCTGCGCGCGCTGCATTCGCGGAGTTATCTGATCAAGGATGGCAAATATGCGGCGCAATATGCAAAGGAACACGGTGTCGTCGGAGCCATGACCGGAGCCGATGCCCAGGCCATTCATCCCGCGGTGACAGTTCATCCCGAAACGGGCGAGGAAATCCTGTTCCTGAACCCGGGCTACGTGGTGAAGTTCGATGGCTGGACGGCAAAACATTCGGCCGCATTGCTCGCGTCGATTTACGACCATTGCCTCCAGCCCGAATACCAATGCCGTTTCCGCTGGCGTAAGGGATCGATTGCGATCTGGGACAACCGGCAAGTGTGGCACTGTGCGATCAACGACTACCACGGACATCGGCGAGAGATGCACCGGATGATGATCGCCTGATGCGTGTCGGCACTTGCAGGATAAATCAGGCATGACTGCGATCGATGGTTTGATGTTAACCGACCAGGTGGCCGTCGTGACCGGCGGCGGTGGCGGAATTGGGCGGGCTTGCGCGTTGCGTTTCGCCGATTTTGGCGCCGATGTGGTCATTGCCGATATCGTTCCCGAGCGGTGCGAAGAGGTCGCGGCACGGGTGCGCGAACGGGGCCGCCGCGCGCTGCCGATCGTCACCGACATGATGGAAACGGCACAAATTCGCGCGATGATCGCCGCTGCCGACCGGGAGTTTGGCCGGATCGACATCCTGGTGAACAATGTTGCCGGCGTCGCTTACAAAAAGTTCCTGGACACGAGCGAGCGCAGTTGGCGCCGTCACATCGACATCAATCTGATCAGCATGTTTTGCGCGACAGCCGAGGCGGCGCCGATCATGATTCGAGAGGGGCGGGGTGGTTCCATTATCAATGTCGGCTCGATCGAGGGCATGCGGGCCGGTCCAAACGTTTCAATCATGTCGGCGTGCAAGGCAGCGATGATCAGCTTTACCAAAAGCCTCGCTCTTGAATTGTCGGGCGATAAAATCAGAGTGAATTGCTTCACGCCCGATCATACGGTGACGCCTGGGGGGCGTGGCAACCGGACCGGACCGGTGGATGAAACGACCTGGCGCGTCCCCACGCCCGATCAGTTGGACAAGATGAATCGGGTCATCCCCCTGATGCGCGAAGGGACTGCGCAGGAATGCGGCGATCTTGCGGTCTTCCTCGCGTCGTCGATGTCGTCGTACATTACCGGCACGATCATCCCGATCGACGGCGGAACGTTTGCTGCTTCTGGCTGGCACCGCGGCACAACTGGCACATGGGTTCAGCTCGAAGGCCAGAAGCCGGGACGTTGATCGCGTGCAGGCGCTACACTTTGGCCAATCACGCAGACACGCGTTCGTCCGGGCATCACAACAATTTCGAGCGTCCCTGACCGCCGGGGCGATGCCCTAGGCAAGCCCCGACGACCCGGTCAGTTGGGTAAATAGGCGAAATGCCCGCCATCGCGTTCCAGTCGCCCGAATCCGGGAAACGGCAGATGCATGCCGGCGACCAAAATCCGATCCTGGGCGATCGCGTCGAACATGCGTTTGCGCGCGCTTCTTGCCAATTCCTGATCGACATCGGCAATGAACGCAATGTCGGGATTGCGTGACTGCTCGTCGATAGCATGGACCAGATCCCCCCAAATCAGGACTTGTTCGTTGCCACTGTCGATCTGAAAACCGCAATGCCCCGGCGTGTGCCCATGCAGCGCGATGATGTCGATGTTGGGTAGAATGCGGCCGCTCTCAAAGGGTTCAACGCGATCCGTGTAAGGCGCGAAAGCCTTCATGGCCCAGGCGAATTGTCCTTTCAACGCATCAGGCGCGCGGGACATCTGGTCTTCGCTCAACCAGAAATCCAATTCACGCTGGTGGGCAAAGACGCGCGCATTGGGGAAAGTTGCAAGCCCGCTGGCGTCGACCAGGCCGTTCGTATGGTCTGGATGGATGTGCGTGCACAAAACCACGTCAATATCCTCGGGCACAACACCGGTCGCACGCAGGTTGGGAATGAGTTGGTTTACTGTCGGACCCAGTTCGTGGCCACAGCCTGTATCGATCAGGATTGTATGACCTGGAGTCTGGACGAGAAAAGCGTTCACATCAATGTGAAGTGGATTGGGGGAGGGTGAGAGGGGCGCACCGGACGCGGTAACAAGCAGCGGACCGGAAAGATCAAAGTAGCCATCGGACAGTGCTGTAATCCTTGTGTCGCCGATTATGATTGTCGGGGCGTTTTGCAGGCTAAGGGATGAACTTGTCTGGCTGCTTTGCATTGAGCGCTCCTCGGATACCCGCAAGGGAATCAATCGTGCTGGCTGAGAAGAATAATGGTAACGTATAGAAACCTGGTGTAAATTAGGAACCGTGTAGCAACCAGGTATCATTGAGGTGACCGTTCATGGCCACAGAACAGGATTTTGCCGCGATGCGGCTGCTCGTCGATCTGCTTGCGGACAAGTGGACGTTGCCCATCCTTGGTGCGCTTTGCGAAAATGGAGGCCGCCAGCGCTTCAACGCACTCAAGCGAGGCATTGCGGGCATCTCGCAAAAAAGTCTGGCCTCTTGCCTCAAGCGGCTCGAATTCAACGGCTTGATCGAACGCATCGTCGCCACGAAAGGCCAGCTCTCGGTGGAGTACCGGGTCACAGCCATCGGACACTCACTTGAATTGCCTATTAATGCACTGATACTGTGGTCAAACCAAAATATCGACGTGATCATGGCAGCCCGTGAAGCGTCGCGATCAGCTACCCTTACGTGAGACGGGCTCTACGTTTGTTTTGCTTTGCTGCTTTTCCAGGCGCGTCACATCGAACTTGATAACCATGGTTTCTACGCACTGCACCTTCCGCTCTCTGTGGAAGGCACAGCAAAAACGGCAAATTTGGTTCAGATATGCGGACGAAAAATCCGCTACTCCAACGAATAAAATCAAGAGGTTAACGGCAAAAATTGCAACCGCTTTGCGGAAGAACCGGTTTTTGCGCAACGGCTTACGCGATGCCCTTTGAAGGTGTTGTCCTAAGATATTGAATTTGTTTGATATTTGGTAGCGGAGGAGGGACTCGAACCCCCGACACGCGGATTATGATTCCGCTGCTCTAACCGGCTGAGCTACTCCGCCCCGAAGGGGCGCTTTGCGCCCGGCCAGACAGGCCGATGCGTGGGCAGGCCGGGCACATAAGCGGGGGAGGCAGCGGGGTCAACCGGGTATTTTGCCGGTATGCGCGCCGCCGCCCGTAATTAGAACTTGTTCGAGAATTTCAGGCCGACGAAGCGGGGTTTGATTGGCAGCGTGCGTGTCGAGGCCGAGCAGACCTCGATCGCGCAGAAGGTGTTGCGCGACAGTTGCCCGCGTTCGTCGAAAATGTTCTGCATAAAGAATTCGAGGCTCCATTTATCGTGGCTGATCCCGGTCGAGACATCGACGCTGGTGAATGGCGGCGGATCGCCGAGCAGCGCGTCCTTGATCGGGCTGAGGTTCGAGGTCGACGATGACTGATGATCGGCCGCGACTTGCGCGAAGGAATCGAGTTTGCCCAACTGGGTTTCGTAGCGCAGCTGCATCTGGCCCTTGAATTTGGGCTGGCGCGGCAATTGCGTGCCTTTGGGCGCCTCGACATGGTCCGGATTGGTATTGCAATCAGTATAGAATGTGGTTGATTTATACCCGGGTACCAGCGAGCAGAAATTGGTCGACAACTTTCCGTCGTTGTACGAGCCCGATCCCGACAGGCTGAATGCGCCGATCTTCCAGTCGAAGTCGGATTCGACGCCGTAGATATGGGCATTGCCGGCATTGACGATCATGTTGTTGCCGTTGAAGCCCTCCGGCACGAAAATGTATTGCACGCCTTTCCAATTCTCGAAATACCCTGCGACATTCAGGCGGAACACGTGGTTCCACGTCGTTTTGAAACCGATTTCGTAATTGGCGAGCGTATCGGCCTTGAACGGCTGGGTCGGGGCAATGGTATTGCTTCCCCCCGGGCGGAACCCGGTCGAATAGGTGGCGTAAAGCATCTTGTCCGATGTGGCTTGATAGGTCAGGCTGACCTTGTGCGTTTCGCCGGTCTGGTTGTATTTTGGCACGGGCAGCACCACCGGAATGCCGTTGGCATTGACCACCGTATTCCCGGCAGAATCGAGTTCGTTGTAATAGGCGACATTGTTGCATGCCTGCAGACGCGGCGCCGTGAATGGCGTGGCGCAACCGGCGCCGATTTCCTGCGCAGCGGCCGTTGCGGTGCCGTCAAACCCGGTCGAACTGTTCTTCGCTCTGAACAGGCGGATACCCCCGGTCACTTTCAGCTTGGGCGCGATTTCATACGTGCCTTCAGAGAACAGGGCATAGTCCTGATAGGTCCGGTCAATCTCGGTCAGATAATAGGCGTCCCCGCGCAAAAGCTCGCTGACCGTGGTGCCGACGGTCGGGCCGACAGAGGCGGCGCTCATCGCGGTGGCATCAACGGCTCCGCTCAGGCCCGGGATTGCATACTGCTCGTTGATGTTCTTTTTCTGGAATTGGTAAAATCCACCAACTGTCAACGAAAAAGGCCAGGTTTTCGGAACCGAAATGCGCACTTCCTGGGTAAATTTGTTATAGGTATTGTTACCAAAATATTCTTGTGTGGGATTGAGCAAGTTTCCATTCTTGTCATGGAACCATTGATATGATGCGTATTGCGGTTTGTTATAGGCAACGCTGTAGTACGTATAGTCGTTGGAATTCTTGACGCGGCGGTGCATGTAGCCCGTCGACGAGACGATGTCGAAATCGGCGATCTTGCCGTTGATCGTCAACGCCGCCTGATACCACATGTCACGATCTTCGGACGGACCGAAATCGTGCACGGTCAGGTCGCCAAAGCGCGGGTCGTAGTTGAACGATCCTTTCGCATCGAGATACTGGTAGATGAATTGCGGCGTCACTGTCCAGTCGCCGAACTGGCCCAGCACGGAAATGCGGCCGCCGTATTCATCGACCGGGTTGGCATTGGGCTTGGCGAGATTGTTGACCGCATTGCCCGGCAGCGAATTGCTGTTGCTGATCGTATAGGTGCCCGTTGGAGCTTGCGTGTTCCGGTCATAGACGGTGTAGGTGTACGTCGCCGGCGCGTTGTCGATATAGCCGCCGGTATGGTCGTAATACGCCATCAACCGCACCGCGATGTTCTTCGCTACGGGAATGTTGATGAAGCCTTCATCGACCGTGCCGAAATTGTGGCCGCCTTTGGTGAACTTGTTCAGTTCGACGTCGTAGCCGCCTTCGAGCACGCCGATCTTGGGCTTGTTGGTGATCAGGCGCAAGGTTCCCGACAAGGAAGACGATCCGAACAGCGTGCCCTGCGGCCCCGACAACGCCTCGACCCGTTGCATGTCATAGACGTGCACTTCGGGCATGCGCCCGGCGGTCGTCATCGGGATTTCATCGAGATAGACCCCGGCGGTGGACAGCGAGGCGCTGTCGCCGGTGCCCGTGTCGTAGGCTACGCCTCTGAAAAACAGGTCCGAACGACCGGGCCCGAGCGAGGCAAAGCTGACCGACGGGAGAAGCGCGACGTAGTCATTGAAATTGACCACCTGGCGCTGTTCAAGCTTTTCCGTGGTCAGCGCCTGCAGGCTGATCGGAACTTTCTGTACGCTTTCCGAACGGCGCGTCGCGGTCACCACGATTTCGCCGAGTCCGGCAGGCTTTGGATCGGTGGCCGCAGCCTGGTCGGCGGGTGCCTGTGCCTGTGCAAATGCGCCGGTCGGCGCCAGCATCGTCAGGCTGGTCGCGGCAAACAGCAGGCATTTGCGCGCGCGGCTGTCCTGATGACGCGTGAATTTCTGGTACATTGGTGCCCCCCTCGGTCCGATGTTTGCGCTGGTCCCTTGTGCCGGAGCTTGACGCCCTGTTTTTCGCCAACCCCGGCAGGGATCACAGATATTTCATGGGCAAACTCACTCTTCTGGTCGGCGATTGTCAATTGCCAACTCGAAAACGACGTATCGGGCCGTCTTGTGTGGTGAAAAAGCCACGAAATGTCGCGGCGTGCGCAGCACAGGTGGATGGCACCTTAACTGTGATCGCGGTCGATCACCCCGCGCGGACGCGTGTCATGGCCTGTTCGTAGGCAGATTGGATCACTTGCCCCTGATAACGCGAATATTCGCATTTCGCCAGGATCGCGGCCGGGGGGAAAATCACCGGGTTGTTGCGATACTCTGCGGGCATCAGCGCCAGCGCGGCCTGGTTGGGCGTGGGATAGCGGATCGTTTCGAAAATCTGCGCGCTGTTGTGCGCGTCGAGCACGAAATTGATGAACTCGTGCGCGAGCGCAGGATTGGGCGCGCCTTTGGGAATGCACAGCCCGTCGCTGGCCAGAATGCCACCTTCGCGCGGGACGACGAAATCCAGATCCTTGTCCTCCCGCATCACTTGCGCGATGTCGCCGTTGTATTCGATGACCAGGTCGATGTCGCCCGCCAGCAACAGGTCCTGCCCGTTGTCGTCATGAAACACCTGCACATGGGGTTTCTGTTTCAACAGCATCGCCTGGATGCGCGCCATCGTTGCCGCATCGGCGGTGTTGGCGGGCAGCCCGAGGTATTTTGCGCCGATCTCGAACAATTCGCTCGCCTCTGCCAACAGGCCGATCCGGCCTTTGTACCGGTCGGAATCGAGCACCCATTTCCAACTGTCGGGCACGCCATCGACTTTCGATTTGCGATAGCCGATGCCAGTCACGATCCAGGTATAGGGCACCGACACTTTGCGACCGGGGTCGAACGGCGGGTTCAGAAACCGCGGGTCGATATTGGCCAGATTGGGGATTTTGGAATGATCCAGTTCGATCAGCGCGCCCGACTGGTGCAGGCGTTCGACAAAGTCATTCGACGGCACGATCACGTCATAACCCTGATTGCCATCGCGCAATTTGGCGAACAATTCGTCGTTGTTGGCAAACAGGCTGATATTGACGTGCGAACCGCTGGCCTTTTCGAAATCGGCCAGCGTGGTTTTGCCGATATATGTGTCCCAGGTGTACAGATTGAGTGTGCGCGCGCTGCTGTGGCGCATGCACGCGCCGAGCGCGCCCGTAAAACTCAGCCCGATCCCGGCCAGGCCCATGTCTTTCAGCAGATTGCGGCGGTTTCGCGTCATCATCATGCTTTCAACAACAAGTGATCGCGTTCCCAGGAACTGATGACTTCGTCATAGGCGGCCAGCTCGTTCATCTTGATCTCGTAAAAGGCGCGGATGAAATTTTCGCCGAGCAGGTCCATGATCGGTTCGCACGCGATCATCTGTTTGAGCGCGACATCCAGATTGCGCGGCAGCGTGCGCGGTTCGAGATAGGCGTTGCTGGTGATCAGTTCCATCGGCTCGATCTTGTCGCGCAAGCCGATAAACCCGGCGGCGAGCGTTGCCGCAATCGCGATATACGGATTGGCGTCGGCGCCCGGCAGGCGGTTCTCGATTCGCGTGTTCTGCGGGCTGGAGGTCGGGATGCGCAAGCCGCAACTGCGATTGTCATGACCCCATTGCACATTGATCGGCGCGCTATGCGCCGGGCGCATGCGGCGGAACGAATTGACATTGGGCGCAAACAGCGGCGCGATTTCGGGCAGATAGCGTTGCAGCCCACCGACGAAATAGCGAAATTCATCGGTAATACCGGCTTCGTTGCCAAACAGATTGCGGCCCTGGCTGTCTTCGGCAGAGATATGCAGGTGCATCGCGCTGCCCGGCTGGCTTTCCATCGGTTTGGCCATGAATGTGGCATAGACGCCGTGTTTCAACGCGACCTGGCGGACGATGCGTTTGAAAATCGTGACCTGGTCGCACAGCGCGATCGGTTCACCATGGTTGAAATTGATTTCCAGCTGCGCCGTTCCGCTTTCATGGATCATCGTGTCGAGTTGCAGCGAGGCGATTTCCGAATTGTCGTAAATCTCCTCGATAATGTCCTCAAATTCGTTCA
>Ga0116227_10015953_pt1 | contig 10969 bp, 9 predicted proteins | sample S1TSphgellanicum_FD_89693 | JGI IMG/M metagenome (GOLD analysis project Ga0116227, IMG submission 89693) | Host-associated microbial communities from peat moss isolated from Minnesota, USA - S1T2_Fb - Sphagnum magellanicum MG | ecosystem: Host-associated > Plants > Peat moss > Unclassified...
ACGCGCTGATCACACCGGTCCCTTCGGCACATCGGCAAAGCGCGTCAGCCACGCGACCGGGCCGATGCTGGCCGCGACGATCAGCAGGGCGGCGAGTGCGCCCTCCTCGAAACTGCCGCGACTGGCATATTGATAGATCGAGGTTGCCAGGGTCTCCACATTCAGTGGCCGCAGCAGCAGTGTGGCCGGCAGTTCTTTCAGGCAATCGACGAACACCACGATGACGGCGCCGAGCAGGGCCGGGCGCAGCAGCGGCAGTTGGATCACGCGCAGCGTGGTGAGGACCGGTGCACCGGCAGCGCGGGCGCTGTCGTCGTAATCCACGGGGATGCGCGCGAAGCCGGCCTTGATGAAGCCGGTGGGCACCGCGAGAAAGCGGATCACATAGGCGATCACCACGGCGGCGCCTGATCCGACCATCACCAGGCCAGGCCATGCGAGGCCGATCCATCCGGCGATGGTATTGAAGGCATTGTCGATGAACAGCACGGGCGTGAGCAGGCCGAGCGCCAGAACGAGGCCGGGCAGCGCATAGCCGGTCTGAGCGATCGCGGCTGACAGATTTGCCAAACGCGATGCACGCCAGCGCTGCGCGACAATCACGACAAGGCCGAGCAGCAATGCGATGCCCGTGGCTACGGCGGCCAAAGCGATGGTGTGTCCGGCATCGCGCCATACCGTGGTCTCCGTCGCAAACAGGCCGCGGCGCAGGCTTTCGCGCAGCAGATAGAGCATCGGTACCGCGAAGCCAAGCAAAGCGGGGGTAAGACACGCTGCGAAAGTGAGCCATCCGCGAAATCCGGCCAACGGCGTGCGCGGCGCGAGCCGTGGATTCTCCGATGAGAATTCGACGCTTCCTGCATTGCGACCGAAGCGCTCGATGGCGATCAGCACTGCGACGATGACCAGCATGAACAGCGAGAGTTGCGCCGCGCCTGCAAGACTGCCGCGGTTCAGCCAGGTGGTGAAGATCGAGACCGTAAGGGTGCGGACGCCGAGATATTCGCTGGCGCCAATGTCGTTCAGCGTCTCCAGCGACACCAAAGCGACGCCGACGGCGAGCGCGGGTCGTGCCATCGGCAGTGAGACACGGCGAAAGGTTGTCCAGCGGTCAGCGCCGAGCACTTTGGCGGCCTCGGCAAATTCCGCGCTGCGATGCTGGAACATGGCGCGCGCTGACAGATACACATAGGGGTAGAGCACGATGCCGATCACAAAAATCGCGCCGGGCAACGAGCGCAGGTTGGGCAGCCACATGATCGCGGCGGGCAGCGGCATTGTGGTTGCGAGCGCGCGATGCACGAGGCCGAGCGGTTCGAACAGGTCGACATAGACATAGGCGGCGAGATAGGTCGGGATGGCGAGTGGCAGTGGCAGTAACCACAGCAGCAAGCCGCGGCCGGGAAAATCATGCGACGAGATCAGCCATGCCGAGCCGGCGCCGACACCGAGCGCGACGATGCCGACGCCTGTCAACAGCAACGCGGTATCGCGCAGCGCCTGCGGCAGCACATAGGCCATCAGATGCTGCCAGAGGTCAGGCTCCGGCTGTAGTGCGAGCAAAGCGATGCCGGCCACCGGGGCTGCGACCGCGAACGCGGTCAATGCGGCGATGGCGGTCGCAAGTTTTTCGATACGGGAGCGCTTCACGCGTGATCATCCATTCCTCTCCCCAACGGGGAGAAGAAGGGAAAACAGAACGAACGAGCTAACTCAATTATCAAACCCGACCTTGTCCACCAGCGTCGCGGCTGCCTTGCGGTTGGCGGCGACCTTGGCGATCGGCATCGGATCGGCGTTGAGCTTGCCATAGCCGGCGATGGTCGGATTCACCGTCACGCCTGCACGCACCGGATATTCGTAATTGGTGTCGGCATAGATCTGTTGCGCGTGCTCGCCGGCCAGCCACTCGATCAGTTTCATGGCATTGGCCTTGTTCGGCGCGTGCTTGGCCAGCAGCACGCCGGACAGGTTCACATGAGTGCCGCCGCCGGCAAAGGTCGGCAGGATCACCTTGGTGGCTTCCGCCCACGGCTTCTTGTCGGGATCGCCGTTCATCATCAGCGCCCAGTAATAGGTGTTGCCGATGCCGAGATCGCATTTGCCGGCCGCGACATCGCGCGCGGTCTCGCGGTCGCCACCCGACGGCTTCTGCGCGAGATTGGCTTTCACGCCGCGCAGCCATTCTTCGGCTTTGGCTTCGCCATGCTTGGCGACATAGGCGGCGAACAGGCCGTTGTTATAAATGTGCTGGCCGGAACGGATGCAGATCTTGCCCTTCCACTTCGGGTCGGCGAGTTCTTCATAGGTGATGGCGTCCTGCTTGACCCGATCCTTCGAGGCGTAGATCACGCGGGCGCGCATCGATATGCCGGCCCAGTGACCGTCGGGATCGCGATATTGCGCCGGCACGATCTTGTCGATCACATCGGACTTCATCGGCTGGGTGACGCCGGCCTGCACGGCTTCATCGATGCGGCCGATATCCACCGTCAGCAGCACGTCGGCGGGGCTGTTGGTGCCCTCGGCCTTGATCCGCTGTTCGAGCCCTGAACTCGCCGAGATCACATTGACGTTGACGCCGGTGTCCTTGGTGAACGCCTCGAACAGCGGCTGCACCAGCTTGGTCTCGCGATAGGTGTAGACGTTGACCTCTTCTGCCGCCTGCAGCGTGGAGCTGCCAAGGGCGGCAAAGACGACGGCGGTAGCGAGGACGTGGCGCTTGATCATGAAAGGCTCCGGCAAAAGCGGGTGGCGATGCCGGTGTCAGTAGCGCAGCAGGTTGCAGGCACACCGCGACGCGATGTCGCGATTGGCATAGTCTAGAGGGATTCCAGTTTTACGAAGCGCTATGCCTTCACCGTCGCATGGGAAAACACCACTTCGATCAGCGTGCCCGAGCTCGGTGCGGTCTTGATCTGGAAGCGCGCGTTGTTGGCTTCGACCAGCGCCTTGGTGAGCGACAGGCTGACCCCCGAAGTGTCCGATGACTGGTCGGCGGGGGCCGCATTGCGGAACGGCTCCATGGCGGCGGCGAGTTCGTTGTCGTTGAGGCCGTGGCCGGTGTCGCGCACACGGAGCACCACTTCGCCCTGATCCGACAGTGCGGTGGAGACGATCACCTGGCCGCCGGCATTGGCAAGGTGGATCGAGTTTCCGATCAGGTTCAATGTGATTTGCCGCAGCGCCCGGGCATCGGCGACGATGGTCGGCAGCAGATGCGCCAGCGAGGTGCGGATGATGATGCGACCGCGATTGGCTTGGGGCTGCATCACCGCTACGCATTGCTCAACCATCTCGTTGAGGTTCTGCGTGGTGAAAGCGAGGTCGAGCTTGCCAGTCTCGATCCGTGATAGATCGAGCAGATCGTTGACGATGGCAATGACGCGCTCACCGGACGCGCGGATGTCCTTCATATATTCGACGTAACGCTCGTTGCCGAGCGCGCCGAAGCGCTGATCGACCATGACATCGGCGAAGCCGATAATGGAATTCAGCGGCGTGCGAACTTCATGGCTGATCCGCGCCAGCACATCGGCCTTTGCCGTGGCAGCGCGGTCGGCCTGGCGGCGCGCGTTCAGGAGTTCGGTTTCGGTCTTCTTGGTCTGGGTGAGATCGCGGAACACGGCGAAGAAATTCGGACCGCCGGCCCGCGTCCGGCCCACGGTCATCGATAGCGGCACCAGACCGCCGGCGCGCACCTGGCCGAGCGCTTCGCGACCGTGATCGAGCATGCTGGTCGCACGGGCTTCCTTGATGCTGTCGATATAATCTTGCACGATCCGCCGGCTTTCCGTGGCGAACAGATCGGTGACGTTGCGCTGGGTCAGCAAATTGCCGTCATAGCCGAACAGCGCTTCGGCGCTGCGGTTGCAGGAATTGATGTTGCCCTCGGCGTCGAACAGGATGACGCCTTCCGCGGTGGTATCGAGGATTGCGGCAAGATCTTCCGCATCGACATGGCCGGCCGGCAACGGCTCTTCGATGACCGGCTCGGGCGCCGCGATCGCAACCGGTTTTGCTGCCGGCGGGGCTTGCGTAGCGGAGAAGATCAGCGCATGCGCCGGTTCGTTTTCCCATGAGATCGTGAACAGCCGCGCCTCTGCCGGCACATGTGCCGCAGCATCGTCGGATGTGTCACCGGCGGACACTTTCACCGCCGTGCCGCCGTCGGATGTGCTCGACGTCGCCGGGACATCGGGCTCGACATAAAGCGCGTCGACGCCGCCGGCTTCTTCCAGCGCATTGATGGAGGGATAGTTCATCCGGGCGAGGAAGGCCGGATTGGCAAACAGAAGACGGTCGAGGCGATAGATGAGGACGCCGACCGGCATCAGATCGAGCAGCACCTTGTCTCGCATCATCTCGCCGCGCGGCGGCGCGGGCGGTGTGGTCAGCCACGCGGCCGGCGCAGCCGGTTGCTCGTCGTGCTGTGCTTGGGCCCGCACACTGTCGGCCTCGGGCGCGTCGTCATGCATCGGTTCAGGCTGGCCGGGAGCGGCGATGAGGCTGGTCTCCGCTTCGAGCCGCGCTGACAATTGCCGCGCAAGCTCGTTGAAGGCGCTGTTCTCGACTGGCGTCAGTGCCGGCGATTTGATCTCGCCTGATCGGAACTGCACGACGTTTTCGGGAGGTTGCACGGTGCTGTCCGGTTCGGTTGATGGCGGTGCTGGTTCAGGTAACGGTTCGGCGCTGAAGGTGATGGGTTCATCGAGGCTGTCGCCGACAGGCCCGGCCTGCGCGATATCCGCCGAAAGCGGTCGGGGTGGTGGGTCATTGACGCCGCCGTGGCAGCGTTGCTCGGCAAGTCGTGTCATGCCGTCGAGATCGCGGCAAACGCCGAAGCCGCGATAGCCGGTGAAACGTCGCTCGCGATCGAACAGCGGCAGGCAGGAGAGTTCGACCGGCAGCCGTCCGCCGCCATCGACCGGCCAGAGCAGGGTAATGCCGCTCCATGTCTGTTGCGTGGCCATTGCCTTGACGACGCGGCCGTCAGGGTCGAGCCCGAATTCTGCGGCGATATCGCTCCAGTTGCGGCCGAAGGCTGCCGCGGCATGTGGCCCGATCAGATACGTGAATTCGTCGGAGTTCAGAGAGAAACGCTGCTCCGCATCGACTTGCCACACGAAACGCAACGGAGTCGTGCGCGGTGCGAATGCGGGGAGCATTGAGGGGGCGGGTTCGTCGGCGACGTCCTCGATATCAGGCGATGGCTCGTGGGGGACATCGACCGGCGTGTCGGCATGCGCGATGGCGTCGGCCATGACGTTGTCGAGATGCGCGGTGTGATCGGCCTCGGTGGTCTCGGCGACATGCACCGCCGGCTCCGCCGCGGGCTCTTCCTCTGGTGCCAGCGCTGGATCGACTTCCACGACATTGGCCAAAGTGGCGGGCTCGAAAACGGCTTGATGCGCCCCGGCCGTGACCGCCTGTTCTGGAGCTTCAACCGCGACGTCATCTTCGAGCGGCGCCGGATGCACGGCGCCGGGGGCGATCAATGCGACCAGTCCGACATCGGCGCCGCTGCCGACACGTTGCAGCACCATCCGGCCAAAGCCGATCGGAGTTTCGACACGGCCGTCCTTCAGCGCATCGTTGCGCGCGTGATCGAGACCCGCATCGGACAAATTGCGAAAGCCGAGCAAAGCGCGGGCAGCTTCGCTGGCGCCGACGAACAGGCCGTCGCGGGCGAAAGCCGCGATCGGCGTCTCGATGCCCTCGACCAGATTTTGCAGCCGCTCCACCAGCGGCATGCCGCGACCGGGGAGAGGATCGGCCGCGATCACAAGGATTCCGCTGCCGCCATCCGGAAATTCCAGCCGGCTGCAGGCGCAGGTCATCAGGCTGCCGAGTGCTGCGCCAAATCCGCGCAGCCGATCCAGCCGCATCGACCCGGTGGGGGGCAGCCGGGTGCCGAGCTGCGCCACCTGACGGCGATAAGCGTCGGCCGGGCCGAAGGTCTTTGCGAACAGTGCGGCGGCGTTCGGGGCGCCGAGCAGCCGGGCGCCGACCGGGTTGGCCCACAGCACGCGCGTGCCGTCGAGCGACCACAGCCAGACCGGCTGATTGCTGGTGGCGTGTACGGCCAGCCGTGCATCGCTGACGCCCCGCAACTGAAAATCCGCATTATTCATTGGCACTTCATGACTGACTCGTTAGGCGTCCGTCCGGCATTAGCATCACAGATTGCAGGCCAAACGACGACATCCTTAACACTTCGTTAGTATCGCCCGCGGCGACTTGCAGGTCCACGTCCCCGGTGTCCCCACACAGTCCAAAGCGGCAATAACGTTAATTGTGTCCGCGGGTTCGCGGGCGTGCTGAACCATCGGGCGGGGCTGTGCGTTGGTGGTTGCAAAACAAAAACAAAGGTCCACGATAGGATTGGACGAGGATGGAGGACGTCGCGTCATACCGGCGAAGCCTGTCTCGGCTAGATTCCAGTGGGTGAACGGGAGACGAGGCCGTGTTGGCTTCGTTAACGCACAAGGGAGCGGGATATGACCGACAAGTTCGAGATTCCGAAAGAAATGCGATCGATGGCCGAGGCCAGCTTCGATCAGGCCCGTCAGGCTTTCGAGAAGTTTTTGGCCAGTGCACAGAGCACGGCCTCGTCGCTCGAGGATCGCAGCGAGACCGTTCGGGCCGGCGCCAAAGATGTCAGCACCAAGGCCATCGCCTATGCCGAGAAGAATGTCGCAGCATCGCTGGATTACGCGCAGCAGTTGCTGCACGCCAAGGACCTTGGCGATGTCATGCGGCTGCACAGCGAGTATGTTCAGGCGCAGATGAAGTCCCTGGCCGAGCAGGCCAGCGAAATGGGCCAGATCATGAGCCGCGCGGCGATGGACGCCGCCAAGCCGAAGAACTGATACCGTCTTTCCTCTACACGCAACATCCCACAATCGGCGATTGAGTCTCATTAAGTTCCCGGACTGAAACGTGCATTCGGTCCGGGGGCTTATGCGATTCTGCGGTGCAATATTCTATTGCATCGCACAATTCCGACATGATATTGCTGTACGTACAATGACGCACCGCATGACGGTGCCGCTTATCTTCCGCTGACTGATGTAGGGCAACGAAGCTCGACGCAACCACCAGCGGTTTAGTGATTTCAACCCTACCACGAAGGATGCACGTTATGGCCGAATCGACCGATCCGTTCTCATCTTCCGTTATCCCGTTCCAGGTGCCGGAGCAGGTCCGTGCCTTCGCCGAAAAGGGCGTTTCGCAGGCTCGCGAAGGCTACGCCAAGTTCAAGGACGCTGCCGAGACCCACAACAGCACCGTCGAAGCTGTATTCGGCACTGCCACCAAGGGCGCTGCTGAATATTCGGCGAAGCTGCTCGATATCGCCAAGACCAACACCAATGCCGGCTTCGATTTCGCCCAGTCGCTGATTGGCGTGAAATCGCCGTCACAGATGATGGAGCTGTGGACCGCTTTCGCCCGTAGCCAGGTCGAAACCTTCACCGGCCAGAGCAAGCAGCTTGCCGAGCTCGGCCAGAAGATCGTTTCGGAGACTGCCGAGCCGATCAAGGCCGGCGCTTCGAAGCTGTTCCAGCCCGCCGCCTGAGCGAACTGGCGCTTTTCGTGATCCAAAGCCCGGGCCGGTGGCCCGGGCTTTTGTTTTGACCGGATAATCCGTGTTTTCAGTGCCTTTGCGGCCTTGCCAAAGAGGTGCGTTGCACCTAGTTTCCCGCCGGTTCGCGACCCTGTTTTTCGGGGCCGATCAAGGATGCAGTTGTAGCTCAGTTGGTTAGAGCGCCTGTCTGTGGAACAGGAGGTCGGTGGTTCGAGCCCACCCAACTGTACCATGCAAGTCAATCAATTAGCTGGATCGACGTGGGTCGGAGCGGGTGGTGCCATTAGTGTTGATAGCCACTCAGGCCAATGATGCCTGCACGCCCGTCAGGCTATGCAGCGTGCCGACGATTTGCGCCGGACTGTAGGGTTTGGGCACGAACAGTCCGCCTTCCGGGGTCTTGCTTTCGCCGGGCTGTATGAATTGGGACGTCGTAACGACCTTCACCGGTGGCCAGCGGTCGCGGATCGCGGCGGCGAGACGGAGGCCGTCCATCGAACCGGGCATTTTGATATCGGTGAACACCACGGCCACGTCCGGGCGGCGTTCAAGCCAGGCTATGGCATCGTCCGCATCTGCGGCTTCCAGGACATCGAAGCCCGCTGCAGCGAGGGCCTGCACGGCCATCATGCGCTGCAATGCTTCGTCTTCGACGATGAGCACCACCGGCCGTTTGTTGTGCTGTGCGAGAAGTTCCTCGTTCTCGGCAAGCTGGATCCAGGACAGTGCTTGCTGCATCAGCGACAGCATCTTGGCTTCGCTGTCCTCAGCATCTGCCAGTCGGCCGAGATTGGAGGCTCGGCGGCGGTAGCGGATCGATGTGGACACGAGGGTTCGGGCTTGAATGGAACCTGTCCCATCCTGCGATGGAAATTGGATGATATCGCTCATTCAAAACTCAGCGTTTCCTGTTTTATAATCTTTCTAAATTGATCGCGAAATCTGCTGCCCAAAACAGCCACCTTGTCTGCAGCATATTCAATGTTCGCTGCTCGACAATGGCTTTCGCGAGTTTTTACATGTTTCGATATCACTGCGTTGGCTGCGACCCCGGTGCATGGCATGCAATGACACGGTCGTCACAGAAATGCCCCATATGCCACAGGTGAATGCGGGTCTGGTCATCTGATCAGTGCAGGAAACTCATGTAGGAAATGACGCAGCCGCGGGCAGAAATATATCTGTCTGCGCTGGTCAAGTATCCCCGGGGATCACGATGCGAGAACGATTTTAGTTCTCCGTTGGTAGGGGAGGTCGTCATGATCGGTGCTGATATCAGCGATGTCGATATCGTTGTTATACGTAATATCGCGCACGTCTCCATAATCGCCCCGGAAGCCGATCAGCAAAGGGCGCCCGGCGAAGGCCGTGTCGGCGTGACAGTGTCCGCATGGCTGTGATGGCAGCGTTAGTGTGAATAAGGCCTGGGGTGCGTCGCCGCCATACTACTTCGCGGTGCAGAGTACGGCTTCGATGCTGCCGAGCAGCGCCTTGTTCCAGATAACATAGCTGTCGGCATTGAGGTGGAGTCCATCGACAGTGTGCTTTGCGGGCATATGCGGAACGGTCAGCAGCGTTGCTTTAGCGTCCTGCGCGATCGCGGGCAGTACGGAATTGTAGCTGTCGATAGCAACGGACTTTGCCTGATCGGGTTGCGTCGGCCCAACCTCGATGGGGGTGACGCTCACCACGGCCAGACGTGAAGTCGCCGTCTTTAGCGCACTCAGCAGAGTAAGATAGTTGGTCTTGTAGCTCTCCGCGCTGAGCGGGATTGCTGCATCATTCACCCCGATCGACGTGACGATCATTGCGGCCTGCTTGCTGCCCAGCGCCTTGATAAGCATGGCGTCGAGACCGCTTGCGGTTGTTGATCCGGCAATGCCTGCGTTGATAACCGGGCGACCGCAGATGCTGCGTGGGAGCGTCGCGCGTTCGACGATGCTGTCGCCGAGGATGATCACCGGATCATTGGCATCTTTCAGCGCCGCCTTGATGAGAAGAGGACGCGGCGGTGCTGCGTTCTGTCCCTTTGGCCAGGCCGCCCAGATACATAAAGCGACAAAAGCAAGGATGCCGATACGGGTCCGATTCATGCGAAGGCTCGTCTGTGGTCGCTGCGCAGGAGCGCGGCAGGTGCCCGCAGAAACAACACACCCGATGCGAAGGCAAGGCCGCTGCCTGCGACAATCACGTCTCAGGTCGGCTTCAGAGGCCCGGCCTCATGCTTCGTTGTCGGTGATACCCGGCCATTCCCGGCTTGCTAAACGATGCACCTTCCCCGACACTTCAGGCACAACGAATAAACTGGGGGATTTGCACATGCGTCCTGGGATTTACGGGGGATGTTTAGCTCCGGCGTTGGCAGTCGCGATGGCGACATGGATAACCCCGTCCCATGCCTATACGGCTGATCAGCAACAGTTGTGCACCGGCGATGCATTTCGGTTGTGTAGCTCGGAAATTCCCAATGTGGATCGGGTGACAGCCTGCATGGTTCAAAATCAGGCTTCTTTGAGTCCGGGCTGCGCACAATTCTTCCGTAAGCCTGTGGTCGGGGTGACCCCGATCGGACTCCGTAAGCCGGTCAAAGCGCGCAAGGCGAAACGATCGAACCGCGTGAGCTGATCGCGGTTATTGCAATGTAATTTGCAGCAAGGGCTGCAATCTGCGGTTCAAGCGCTGCGGCTTGATAGCGATAGGCCAAAGTCACCTTGTGCAATCAGTGATGCCCGGCGGTGATACCGCACCGCCTGGCATGATCGATATGTGAAGCTGTGACAAACTGACACGTTGGGTGCGCTGATGTTCATCAACATCTGCCGTCCGCGAGGAGATCCGTTTTGAGCAGCGAGACCAATATCAACTACAAGGCTGAAATCGATCGGCATTTCGCCTGGTTCGAGACAAAGCTGCCCCGCGGACCCGCACGTTTTTTCGGATGGTTGCGCAAGCCCTCATCGAAGCTGGTGCGGTTTCCGCTTGGGATCCTGCTTATTCTCGGCGGAATTTTCAGCATCTTGCCGCTGCTTGGTCTCTGGATGCTTCCGCTGGGTCTCATTCTGATCGCGCAGGATATTCCAGTGCTGGAAAAACCGGTGGCGCAATTTCTGGGCTGGCTCGAACGCAAATGGACGCAGCGTCAGCGCGCAAAGGCAGCAAAGATCAGCGACAAGACGGTCTCGCGAGATGCTGAACGCTGAGGGATGCGAAGCAGTTTGATAGTAAGCGGCGCAAATGTGGCAACAAGCGTACTATAGAAGACTCATTCTTAGCTTGCTGCGTTGCACTGTGTGACTCAAAAACCAACATACCAGACAAATCAGGCGCCTATTCTTCAATTGCTTGGAAATTTAAGCATAGGCGCCTGATTTGACTGGTATG
>Ga0116227_10015954_pt1 | contig 10968 bp, 5 predicted proteins | sample S1TSphgellanicum_FD_89693 | JGI IMG/M metagenome (GOLD analysis project Ga0116227, IMG submission 89693) | Host-associated microbial communities from peat moss isolated from Minnesota, USA - S1T2_Fb - Sphagnum magellanicum MG | ecosystem: Host-associated > Plants > Peat moss > Unclassified...
AAAAAAAAAAAAAAAAAAAAAAAAAAAAAAAAAAAAAAAAAAAAAAAAAAATAAAAAAAAAAAAAAAAAAAAAAAAAAAAAAACAAAAAACAAAAAAATCCAAAAATTTCCAAATTTCTTTGTCAAAATATGGCGAAATTTTGCCAGAAAAAATACAGTGAGTTTTACACCTATGTGTCTACCTAGGGGCTTACTTATTATTATATTATGATATATTTAAGGGAGATTTAGGAATTACATAAAGCTTATTTAAGTGGTTAGTTTGAGATTTTTTAAGGCATTATTTAATGGGTTACCTAAGGCCTATCTAGGGATTATTTAAGGATTATTGGATATTTAAGGATTATCATAGTACCTTGGCCATTCCAACACATGTCCATTGAATAATTACTTAATTTTGAGATTTCCATTTCAACAAATGGAATATTGCAAAATATTCACTATTTTCCTTCACAATATTTTTTGATTTGGAAGAAATAATTTTTTGAAATTTTTTTTCTGAAAATAATATAAATAGTGTTGAATTGGCCAAGGTACTAGGGTATTTAGGGAGCTACTTAGGTGTTACATAAGGCATTCAAGGAAATATTTAAAATCTTGCCTAGTCTATGGGATATTTAAGGATTATTTAAAAGGCTACATAAAATTCAACTAGGGATTCCATTATCCTAAGGTGAATTTCGTCATTAAATAATCCTCAAAATAGTGAAATGAAATTTTGTGAAAATATGAAATTGACATGTTGAAAATCATCATAATTATCATAGGTTACAATGTGAATACTTTCACTACTCATATAACAATATTATAGTAAATGATGGAAAAAATATATAATTTCAAAATTTTAAAAACGAATTCAATTTTTGAGAAAAAATAATTATTCGTTTTGTCAATGTGGAGACTGACCCTAGGTTACTATACCTAAAGATTATCAAAAGTTTACTTAAGAGGCTACATAAGGCCTACCTAAAGGGTTATCTATAAAAACAACTAGGGGCCTACATGGGTTATGGGATACTTAGGGGCTACTTTAGGGGACTACCTAGGACCTATTTGGGGATTACCTAAGGAAACACCTAGGAACCTACACTTATGGGATACCTAAAGGCTATTAAAAAGGTGACATAAAATTTTACATAGTCTTTAAGTATCCCCTAAATAGTTCTTAAATAGCCCCATGTAGCCCCATAAATAGGCCCTTATATATTCACTAACTTAGGAAGTCCTTATATAGTCTCCTAAGTAGCCCCCTAAATAGCCCCTAAATAGTTTCAAAAGTAGCCCCCTAAATATCCTTAGGAAGTTCGTAGGTGGTTTCTTAAGTAAACCTTATGTAACCCTTCTAAATAGTCCTTAGGTATCCCCTAACCAAAGTATGCTTTTAAGTAATCCTTATGTATCCCTTTAGTCAACCCCTAGGTAGCCCCTAAATAGCCCCTTCTACATAACCCCATAGTTAAGTAGATTCTAGGTATCCCCTAAATACGCATTTATGTAGTCCCATAAATAGCTCGATTAATTTAGGAAATCCTTTTATAGCCCCTAGGTAAACTATGTGTAACCTTTTAAACAATCCTTGGGTAATCCCTAGGTAACCCTCAAGATGGCCCTATTTAGTCCCTGCATTTTGTAACTTGGTGAACTTTTTTTTAAAAAAAAGGAAAAATTGATAATTTAAAAAGATTTTATTCACATCTAGACCTAGGCACTTCCTAGGTTGCCATTTGTACTAGCACTTTTGTAAAAATGTTACAACCCACTTAAAACAATCATCATTAATGTTAATTAATGTTAGGAATCCTTGGTAATAGACCTATATGAAAAATTTGAAAAATAACCTTGATTAACATTCATCGAACTCCCACAAAATTCATGAATTTTTTTTCAACAATTACATTATTGTTGGCAAAAAAAAAATGGTAAATAACCAATAATATCATGGATGATACACCTATTTGGAAATAATGTTGCAACACATTAGGCTTAAATATAACAAGGTAAATGAACAATGTGAAAATTTTAAAAACTTGATAAACATTATGAGAAAAAGGGTGTTTTGCAATTGGCCTTTGCAATTCATTGTATTTATACACTTGAGTGTTAATGGACAAGTTGCAGAGTTGCAACTCACCATATATACGGCACAATTCATTGCAATTCAATTGCAACTTTGTCAAAACAACTCATTTTCAACTATTATGCAACTCCATTATAACTACACCCATGATGTCATGCTGATGTCATTACTTGTCATCCATCTATTAAAATTTGACACGTGACATTATGAAGATATTTGGACATAATTTTTTTTTCAAAATATTGATCTCCATCATTCATTATGATTATTAATGATGGTCTGAGTTTGTGACACATGGCACAATACAAAATAATCACATGGCATATTAATTACATTTTGAAAAAATATATTTATTTATTTTAGTAATTAGGTAAGTCATACATAACCATAGGTACGTAGGTAGGTAAGTAGGTAAGTAGGTAGGTAGGTAGGTCTTAAAATTTACGTACTTCTGCATTTACTTAGAAACTACATACCTATCTACTTAGGTAGGTAGAAAAATAGGACTTACTTACTTACATAGGTAGGTAATTAAGTAGGAACACACAAGACTAAGTGAATTAAGGAATAGCCATGAAACTTTTTTTTTTAAATTTATGTTTTGCTTTTAGGTTAAATTTTTTTGAGTTCATCCCAAAATGGCACTTGTATTTTAATGTGAAAATATAAGAAAATAGACCTTTTTATAGTTTGTAACATGGGATTCAAAGATAAAACATATGGGTTAAATATTTTAATTATTCCTTAATTGTAAATTAAATTGCAATTGAGTTGTAACTATAACACTTAAATGCTCAGGGCAAGCCAGATCCAAGGGGAGGTCTCCATTGTTTTTGGTGACCAAAAAAATTTTGAACCCTTCCTACTAACATGTTTGGGGCACTAAAATTTGTCAAAAAATAAAATAAAATTGAGAAAATTATGAACCCCCAAGATCAATAATTCAAAAAATAAACCACCGAACATTACAAAGGCCAATTCCCAAACACTGAAAAAAATCCTTGTATGTTGTGTTATTGCTATTAAAATTTTTAAATGATTTGTAGAACTTTAGGTGGCATTCCTATAACACTTTAAATTTTTAAAAATGAATAAAAAATAAGAAAGTTACAAGGTTTGAAAGTAGGAGGGGTCTAAAGAGGAAAGAAAAAGGAAAAAAATGTGTTTTATAAGTTGAAAAGTTTATTCTTCTTCTTGTTATTTTTTCATTACTCCTTATCCTTTGCACTTCAAAGATGATTTTAAGAGCTTGAGGTAACGTTCCCATAACATTTTCAATCATTCAAAATGAAGCACATATGATGAAGATATAAATAATTGATTAATAATTATATTTATTAAGTTATAAGTAGTTGTATCATGGTAGTTGAATAGTAGTACTTTAATAATGGCACATTAGTGGTTGTACTAATTATATCAATGGGAATTATAATCAAAAACTAATTGCAAATTAGTCCCACAATGGGTGGTGGAAATGTGGACACATGGCATGATTACATGTATGTACATTATACCTAATTACAACATAATTGTTGTTTTAATGACACATTTACAATAGTTTTAAAGTAATTGCCACATGTAACTACAATGCAACTCCTAAAAAAATCAAACATGGTTGACTACATACGTATGCACAATGTGAATAAATTACCATGTAAAATACCCATTTTCAACTCACTTACAACTATAATACAATTAACTGATTTTCTAACATGACAATTTATTTACAAATACACTTTATTTCTATGGGGATAGTTGCACAATAGTTGTAATACCTAACAGACAGTTACATAATAGTTGTATATGAATTGTTTTTTGAGTTTTAATTAGAAGGTAGTGTCTTTTCAATAAACATGACTTTTCATAATGCTATGGTATTGGTGTTTATTTATCAAGGAAAACAAATAATTAGAACACACATTGCACAATCCTTGAGCCCATTCCTTTACTCCTAACATTTGGGGTCCAAATTTAATAAAATGTTTGAAACATTCGTAAATGAACTTTTTAATTAATCTATTGGCCTTCATTTACACAAAGTAATCACAAATGGAAATAATGTAATTTGAATTCAACTTATAATCAAAATTACTCACCATATAATTAGGCAAAGGTATTTTCAATTTTTTTTCAAATGATGTAAAAAAAAATAAAGATGGCAACTCATTGAAATAATATATAATTTATCATTTATTTTAAAATTGAATTATGAAAACATGTATTTTAACTATTTTCAATATAATAATATTTTAAATATTCTATTATATCATAACATAGCGAAAAATCCTTTATATTAATTTTTTGTAAAATATTTTTAAAGTAACTTCCCATACCATATAATCATCACAAATGGTCCAAATTCATTTGAAGAGTTTGTATCTCCACACATATTTTTGTAAGCTTTTATGGCATTGCATCATGGTGAGAAATTTTGTAAATTCTTTTAATCTTTTGCAAAATTCCCTTTCTATGTTAGGGTACAATATGTTTCAAAATTTTACGGGCATGTAAATGAGGAACACATCTGATTGGGGATTGTGATCAAATGTATTATTTTGATATATCTTGAAATCATTCAAATGATATAGAGAATATCCATTCACTTTTTTTTTCTTGGGTAAATATTTTATTCCTCTTACCTTCCACTAAGTCTTGAACATACTTTCACTTGTTTCTCTAACAAGGTCACAAGCCCATGAGTAAGGTTATAAAACTTATTTCATTTGAAAAACGATGAATATTTTCATCATTGATATGAGGCTCCATTTGAACAACCCATAGGTTTCAAGCATTTTGACAAGGTTCCTTCCTCCACTTTTGATTTAAAACCTTTATCTTTAAAAAGGCATAAACTTATGTCTTGATTGTGGTTTTATTCAACTTTAGTTGCAAGCTTTAACGAAAGGATGGAATGTACTTCACTTATAGATTCATCATAAGGAGTATAAATGAATTTACTCCTTACCCAAGTGCCACAAAATTCAAGCTTTCTCCAAAATGTCTATAACCAACTATAAGCCAACTTCATATCAAGCTTGTGTTTACATGCACAAAACCAACTAGCAAGAGATAAAACATATAAAAAACCTTTCATTTATAGTTGTTTATAGTTTATTGTGAATAACTTCCTATTGAACTTGTTTTCAAACACAAAAACAACCAACTAAAAATGAAACACCCAAAAATATCCTCCATGCAAAATTTAAACTATCAATAAAGAAAACATTAACAAAATGCAAAAATAATAATAATTAAATAAGATCAAAGTTCATGATAAATGTCATTTAAAAAATGTGGATACAACATATCAACTTGGAAAATGAAACATGAAGAAACAAAGAATGAAATATGGTGACAAATCAATAGGACAATATCAAATCAAATCATTATAACAAGGCTAAGTTGCATGCATCTTAACGCACCCCCAAGCTCTTTAATGAACTCAACTACGAATCCAAAGGTGAAGATAGCAGAAAAAGAAAAAGCACTAATAGAAATCAGCCAAAATGTAACCATTCCATTTACGATTACATGCGATTTGTAGTCATTTGCAATCAGATTTGAGAATATTTGCAACTACAAGAACAACTTTCAACTATTTTGATCATTTTCACAACTATGATGCAACTATTAGAAATTTCATCCTATTGGTTACATCAATTTTACATTTATTTTCATCCATTAATAGGCTAATATGTCCCATTAGTCACAATAGTTACCAAATTAGTTGCATCCTAAAGGTATTTTACAATGACATAGGGGGTATTTTAATGTATGTACTAAAATTATATATATATATAGTTCATATAATGAATTTGAAAATCTTGATTTGAATATGATATTTTCAAATCCAAAAATTAGTATTTCAATTCAAAAAATTATTAATTGATCATAAAAGTGGACATTTTAATTTTGAATATTTTTATGTGAGTATGAAATTTTATATTTCAGCTCTCAAATTTTTTTATTTAAATTTTAAATAATCATTTGATTCAAACCTGAAATTTAAATTCCAAATTATTATTTTGGATTCTCAAAATTAATACTTCAATTCTGAAAATTAGTAATTGAGTCTAAAAATGGACATTTTGATTTTGAATATTGTTATTTGAATGTGAAATTTAACATTTCAATTTTGAAAATTGTTATTTACATTCAAAAAAATTATTTGATCTAAAAATTGATATTTGAATTCTAAATTATTATTTTCGAATCTAAAAATTATTATTTCAATTTTTAAAAACTTTATTGAGTCTAAAAATCAGAACCTTGATTTTAAATATTTTTATTTGAACTTGAAATTTGATATTTGAATTTTGAAGTTTAAAATTTAAATTTTAAGAAATTATTTGACTTGAAGTTGAAATTTGAATTCCAAATTAATATTTTGGATTCTCAAAATTAATATTTCAATTCAGAAAATTATTAATTGAGTCTTAAAATGGAAATTTCAATATTGAATATTATTATTTGAATCTGAAAATTAACATTTCAATTCTGAAATTTGTTATTTAACTTCAAAAAACTTGTTTGATTTAAAAATTGATATTTGAATTCTGAATTACTATTTTGGAATCTTAAATTTGTATTTTAATTCAAAAAATGATTGATTGAGTTTCAATGTTTTTTCTACTAGTGTTATCCATAATAAATCACTTTTATAAGTCATCATAAATGATTATGTTTATTAAATCTAAGTGACACTAAATAAGTATTGTTATAACATAGATTCGTATATTATATAATTTATATTCTTACATTAGAAGAAATTAATTAATTAAAGTAATGTCACATTACTTTAAAATCATTGTAATTACTTTAATTAAAAATTAATTAGTATGTGTATAATTATTTTCTAATTGAACATGATTATTCACACTCTTTAATTTATAATTTCAAACCTGAATTAAAAATTTGGAAAAATTATAGTGTAATTAAAATAATTATTTTACTGATTTTAATTTCACCAATTATTATACAATAATATTATCTTAAATAATTCTGTGATTAATCATCCATGATAAATATTTTATAGTAATTTTACAGTAATTATGAAAATTAATTTTATGTTTAACAAATTATTGTATTTATGGTTAATAATTACCAAGGGAAAAAAACACTTGACCTATAATAATTTTTACAACAATAATAAATGTTATTATACAGTAAGTAATGTAATTAGTTGAATAATATATTTAAAAAATTTGTGTAAGAATTTACTTTCTAATAAGAATTGTTCATTCATTATTTATAATTTTAAAATAAATATTTAAAATATTTAATTTTAAATTATAGTCATTAAATTAGTTTTACATTAATTATATTATATATAATTTGATCAGATTCTAAAAAATAATAAATTATTTTTAAATATTTTATTATTTATGAGTTATGTATTAATAATTTGTGAGTAATTAGATAGCTAGTTTGTTAAATATTAGGAAGGTATCACTTATTTAAGTAATTGATAATTAATACTGAATATTTGTAATGTATAGTTTATAATTTAAATATATGTAAATTTCATCATTATTAATTAAATGACTATCTAATTATCTAGTACTTGAATTGTTTAAAAATCTAAAAACTAAGAAAGTAAGGCATGAAAAAAGTTTTAGAATTACAACTTAGTTGTAAGGAAGTTGTAACTTCAAAACTTATCCCATATTGTGTGTTCTTCATTCCTATTTTGAACACGATATAAACAAGGGGGGTGTGCTTATCCAATTTCACATTAAAAAATTTATGCACATGGGATGAGCTAATCAAAAGGCTCAACCCAAAACAAAAAAACAAATAATGCACAATTTTAAAGTACATACCTCCCCAACCTACTTATATATCTAGCTAGGTAGGTACCTAGTTTGACCTACCCATCTAGGTCGGCCTATGTACCTACCTACTTAAGTACCTACCTATATGAATAAGTATTTAGCCTAGGAAGGTAGAACCTACCTACTTAATTTTTTACCTAAGTAGGTAGGTAGGTAGGTAAGGATTGTAGGCACCTATTTATGTACCTACCAAAGTACCTACCAACCTAATATTTATATTTTATTAAATTATTTTTAATGCCATGTGGCATATTTACATTGGGTTACGTGTCATAATATAAGATCATCCAAGTATTTGAATTGAACTTCTTAAATTATTTCATAATAATAATAATAATAATAATTTAAATAATCATATATTAAGACACGTGGCAGCACATAATTTACCTTCAATTATGACCAAAATAGTTGCATCTTAGTCGCATGTGACAATACGTATACAATGGAGTCAAAGGATGAAATGTATTTGTTGATTTTTTTTTTCATATAATACCCTTTGTCATTTGCGATTAGTTTATCACATGCGATTTGTTTTAGATGACTAAAAAAATTTAAGTTACAAAATGTCTTTTGTGACTAAAATTTAGTCGCAAAAAATAGTCGAAAATACATGTTTTTCTTCTAGTGGAGTTGGGCACATTCCTTAATTCGTAACACTTCGAAGGTAGAGGGGCGTGCTAGAACTCTGAGATGGGATTAGGAAGATTGATAAGCAAATCAATTACTCACACGGTCCTGCACAAACCAAACAACAAGTTGATTAGTGCATAGCTGGAGCACTTTTAGTGCACGGACGAACTACAGGCAAACACAAACTCACAAGACTCATCACAGCCTGGACTTGGGGGAAGCCACCACCTTCCCCCTTATAGTATACTTTGTGCCTAGCCATGGGATCAGCACCCAAATGTCATTTTGTCCCGAGATTCCCAAATGGGAGTTTCGAAATTCCCAAATTTGGGACTTTTGCAACTTTGGGGGCCCATAACTTTGTGTGAAGACCTCTAATTGAGGTGAGGTCTAGAGCAAAATTGTAGCCCTTGTTGAGAGCTTTTCAACAATATGTGATATGCCACCTACACGCAAGGAAATCAGGCCGATTCTGACTTTTAGTGGTCGCGAGTCAAATTGCCAATTTAACTCATGGCCCTTCTTTTGGCCATAACTTGTGTTTTAAGTGTCCGAATGGGTCATGCGAGCTCATTTAAGACATCTACGTTCCAAAAGCTTTTCAATGATATAAGGAACTTTTTAATCCAATGAGTTTTGACTCTTGTAATCTCCCTTTGAAGATTTGGGAGTCCATTGGGACTCCAATTCCCAAAATGAGAGTTCATTTGGGGGTGTGGGGGTTCATTCCCTCACACTCTCTTGCATTCTGGGAGCATGAAATGTGACTCCCGAGCTCATTCTTGGCCCACACCTTTGCAAGCCCTTGCCTTGGTCTCGAGCCCAAGGTTAAGGTTTCAACACATCCCTTTTTGTAATAAAACACATACACATAAAACAAGCAAGTTGGAAAAAATGAAAGAAAATAAAAATTTTAATTTCCTTGGAACATTCAAAAATTAAAGTGTAACCAAAAGAGAGGGTGCATAACTAGACAATCAACCTGCCGATCGAATATGCCTCTGCCTAATCTTGTTTTCAACGATTCTAACAACAAGCAACAAACTTTTGATCTCTTCCCGAACACATCCAACACTCTCTTGCCTACACTCGCGGACCCCCACACAGATGCCACTTATGTTTACAAAAACCAACAGATTATGATCATCGAACATGAGCTTGCATCTTCATTCATAAAAGTCCAGAGAGTACAAACATTCTGACTCTAGTGCGTTCATCGAAAGCAAAGTCCTCGGTTACAACCTTTCTCAACTACTCTCGTAAGCAGTTCACATCTGCCCATCTAATCATTGGCGCAGCGGAAAAATTCAACAACTAGCCTGAGCTCAAAAATCTTCCCTCCCCTATCTGTGTATTCTGCACTTCTCTATCCCGATCTGCCTTGCCTTCCCTCCAAAAATTGCTCTGATCTTCTCTATTGGCTATTCTACCAACCACCCAGAATGAGGACCCCTTTCCATCGCTCCTCCTTTTTCGCACCTCCAAACCGCTTCAACTCATAATTGCCGCTCCATTCCTCACCATAATTCGGCGCCTCCTCTATCACGCGCGATCCGCCTCCATGCTCATTCAGTAGTAGCCGCCATTCCTTCCTTCCTGTACAACATCTCACACACACCCAGACAGATTTCCCATGCACTTTCATGTAGTAGTAATGGAAAGGCAACTGCCACAAAAGAAACGGCAAATAACGCAGACTTAACTTCCAAGATCAAGAAATGTTCACACAGGTGTGGCGACTTAATTTCGTGTTACATATGTAACCCCTCCGTTTTTGAAAGGCTAAGTCCCTCAGCCTCCCTTAGATTTTTGGAATGTGATAGATCTGGAGATCTCGATAGGATCTTTCCCACTGACCTCCATTAGCATCTTGGACAATGCATAGCCGACTGCCCTCTTCAAAATCAAAGTTTCCCTTCCCATTAGTATGTCCGACGAACTGGTATGGACCCTCCCAGCTTGCAGATAAGGCTCTTCTTTTTCCTGGCTTCTTCATCTTCACCATCGTCACCCTTGCAACTAGACCCTCAAACAGATGCTTACCTTTCCGAGCGACATAAGTCTTCGTTTGTTGCTTCTGTGCTTGCTCCACATTGAGCAAAATGTTTTCATGGATGCTCGCAATGAGCTCCATTTTCTACAGAAATTGTGCTGCTGCCACTTCGACTTCCGCACCAACATCAGTTTCAGTAGTCAGGGCGTGTAGGTAATTGTCTGCCCTGAGACGTGGTGTACGACCAGTTAGGATCATGAAGGGTGAGAACCTTGTACTAGCCTAAATCCCACATTGGTACCCAAACATAATCTTAGCTAGATGGTCGTCCCAACAATCCATATTGCCTGGTGTTGCAGCAAGAACAGTGATGCCATGCTTGATGGTCTTAATCATGCGCTCTGCCATTCCATTGCATTGAGGCCACTGAGGTG
>Ga0116227_10015956_pt1 | contig 10965 bp, 12 predicted proteins | sample S1TSphgellanicum_FD_89693 | JGI IMG/M metagenome (GOLD analysis project Ga0116227, IMG submission 89693) | Host-associated microbial communities from peat moss isolated from Minnesota, USA - S1T2_Fb - Sphagnum magellanicum MG | ecosystem: Host-associated > Plants > Peat moss > Unclassified...
TAGGAAGAGGGACTAGTTTAGCTCGTGTGAATCTGCATCCAAAAACCAACCCAAAAAGGTCAGTTTAGCATTCGGGACACCCTTGGGTGTTGGGACTTGCCACGGGCACTTGGACACACAAGATTCACCTCGGCCCGGACTCGGGGGAAGCCACCACCTTCCCCCATATAGTATTTTCTGCGTCTCACCACGGAGGCTACATCCGAATGGCACATTTTGTTGGGACTCCCGAAATGGAGTCCCGAAATTGTCCCGACTGGACTCCCAAAACTTTGAACGGCCATAACTCCCGACTGTGGAGTCCGATCGCGACGAGGTCTAACCAAAGTTGTAGCCCTCGTCGAGATCTTTTCAACGCCATGTTGCACTCCCCAAGGCGACGTCGGGAAAGGGTCGATTCCCGACTTTTAGTGGTCGAGAGTCAAACTGGCAGTTTGACTCCCGACCTTTCTTTTGCCCATAACTTGGGCTGCAGATGTCTGAATGGCCAATGCGAGGCCATTTTCGATATCTACGTTTCAAGACCTTTCCAATGACACCAAGAACACCTCAATGCAAGGTGTTTTGGGCCTTGCTGTTGAGCTCTAAACATTCGGGAGTCCCGGAGGACTCCAAACCTCCAACTTTTCCAAGTGTTGGGCTTCACCCCCACACTTGGCCAAAGTGGGGTTGCGACACCAATTATCTTTAACATGTCTTGGGGGTGTTACGACCTTCAATATTAATGTTAATTTTGTTATCCCATTGTTATGCATGGTTAAGCGAATTCAACACATGTGTGATTGTCTCACCAATATTACTATCAACAATGGTAATTGTATCTTGATTAGTCCATTGGGTTTCCTTGTTCATTTGATTTGCAAATTTGGGTTTTCTTGTGACATATCCACTATGGACACATCATATGATGTATTTGCATGTTGCCTTTTGGGCGATGGCTCCACATTTGACTTTTGCACCCTTTGTCCCAAAAAATTTGGTGCACCTTTTCTATGATCTCTATTGTAACAAAGCCTTTGCAATAACTTTTTATGAATTTTCAACATACACACTTGGAAACGAACATGTTTGCCATGGATTGGAGATTTTTCCAATGTTGTTTCTACTTCAACATCAACTTGGGTCCATAATGTCAATTGAATTGAAGAGGCATCATTGTTCTCAATCTATCGTTTCAACACCTTTGAAAGTTGGGCAATAGCCAAATTAGGAAGCACCAAAATACAAATTTGGGTTTATTTGTTTTTGGGTCAATGGGAGTGTTTGGGCATTCTTTAGACCTATGGTTAAAAAGTTGTAGCTTACTTGACCATTCTCCTCCACAATATACACATACTAGAAGTCAGGACAATCCTTGTCTTCATTTAATGGTGTCACTTGTGATGAAAATATCTTCAATAGAAGCCCATTATAAAGTTCAAGATTGACCCATTGCTCTATAAATTGAGTAGGTGTTAACTTCACATAATATTTTAACAACCCATCAAACTAATCTAGCCTTCCTATTTCCTTTTTCTTTATAGCCATATTAAAAAAATCTTCAAAACACTAAACTCTTCCAACTACCATAAAACTTTGTGCTACTTCGTATTGCAACCTAAACCCACCACCACGTTAAATGAAAATATTTAACAACTAATTATGCCCATAATTGTGCAAAGACATAATATACATCTCATGATGCTTAAGCATAATCTCTATAATAGAAAAACTCTTAAATCCTACATTTCTTCTCTACTATTTGGAAGCTTTCAAACTTTTAGATGGCTCCAAACCTTTTTGGTGAATTCTCAAGTTCGAACACAAAATTTAAAGTTTGGCACCCACATCATCATGACTATGCATTTGTTGTTTGTTCACGGCTATTACAATATCAATTCCCAAGTTACAACTCACCCCATGTTACATGCATTAGACTCGGAAAAGGAGAAATACCTAGTTGCAAACACTAAGATTGGTATATTTTGCACAAACTTGAATTGTTATATTTTGCGTAATGCCCTTCAAAGATTGTAACCTTGGTTGGTAACATCGAAAAAGAACTTGAAAGTGTGAAGACAACTTTTGCCAAACATTTACAACAAGGCACATCATGCACATCATTGTCTTCTTTCAAACACATCCAAAAAAACCTAAAAGCTTAAACACAAATTTGAAATGAAAACCTCAGTGAAGTAATTACTTGCAACATGATGATTGAACTTCTACCAAATATATTTGATCAATATGACCTAAGCATTTGTGGGAATGCATCTATGGTAAAAACTTAGACAAAGTTCAAACTTTCATATCCAATTTGTGTTTCAAAGGAAACACACCAAATGAATATCACTTGAAGGTCGAGGTGCTACACAAACTTGACTTCACCAAAAGCATGAAAAATCATTTGAAGGATCAAACCAAGAAGACAAAAAAAAACATCGAAACATGCAAACCTTAAAGCCAAATATTAGGAAAGCGCTGATGGAAGGATGATTGACCATTGAAGTGTATGGGGCATGGCATCCTATTCCATTGGATGAAGATGGCATAGTAGGCTAGGAATTCAACGTAACATGAGTATGTTTCACAGAGGAACCCGTTAGAATAAGGGTTTTGCCAAGAGAATCGTTCGAACCTTGAAAAGTAGAGGTAAAAAGAACGGGCCTGGCCAAAACATGTGAGGGAGTACTTCTGTACCTAACAAATTTACAATTTTAGGCCTGTTTAATAATTTCTTATTACATAGTACTACTTGCTTCCTCATGTGTGATTGCGATCCGACAAAAGTATTGCTGGACTGTACACAACTTTTATTATGTACCTTCCCTTGTCTTCATGTATAGGCACTTCCGAGGTTGCCATTTGTAGTTGCACTCTTGGAAAAATGCTCCAGCCCACCTAGGACAGCAGTAGCTATTTAATGCTAATTAATGCTGGGGATCCTCACAAGTAGTGTTTCTTTTTCATTTTTTTGATGTGACACAGGTGGTGATCATCCCACAAGAGATTTAGCATGCCTGGCAATGATCTCACAGAAGGTTTGGCTTTAATGGCGAAAAAATTTAAGAAAACTGTCAAAACAGTAAAAAACCAGCCAAAAAAACTGCCTTCTGCAGTAAAAATCTGGCAAAATTGCTTTGTCACTGGATGCAACCTGGCACCTTAAACCTTATTCAATAACAGTGTCAGGGATTTGGAGCTATAAACTCCTGTTGTGGTGGTTGCGCCTCCCAAGCTGAGGGTGAAATTCTGCCCAGGTTCGCCAGAAAAAAGAACACTGCTCACCAGTGGAAACTACTTGAGGAATTTGAATAAAATAATTCTGATCTACCATGCCTAATTTTGTGCAACATATGCTTGAAAAATCGCCTAATTCCTCAAAAACAATTGAACCTTTGGCACGACAAGCATGAATCCCTAAATGGTGCATATTGACTGTTAAGCATAAATCCTAAAACATCATATATGTCTGCAAGAAATAATATCATGAGGCCACAACTCTTCAAACCTAAACAACATAGGAGGAGAAGGGTGTGAAGGTACCATAGTTAACAACAGCAGTGCTTGAAAGCCGGTGCGTGGACCCTTATGACTGAACTCAAGTATGTAATGCCTTTGGCAATCTTTTTAAGACTATGACGATCAGAACTTTAAAATAAAAAGCAGAATTTCCTTCCAGAGAGGTGGAAGGAAATTTCACGATAATTTCACGAAATCATCCTGACTTCACGGGGATTTCTGTGATGCTCACCTAATGATTGGGTAGCTGCAAGGTTCCAATTACCATGGATCTGAGTACCCTACAAGGGTGCTTTGATCCCATTTGAAATCCAGATAGGCACCCATTTTATGCTGCTCATGCTTGCTCAGCCCATGTTCATCAATAGGCCAGATTAGGAGGGTTGGCATTATTTGATAGGGTATATTGCAAGGGGGTCTCAAGCGGTTTTCTAGTGGCGCATTACACTGGATAATGGCCTCAAAACATAATTCTCATGCATAGTGGAGCTGGATAGTTCAGACCTACTTATTCTATTAGTTGAATAAGAAAGCCAAACTATGAGGCCAAGCTTCTCTACCCGGAGCCAATAAATGTTTGCCATGTAGCAAACTTTGTCAAAACCTGGTGTGTGTTGAGTATGATTGATCACTCTCTCTCCTCTTCCCTCAAACGTTCTAATCACTGCTGACCAGTGACTTTCTTCGACAAAATAAAGGCGAAGTATTTTTAGAGAATTTTGACAAAACTTTCAATATCATCAACTTCGAAACAAAAAGAAACCCTGCTGATTACTGTGGGGCTACTATTTGTTCAGGGAATTAATACATTGTGTGATTGCACCTGAAGACTTTTTGTGCATCAACTTTTGTTAATATTAAACATACATATTACGATTTTCTTTTTCAATTTTGTGTTATCTAATGTTTGAAAATTCCCAAAATTTTAGGAAAATCTAGTTGAATATAGACTAGAAAAACAAAAGAATTCAAAACGTACCCAACTTTATCAGTACCAAAAAAATGACAAGATTTGTGCCAAAACAGAAAAACACTGATGCATACGCTTGGAGTTTCTCATTGAAGTCTTGCAGTCATGTACTTTTTGGCAATGAATGAAGAAAGTGTTGTTGCGTGCAATAGGACTTAAGAGTTAAGTTCGGGTCACTTTAGACAAGGGTCCAAGGACCCAAGGACCAATTTAAAGCAAAATGGACCTTGAATTGAACCTTTCTTCACATTACAAAAAACACTCTTTCCTAAGGTAAATTGAATGTGTTTAAAGGTGTGAGGTCCAATTCGAGGATCTAACATAAAAAATGTGTGATTGACATGTGAGAGGATTAGTTCATTTTTGGTTTTTTTTTTCATTTTTTTCATTTTTAAAAAAATTTCTGTTTTTTTTTTTAAAAACTCTTATTACACACAATGGATGAGCAGAGGCACAAAATAGTAATGGCTCTTATTTTTATTATAGCCATGCATTGAGTGATTGCACAAGTGGTTGCATTGCAACGAATAGCTATTGGACAACATTGGAGTATGATGAGTGTAATGTTGCTTTTTATGGAGTTTGTTGACATAGTACCAAGAGTTCACAACATGTGAAGCTATAAGAAGGCAGTGGGATACATGAAAAATTAACTTTTGGGGAGCTTTTTTAAAAAGATGTTTTAGCAACAAACAAGGTTAAACTATGACACATTTCATTCATTGATTAGGGATGTGGGTCCAATCTTGAACGAAAAAATACACACTTGAAAAGAAACATCCCCATTGAAACTATAATAACAATGGCTCTTACATGACTAGGTAGTGAAAATTCTTTGCAAATGTGTGGAAAGGTTTATGGCATTGTAAAAAGTACAACATCAAATATAGTGAAAGAATTATTTTCAGCAATTAAAAAGCACTTGAAACCATTGGTGATCCCTAAATTGATTAAAGATAAGATCAAAGAAATCATTGCTAGTTTTGAGAGCTTGCATGGAATTCCATACATTTTACAGGCCATAAATGGTAGTCACACTCTAATTGTTGCACCTCAAGTAGAACCAAAATCATATTATTATTGAAAATGGTAAATTTATTCCACATTGATTCAAGGAATTGTAAATGCAAAGTGCAATTTTTGGGATTATGATTATGGGTGGTTAAGAAGTATCCATGACTGAACTCTTTTCCAAAAAACAAATTCTAGAAGCCATGTGATGAAGGACAAATTTTTACCTCATAAGTTGATAAGAGATGTTTATCCAATGTGGCCATGGTTTTATTCTCATTTTAAAGGTGAGAAAGATGGATTGCCAAAATACAAAAGACATTGGAATTTTTTATAATCTAGTACAAAACTATTAACAAAATTTTTTTTTGGAACATTGAAATGTAGATTCAAAATTCTACTAAAGATAATAGACATTCCATTATGCCACACATTAGACTTGGTCATGGCTTGCATATGTTATACAACATGTGCATTTCTAATTTGGATGGCTTTGACATTGATTAGGTTTTGGAAGCTCAAAAAGATGCACAAATTGAAGCAAATACAGCATTTGGGAACTTGAAAGGAGTTGATATTTTTAAGGTGGTTGAAAAAACAATCAAACAAATGAAAAGGTTACAAAATCTAAGGATGGTGGATGGAGATGATAGAAATGACATGGAGAACATGAACGACATGGAACATCAAGATGAAGATGAAGATCATGTGTTGACAACCATGGAAAATAATCCCACCAAGAAAGCAAAAAAAGAAAAAATCAAGAGGATGTTGATAGAAATTATGGCAATATAGAAAGTTTTAACAAAAAACTTCTTTGAATCCAATTTGAATAAAAAGGCAAGATTGCTTTCCCATATACATTTGATTATGGGTTAAAATGTGATGAGTGATTCATAAGTTCACATCTTATGTAACTTACAATTTACCTATGAAACATCCAATCTAAACATCCATATTTTTTAATAAAGCATTAGTTTCAGCAAATTGTTATAACATGGTTGTATTTTTAAAACCATGGTTGAAAAATGTTTATACACATTAAGCATTTATTTTTGGTTTTTTAAAAAAACTTCATCTAAGGTAAAAGGTTTCTCCATTGGTTCCTTATTACCCTCATCATTTGAAACATTATCAAAATATGCTTAAGATCTAGGCTACTTATAATTTTTTTCACTACCAAAAACATTCACATTTTTCATCACATTTCCACTTCAATGGCAGCAACTATCTAATGCAACATAAAAAGGACATTCATGACAATCATTACCTGAAATTCCAATTGCAATCCTGTCATTTTTTTATTGTTTATAAATTGCATTAAACTTTCATTTGCAAGCAATTGGAATCCTTGAGAATCCAAGGATGAAAGCCAACATTTGGGTGTGGAACTTCACCCATGTATCCACCATTAAAAAACAAACCAATTGAAATAAAAAATCATGAAATACAAGTTGAAAACAATCCTTGAAATTAAAAAAATCAGAAATGCAACACATGGATAAAGCAAATGAAAAGCATTTCAAATTGTCTGAAATAAAGATGACTTGGTGGTTAACTCCTTTGCCCTCCCCAAAGGAGATGAAAGTTTTCTTCTTTGAAATGGGAATTGGTTTAAGGATCTCTTGTAAATCCAAATCCATTTCCACTTGTGAAAATTGACACTTCAACCTTTCACTTTCTACCCCACCTTTTGATTCACCTCCATTTCTTGCACTTGGAAGGGCTTAAAATGCATTCCTTCTAGCAACCACCTTGTGAAGATTCACAAAACCAACCATGTTAACTTTAGAATTAGTCCAAAAAGGGGAGCTTGTGTGCTCTCAATAATGTTCTCAATCCATAGCATTTTTTCCATTTCATGAAATTTGAACAAGGGTTTAAAAAACAAAAAAAAAGAACAAAAGTTGAAGAAATGAGTAACCTTGGACCCTAGCTTGCACTTTGGTTCTCCAAACCATGAGCTCTCCTTGAAACTCTTTTTTCCCCATCCGGATTGGTTTTCCTCCAAAATGATGCCATGTAGGCTAAATTTGATTTGTCTTAGTCCTAGATCCTTGTCTAAAAGCCTTGGGACCAATTTAAAGCTCTCGACCAATTGGAATGCTGGATTTCATTGGACCCTTGTGTAAAGTGGCCCTTAGTTTGGTTTGTGACTACCCTTGTACCTTGGCCATTTCAACACAAGCCTGGTGAATAATTAATTAATTTTGAATTTTTCATTTCAACAAATGAAATATTCCTAAACATTCATTATTATCCTTCACAATACTTTTTGATTTGGAAGAAATAATTTCTGAAAATTTCAACAATTCTGAAAATAATATAATTAAGTGTCGAATCGGCCAAGGTACTAGTGTAGTGCCTACGAGTCTCTCTTATTTTGTGGTCAGGTCGGCTCGTCTTCTTAATTTTGCATTCATGTCAACAAGCAAGTATAGGACAATCTGAGCACAGCTGGGGATGAATTGTACCATGGCTACAGTTTTCACAGTTTTCTCAGACTGGTAAAAAGTGCAGCAAAGCTATGCAGTGTGCACGTGCCTGTAAAGAGTGTAATAAATTTGATCTGATCTAACTGGTGCTCCTCATTTCTAATTGGCCGATGATAAATGATTCGTCCACGTGCTTTGCTATTAGTAGTCTCTCACCTGTTTGCAATCCCAGTTTCAGTTTTACTCGGGTCGGTCTGGATGAATAAATTAATAACTAAACTTGATGGGAGAAAAGTTTTTGCAGAGTCACATGCTGAGCACCGCTGAGGATGCTCTAATAAGTGTACCAACTTCCAAGTATGGAACTGCAAGTAGGCTCTGCAACAGCAGAAAAAACAATTCCATTTCTATTCCTCCTCCCGGGCGTCGCACGTGTGAAGACAGGGTCTCTTGGTAGCCTTGGAACTTGTTGGGGGTGATTTTAATGGTGAACCCATACAACCCGTTTTTTGGTAAATAGAGAGAAACAGCACCTGAGTTGAGTGCGTTTAATTATAAATTTGGTCTTTCCTCTTTTTTTCAAAGGTGGAGGCCATCCTTGTTTTCTTATTATTTTTAGGCATTGTCTTCTACACTGCATGGAGAAATTTTTTATTTATGGGGGTTGGTTTGATCAACACATGTTATTGTGAAAACTTTCAAAAATGGATGTGGTGATGGGCTTAATACTCTGGGTGGATTTTTTATTTAATTCTTCATCTTGTGCTTCAAAATGGAAAACAATTCACTTGTTCCACAATTTTTTCAAAACACTATCACTCCCTTGGTCAACAGGTAGAGAAGAGTTGGATAGTAGCTATCATTTTATTCTTTTATTTTTTTTAATTTCATCAATTGCTCATGTGTGAGTATGAGCATCTATGGCAAAAAAAATAAAAAATTGAATTGAACATTTTGTGTGAAACTAACACTATATGACAACTGGAGAGGATAAATCTTTCAAAAACACTATCACTCCCTAATTCCAAAGGAATAGAAAAGTGAGACAATAGCTACCAATTTTTTCTGTTTTTACCCTCTTTTTTTTTTAGTTAAGAACACATTGCGAAAAGGGAAAGAACATCCACCACCGGAGCGCCCAAAGCGCTCAACCAAACCACTTAGCTAATAAAACCCCTTTGGAGGCCATCCAAAAACCACCCAATATGCTTCCCAATTCTCTAGCAAATAAATTGTTGACTGCACCAAACTTTATCGAATGACCTCAAAAACTGATGCTTAGCAATCAGAGATTTCATGACGATCCAAAGACATCTCTCCCACGCTACTCTATCGTAGTTTCCAAATGACGCTCATGACTTTTTGAATGAGCCATTTCCAGTCATAAAAAATCGCATCCTTCATCTCAATCCAGATCATCCTAAAAGTGATTCCTCACAACAAAGACCACAGCTCAGCCACTTCGTGAAACCGCCTCGATTCATTAACAGCGAAAATGCGACATTTTCAGTGCATTGGAGCAGTGTACCTGGACATGCTTTTACCTTTTTTTTCAATTCCATCAATTGCTCGTGTGAGTCTGAGCATCTACTGGAACCAAAAATAGTTGATTCTGACTTTCTCTGTGAAAATGGCAGTATGACAATTGGGAGGGGGTAAACTTTTTTCACATAACTTAGAATTGTCACTGCTTGGTTCTACCAAGGAATGCGACAAGTTTACTATGAAAAATGAATTTTTTCACTGGAGGTAGTTACTTTTATCTGACTGTCGAAAGTTTTTTAAAAAGAGTGTATTCAAAGCTTGGAGTCTGGACTCCCACGGTTCTACGTGTAGGAGCCGGAACCAACCTGAGAGCCCCTTCTCTGCACCCCTCACAAATACTTCAACCAACAGACCCCGGGCTACAGCCCGGGCTTCGCTACCTCTGCGTCTGACACATGTGCACATGTACGTCAGACTACGTGTCCGTCAGCCCCTGTTTCTCAGACATCAATGTCCTCATGATCTGCTGCAACAGCTCTACTTATACCGCTTGCTTGCTTCCTTGCTGTTCGTGATCGAGGTTCTCGAGGTTGGATGTCTACAGCGATCCGGTCTAGTTGAGAACGTATCAAGCATTTGGGGATTAGCTCGTGCTGTATCTAGTATATGAACAAGCTGGGATTTGCAGCTGCGTCGCAGTTGTGAGAGATATTTCCAAGAGAGAAGGAGTTTATAAGCTGAATCATGGCCGCGTCTTATAATACGGATGATGTTAATCATGTCACGAAGGAAGTGTCGAACTCCATACATGATGGTGCTGCTCCAGCCACGATCGACATCAGTACGTCGGCGCTGCTGCGTCCGAAGAAGAAGGAGTACAGCATTCGAATGGTGCATTTCAGTCTTGCATTCATTCATTTGGGGTTTGCAGGCCTTCAAATATTGGCAAGGGTGGCGTTGGTGGACGGTGTCAGCCAGTATATGTTCTCCATCTATCGTAACATCCTTGGTTTCGCCTTGATTGCCCCCTTGGCTTACTATGTGGAAAGGTCTGCAGGCAGCATATATTCTTCTTCCATCTCATGCTTATTTTCTCTCACTCTTTCTGGATTTCATAACATCCGAGGAGCGACTCTTGCTAATTTACCTTTCGCAGTACAACTTCCAATAGAAAATTTCGTGAGTTGAATTAGTTTGCAGAATACAAGTCGTCTGTTCTGATCAACCCCGATGGATCCAGTAGCTGGTACGAATATATACTGACGAAGTCGAAGACAGCTTTCCCTGCTGATCAGACTTGGGATTTGGTGTACTTGTGCTGCAGAGGGAAGAGGCCTCAACTGACATTCTCAATGCTCTGTAAATTCAATCTGCTAGCACTCACAGGGTGAGCATCTCCGAGAACTCATTGAGTCTCCAAAATAATTCAAAAGCACTGCAGCTGATAAGGCATTAATTCTAACGTTGTTGAAAGATCTGTTTTGTACGTTAAGATTCTGCAACCTGTGATGCTTTGTAGTTTCCACTACACATGAAGGACGAATTTTGTGGAGCTGGTGACGA
>Ga0116227_10015957_pt1 | contig 10965 bp, 6 predicted proteins | sample S1TSphgellanicum_FD_89693 | JGI IMG/M metagenome (GOLD analysis project Ga0116227, IMG submission 89693) | Host-associated microbial communities from peat moss isolated from Minnesota, USA - S1T2_Fb - Sphagnum magellanicum MG | ecosystem: Host-associated > Plants > Peat moss > Unclassified...
AAATTTGACCATATTTTCATAAGTCCATATGAGTTGTTTTTTTTTTTGTTTTTCAATTTTTTTTGTCCCCAAAACATATGTTTTCAAAAAAATTAGATGGGGCATTATTTTTATGAACTTTATGGGTTTTCCTTTTAGGACTTCCAAATTAAAAAACGACATTAGCTATATTAAATACAAGTTTTCACATAGATTTGGGAAGGTTTGTAGGTGATTGAACATGTATTAGTTAAATATTAGAATAATAATATTTTTTAAAGTAACAACCATGTCCATTTGAATCATTTAAAAAAATCTTGTATGGACTGTAATTTTTGTTGATATTGAACCATTGTAGCTTGCATTACCTAGTCACAAAACCATAATGCCACATGGCACCACAATGTCTTTTACAATTACGTAATCATTAACATGAACTTGTAGTTACAATTGTAATAAAAAAAAAGATAATGATCGTTTTATTAACTATTTGTAAAACCTAAGATGTGTTGTTATGCTCATTTATTGCCCATAGTAGCAATTCAAGGATACCATTATTCTTTGCTAAACAATATCACATTGTTGGGGTTACAAGATTTGGATTGCATTGGGCCAATTGATTTGGTTATTTTAGGATGGTTGTGTCAAGGTTTTTCTTAAGTTAACACAAGTCATGGCCTTTTAAACCCCAGATTAGAACTTTTCTAAAAGTTGATCCATGTGCTACAATATTTACAAACCACACAAATGCACCTATGTGCATACATATTGGAGAATGTCCCACCTCTTGAGGATTCTTGACCAATTGTATTGGCGGGATGGCAACAAATTCAAACTTGGATTGAAGAGTAAGTGTAAGTGGATGCTGCATCAATTAGTTCATGTTCCCATTGATTCCAATGGATGTGGATTAATTAGAAGTATTTCATAGCACATATCGGTTCATTCTAAGGTCACCTATGTGTTTGGTGGATGATATATTGGATCTAGGATGACATTCATGTGTAATTCGTTATGATGACCAACCTTTAGATGTGGTCAACAAGGTGGGGCTTCTATGAACAACCATTTTCACCATTTTGAGTTTCCCATGTTTTCATGCCTTCCAAGATGGAAGACCTTGGATGATTTGGGACTCCTATTCTTCATATTTGGAGGAACCCAATGTTAATGAGAAGGAATGAAATGTGGGTTTTCACATTGGCACTATAACTATGTTTGGTCTTTCCAATGGAGCTTGTAGAAATATATTGAAGTAGGTTATGGATCTTAACTACTTCACATGGATATTCAATTTGTGTTTGGTTGAATAGACATGGTTCACCTAATTTTCCCCACCCACCCCCTCCCTTATTTTTGTTATTGCAACCACATTTATGACATTAATGTCGGTGCAAAGGGGTAGACATCCTTTGCAATTATGGGATCATTTTGCATGTCAATGTTGGGAAGGAGTTTTATGATGAATGTGCACCAAAACATTCCAAGGGTGTTTCACATTCTGTGTAACAATCATAGTTGTCATCCTCAACCTAGGGTAATGTGGATACTTTGTCACTCCAACCCAAGTTATAGATTATTACAAAGACTTGGGAACCAAATATTGGTCCAACGGTTACAAGAGATGAGGCTTAGGAAGTGCAACAATTATTGTAGGACTATGTTAATTATTTTGTTTTTAGTTTGAAGGATTTGGGACAATTAAAAGGACAAGAGGTCCGTATCATATTGGAGAATGATCATCTAATTTTCAAACAAGCTTACGGGCTTAGTGAGGTGGAGAGGGCCTTGGTTCAAGCTTGAACAATAGAATTGTTAGATGTTAGATTGGTAAAATTATCTAGGGGTGAGTATGTTTTAGCAATAGTTATGTCGGCTAAAAAAGATATTTTTGGCAATTAAACTAAACGTTGCATGTGTGGGGATTATCATTTAATGAATAAATGGATTCATTCAAACAAGTATGCCATGCCCTTGCCAACAAAGATTTTTTATTCCCTTGGATAGGTTAAGGTGTTTAGAACTTTGGACCTACAATTTGGTTACCATCAATTACCATTAACAAGGTCAAAACAACATTTTGGGGGATTCATGGGAAAGATTGTTTATACTAATGGCAATTTTTGCCATTTGGTTTGAAAAACACCCTTGTAAAATTTCAAGAGGTGATGGATCGAGTGTTAGAATGTTGCAGTTTTGCCAAATGTTACATTGATGACATTATCATCTTTAATTTGACCTTGGAAGACCATATGCATCATCTACCTTGGACGTGTTTGGAAGACTTAAGGATCATAATCTTAAGCTTCATCCAATCAAGTGCTAGTTTTTTCAAACTTAAGTGGAATACTTTGGTTGTTGCATGATTTATCCGAATGGATTGGGGGTTCAAAAGGCCAAAGTTGAGGCCATTTCACAAGTCCCCAACCAACGGATGCTAGTCAATTATGATATTTTATAAACTCAAGTGTAATTATTACCAATGATTTCTCAAAAGATTTAGTTGCATAACTAAACCTTTGACCAAATTGACACAACTTGATCATGAGTACATTTGGGGTGAAACACGAGAGCATGCCTTTCATGAGTTGAAGGTTAACCTTTCATCAATTCCCATTTTGTGATAACCCATATCAAGACAACCCTTTTAGTTACATATTGACTAGAATACTTCAGGGTTCGGAACCGTGCTTACCTAATTTGACAACAATGGTCGAAGTTTATGGTCGCATATGCAAGTTGGTCTAACAACAAGACAAAGGCCAAGTATAACTCATATGAGGGGGAACACCTCACAATTGTTTGGGCAATTTTTTCATTATAGTGTTATCTTTATGGTAGCCCATTCATTTTGGTTACATACCACTAACTTTTGAAATTCTTGATGGAATCAGATCGACTAATAGGAAAGTTAACGTCTTGAACGCTTATCCTACAAGAGTATGGATTTGACATTATTCATAAGGCTAGTAGGGTTAATTGAAATGCTGATGGATTGAGTTGGAATCCAAGTAATAGAGAGGAAGACACAACTAGGGTTTTGTGGCAACCCTAGCCTTGGGCTCACGACCAAGGCAAGGGTTTGTAAAGGTGCGAGCCAAGAGTGAGCTCAGGAGTCACATTTCATGCTCTTGGGAGTGTAAGAGAGTGGGAGGGAATGAACCCCCACACTCCCAAATGAACTCCCACTTTGGGAATTGGAGTCCCAATGGATTCCCGAATCTTCAGAGGGTGATTGCAAGGGTCAAAATTCATTGGATTGAGACGTTCCTTATATCATTAGACAACTTTTAGAACTTAAATGTCTAAAATGGGCTTGCATGACCCATTTGGACACTTAAAACACAAGTTATGGCCAAAAGAAGGGCCAAAAGTTTAATTGGTAATTTGACTTCCGACCATTAAAAATCAAGAATTGCCCCAATTTCCTTGCGTGCAGGTGTCGTGCAACATACCATTGGAAAACTCTCAACGAGGGATACAACTTTATTTTAAACCTCACTTCAATTGGAGGTTTGCACACAAAGTTATGGGCCTCCAAAGTTGCAAGAATCCCAATTTCAAGAATTTCGTGACTCCCACTTGGGAGTCTCGGGACAAAATGCCATTTGGGTGCTGGCCCCATGGCCAGGCATAGAGTATATTATAAGGGGGAAGGTGGTGGCTTCCCCCAAGTCCGGGCCGTGGTGAATCATGTGAGTTCGTGTTTGCATGTGGCTCATCCATAAACGAAAGGTGTTCCAATTATGCATTAACCAACCTATTGTTTAGTTTGTGCAGGTCCATGTGAGTAAGTAACTTGCTTGTCAATCTTCCAAGTCCCATCTCGAAACTCCAGCATGCCCCTCTACCTTCGAAGTGCTGCGAACCAGGGAACACCCTTTAATTCTTTTTCCTTTTGTTGTCTTCTTTTTTGGACTTGTAGCTGAGTCCATCAAGGAGCTGGGGGTGCGTCAGGCTCATTAACATGGGGATATTGATTTGGAGGCAATACCAAGATGGCATGCCTTTGCATACTTGCACACCATGTTGGGGCATTTTGGAGATGTACCCCATAGTGGCATGGACAATGGGGATTCACATGATGATCAAGATATTGAATTAGAGGGTAATGGTGCCCTAGACATCCATGAGGATGCACCTATTATTGCATATTTACAAGTAAGTGAAATTCTAGTTGGATTGACACCCAAGGAATGAAACCATGTGTGCATTGGGTTAAACAATTTAAATGGGAAGGTAATTCCTTACTATGGGTGTGGATAGATGGATGAGTATAAATAGTGTTTCGCCCAAAACAACATTAAGGCCTTATACAACATGTTCATGGGGAGTTGGGTCATTTTGGGATTTGACACACATATAATTTACTCTAAGACACAATATTGGTGGTGAGGGATGCAATTATAAGTTTAGCAATTTGTTTCTCAATGTATGGTGTGTGACCAAGTTCATGCATCATGCAATGCACCTACCCCCCATTTATAACCCTTACTAATTACGGGGCTAGGTTATCAATGGATTGAGTTTGGATTTTGTCGGCCCATTGAGTGTGACACCTCAATGTAATCGATATGTTTTGGTTATGATCGAGCATTTTTCGAAGTGGTTGGAGTTGGTGTCATTGCTAGATCATAACAGTGAGGGAGTTGCATATGCATTTTGGATAGAATGCTCAGTAGGTTTGAGGCTCTAACCAAGATTCACATTGACCAAATTACAATTCTGTGGGGATTTCCAAGAGTTGTGTGAGAAGGCATTGATTGATCATCAAATTACTTCATGAAACCATTTTGAAGTAGACATGTTAGTTGAGCAAATGGTGCAACCAGTGAAATGAATATTACATAAGTATGGTTTCCAAAAGGGTCATACTAGCCTAGATTGGGAATTATAGTTACCATGGTTAACCATGAGATATAAGTTTAAACAATAGGCTTCCTCACATCATTTTCACCATATTTTCTTTTATTCAATCATCATCCCAAACTACCAGCTTTTATTCAATGTGATGTTATGGCATTGGCAAGTTTGGATGATCCTTCAATGTGGCTTCAAGCATTGAAATTTTTTATTTCAATGTGTGATGCCTATGGCAATGGAAAATTTGGCAATTATTCAACATTGAGATTTTTTTGATATGTTATTATACATGGAGGTGGTTATTGACTTTAGGTTTATAGGTTTGAGCTAGGAAATTTTGTATACTTGTAGTAAATTGCATAAACTACCTTGGATGTCATTGAAGGATGTATCATTTTGAAGGTCTGGAAGAGTTTTTTTTTGGAATGTTGTTGTTGGAGGGTTGAAATGGTCAAACATGGAAAGACCATGTGCATAATTGTGCGCCATGTCATCTTCTTCATGTGGATGGTCATATTGACCTTTATTTGGTAGTTATTTTTGTCAAATTTTGTTGTATGTTGTGTAAGCAAGCCACGAGGGATACCACCATGTTGATTTGTGATTTATGTTCCAAGGGATGGCACATGGGATGCCTCACACCACCTTTGTTGGAAGTATCAATTGACAAATGGTTTTGCCCATAATGCACTCAATTGACCTAAGTACTTATTTTTATGGCTTGATAATAAGGAGTCCTTTTAACTTTCTTCCAATGCATGTTACACATTTGGTTGAAGTATTAGGACGATTGAAATTAGGTGATTAATGATTGGGCTCACATTTGCACTAATTCTATTGGTTCTTTCACCTTAAAACCAAAGTGTCCATTCATGGTGGATTTCACATAGGGGACTTCTTATGTTGTTATTTGGTTTAGAGGGACCTTAGCCCTAAATGGGGGGCGATTTGGGTTGATGCGTTATTTTGGATATCGTGGTGTTATTTCATTTATGTGTGTGTTGATAATGATATGTGTAGGCGCCAATGCGGTAATGCACAACATTTATTAAGAGTTATTATTTACTATTAGATTTAATTTAATTTAATTAAGCTTAATCCTAATTAATTAAGTTAATATAATTTAGTTGTGAACCAATTCAAGTGTGAATTTGTTCAAATTTTATTGTGTTTGGGATATAAATCCTTGTTGTGTAATCTCAAATCACTTTTGATGATTTGAGGTTTCAAGACATTGTGTTAATCTATTTTGTAGTTTTTTTTAATGTTTTCATAATTTTTCATTTACACATCTTGTGTGGTTTCATGTTTTCTATGTTTTGGACTTCAAATTTTACATTCTATTGTTTGTAGGTGAGTTATTTTGATTTGGGTTGATGCACTGTTTTGGGTATCATGTTATTTGATTTACATGTGTCTTGATAATGATATGTGTAAGTGCCGATGTGGTATTGCATGATATACACTAGTCATAATATGTCTTAGTCATGGATGCCACATTTTGGCATAATGCATTATTTGAAATTTAAAATTGCATTAAAAGGTTAAAAAACTAAATATGTATAATCAATTATACATTAACCTTTTATCCAAACAAAGTGTTAGAAAACATTTTTTTATAAGGTTTGCAGGTGTACCACAAATTTTTTTTTGAAAAAGATTGAAAATAAGTTCACACAACATAAATAATCAATTTATATGCAACACAATTGATCATAATTTTTTTTTCCATATGATTATTATAAATTTCAATATATCAATTTTTTGATACATTCAATTACATTAATACAATAAAATTTTGAATTAAAAAACTATTCATATAAGGTAGTAACAAACTTTCAAAATTGTCGATGCATGTGTGAACATGTAGCAAGTAATTAAACTCATAGGTAAAAATCTTACAATAAGATTTATTACAATTTTTTCTTTGATTTGATTATTGTAGGAAATCACACAACCTATTGTTACTTTATATTTGGTTGGTAGTTCCAATATAAGTTCAAATTGTGAAAAATACATAGTTGTCAATGATGTTTAGATTTCCTATCAATTGCACTTGAAACAAACATAACAAAACAAAACTACTGAAATAAAATTAAACTTTAGTTGTCATTGGCAAACTTTTGAATTGTTTATAAATTGTGAACAACATGATATTTGGTGACAATCTTTTACATGTGAAGGGCACATTGGCACTTCAAATTTAAGGCCTATTCCAAAATTGAATTCAAAATTAATGTACATGAGATTATCAAAGCCTTTTCTTTCTTTCTTATCATGGTTGTGAACTTGAATTTGGGTTGTTGCCATGTGCACAAAATTACCCAAATGCATTTTTTTGGTTGAAATTTAAAGCTCATGGAAATTTCACAATGACAAATTTTTTTTAAAGAAGTTTTTGGTGCAACTTACTCCTAGGAAGAAAGAAATGAAATCTCTTAAATTTAAGTTGTTTTTTTAAAACTTACTTTCAACCTCTTTAACTAATACCCTTGAGATGATGGATCAGCTTACATACTTAGCGGTGAAATTGCTTTAAAAAACTAACAATGAATGTGACAACATTCTACTAGCAACATCATTCACCTTCATATGTTTATCATTGTTTGACTTTTTTAAAAAAATAGTGTTGAAATTGTTCCTACTCAAAATTGGTTTTTATTGGAAATTGTTGTTGAAAAAGAAAAATGTATAGTGAAAGAGGCAAGGAGAGAAGAGGGAGGGGGAAATAAAGGGGGCACTCAAGAGAATTAAAAAAAATCCTCTATAGAAACATTAATTCCTCTCTTTTTCCTAATTCCTTAAGTGTCCAACATGTAAGAAACTCACTAAGTTTGCAAACAAAATCCTTGACCCAAATTTCAAAAATGAAAACAAATTTTTTCAAGAACACAATCAATTTGTACTAAAAATGGAAAAAAAAAAGCAAACAAGTGCACACCCTAGTTGCTTTTGAACTTTAAAAAAAAATGCATAATGATATGAAATGGGGCACCTAAGTTCTATGATTTCACCATAGTTACATAGATGACAATAAAATCTTGTCATGATCATGTAATGATACATAAACATTTGATACATTGTTGATAGGATGCAAAATTACCCCATGGATTTCCGCAATAGGAAATTGTTTATCACCTTTTCCCCATCCATTTTCACCTTTCTAAGATTTTTGACCAAGACAAATTCCCTGTTTGAAGCACCTACCATCAAAACCTAGTGATCATTTTATGCTTGGGAACATGATCTATTTGATTTAGCATGTTGCACATCGATATGTTAAAAAACTCCAAATACATATGTGTCTGCATGACCCAAAATTTGATTCTTCAAGTAAAATAATAAATTACCCAACTTGATTTGGATGTCTTCATTTGACACATCTATCAACAAATGAATGATGTTTATGAACACCAACTTATTTTTTATATGCCTCGTTTCTAAATAGGTGAATAAAGTAAGATATGATCATCAAAGTCAAGGCTCTGAGAAATCAGGGTACATCTAACGTGAGCAAAATAGAAAAATTGTCAATTACAAGCTAGAACCAACTACTACATGGATAGAATACAAAGTTTCATATCCAAAATGATTGGGCTAGAAACCTTTTTTTCAATGGCATGTCTGTGGACTAAACCCATCATCCTTAATAACACACATTCACAACAGTGTTAGGTGGGTATCAAAAATATTTTCAGATCTCACTTTTGTATTATTCGAGTATCATCATATGAATATTCGAAGTTATCATTTTGAATGATACCCTGATTGAAAACTTATCATTAGACAATTGAGAACTGGATGGCGAGAATTGGCTCAAGGGAAAAAATTAAAAATATTGAGACCTGGGTGAGATAAAACCCACTAACCCAAGTCATGTTTTTTGAGTATTGTGTACATGTTTAATGCACAATGTTCAAGAATGATTATAATAATTCTACAAGTAGGAGCAATGAAAATATATGTTACAACAGCGGAGGTGCTCAAGAAAATGAAAGACAAGATGAAATTCAGTTTATCACAAAAATTGATAGTTTTCTGAATTCCCCCCCCCCCTGCCCTCCCCTTCGTGTATGACCAAATTCAGTTTCTGGTGCTATGCATTCCTTGCTTGACAGATAACTCTATTGATTATGATTTTTAAGAATTTTTTTAAAAATCAATAATTTTTTTGTAAATTTGGTTACGATTTTTTATTTGAAAAAGAAAAGTAATAACCAGTTTGTGAGAACTGACACAATTTTAAAAAAAACATATTGATACCCTGTCTCAGTGTATAAATAAAATTAAAAAAAAAGTGAAAATCAGAGCCCTTTGTAAGTTATATTGTGAAAACTGAATCTGATACCCGCCCAACACTGATTCACACACAATGCCATTTCTCATGGGGAAAATGGCACTGCCAAATTTGTACCACTGTTTTTTTTCCCTAATGTTTTGCAGAAATGCAAAAAAAGAGTGTTTTAAGGATTTGTGATTGCATAGTTTTGGCAGAAAAAAAAGAGGTATTTAAATTTTTTTACCAGATCCTATGTCAGGTTCCAGCAGGGACCAACAATAGGAGTATGAATTGGAGTACTAGGTGGTAGGTGTAAGATCCGTCCAAGTACTGTAAGAACCATCTTGCTCTTAAGGAGTAGGTGTAAGAGCCCTCTACATATGTTTAGGTTCATTATAATGGTTGCCTTGTGTTTTACAATGCAGAAAGCCCATGGATTGGGAACATTCTCAGAATGAATGTGGGACCAAACTCACACCTACATCTCTTCTTAGTCCCCTTATTTTGGGAACATCCCCACCCTTGGGCTTTATGGGTCACCTTTGTTTCTGAATGGGTAAAGGATATATTGGTTTTTGGCAAGCTTTGCTTTGCTCATTTTTAGGGCATCTCTAACCTGAGATACCCTCCCCCCTCCACAAAGAGAACTGGTCAGCTCTCCTAATTTTCTTATTTCCAAAGTACATAATTTCCACCCAAAAAAATTATGGTGAATATGTCTTCAATGCTATAAAATCTGGTTCTTTATATCCTTCTAACAATTTCCAACCCTTTAAGTGAGTTTTGGTCATCATCGGGCCATTGTTTTTCCACCAACTTCAAGATGTCATCAAAGTTGCAAATTTCGCCAGGAAAACATAAATGTAGCCAAAATTACACTAGAAAAGTACATTTGTCCCAACTCTTTCCCAAAAAATTACCCAGAAAAAAACACTGGTTATGGCCATGCAACAAGATGAGTTCTAAACTACCCCATTCCTCTGGGTGTGTCCCTACATAGGGAATGTCTGGTGGGTTATACCATAACAAATGACATTGCTATCAAACAAATGAGAGACACCAGACATGAGCTTTTCGATGCATAGGGTTTTGGGCAGGGTCTTGGGTAGGGGCTAGATGGGGTCTAGACCTGGAATTAGGTCTAGGTTTTAAAACCCTGAAGCTCAAAATCGACCTTTGGTCCTGGAACCAATAGGTTTTAGAAAGCTTAGAATTAATGAACTAAGGAATTAGTGGTCTAAAAAACTTCGACACAACCTTAGAAATGGTTAGTGGGTTTTATTTTTTGAATTTTCATTCTAGACCCATAACTAATGGGTCTTAGTTTTCAAATTTTTTTTATAAAATCAAGGGTGACAGATATTTTAAAATCTAAAAACCAACCTATGAAACCTTCATAAGGATCCCTTGCCTTACACCTAACACATTGAATAATTTACATAAAATTGGAAACAATTTATAGACATTGTTTGAGACTAGTTTCCCTCCAGTATTTTATTTTTGAACACATACAATGATTTTGTATTAGGACCTATTGATATGTAATTATAATTAATTAGTGGGCCCATGTGTTATTTGCCCAAGTGTAGTAACTCTTGTGAAGTCACCCATCCCAATAATGTTTTAGTAGGCTAGTTTATTACTTGTATGACTCATGCTTGTTTAGGACAATGAGTCATGTATATTCATGACTCATCACATGTGGATGAGTAAGATGTAATCAGGGCTTGTGGCGGGGGAGCTTGTGGTTGGGGGGGGGGGGGAACAATTTCAAATTTTTTAACAAAATTTTCTTTAAAGAGTCCCATTTAAAAATAGTGACTTTAATTTTTTCCCTTAAAATT
>Ga0116227_10015958_pt1 | contig 10964 bp, 9 predicted proteins | sample S1TSphgellanicum_FD_89693 | JGI IMG/M metagenome (GOLD analysis project Ga0116227, IMG submission 89693) | Host-associated microbial communities from peat moss isolated from Minnesota, USA - S1T2_Fb - Sphagnum magellanicum MG | ecosystem: Host-associated > Plants > Peat moss > Unclassified...
AAGGTGAGCGCGAGCGATTTTGGCGGGACCGGCGTGCCGTTCACCAGATGGTCGCGAAGCGTCGCGAGCGCAATGACGTGGAAGCCCTCGCGCACAATTGCATCGAGCTGGCTTGCAAAGGTCGCCGTCGTCGTGTCGAACCAGACGTCTTTTTGCGGCAGGACGTCGTGCCACACGAGCACGGCGATATACGGAGTGCGGCCGCGTTCGCTCACGGCGGGTAACGCCTGTCCTTGGGCCCGCGTGGGGGCCATATACGCAGATGAGAAAGCGAGCACGAGGAGCGGCACGACGACGAGCGCGCGCGCGAGGGCACGGGCGGCGCCCGCTGCGCCGCGAATGCGCCGCACGAAGTTTGACATCGCGAAAGGTGATGCGCCGAGGTATGCGGAGAATCCCCGCTGCGATACATGCAGCGCCGTTCCAGGGTTCTCGCGCTCGTTGCCGCGGTCGCAGCCGTTGCGATCGTGGCCGGCTTCATCGCTCGCGGACCGATCGAACGGAACACGTTCCTACGGCAAGCTCGCGCCGCGCTCGGGACCGACGTCGACGTTTCCTCGGCCGATTACAGCGGCGGAACCTGGGACCTTCGCGGCCTCGCGATCGGCACGGCGACGTCGCCGCTGCGCCTCGAAGCGACGCGGGCCACGATTGCAACCGCGAGCGATCCCGTACGCATCGATCTGCTCGACCCGACCGTGACCTTCGCGAGCGGCAGCAACCCGGCCGGCGACGCACCCGCCGTGCGCAATGGAATCGCGGCGTTCGCTCGGGTCTACGCGCGGGCGGACGTCATCGCACACGGGGGAACGGTGAACGGGCCGGGCATCGACCTCACCGCAATCGAAACCACGCTGCATCTCGGCGCGTCGCGCCCGACCATCGATGGAACGCTCGAGCTCGCGAGCGGCGGCGGCGTCTACCCGATTACCCTGCGAACCGTCTCGCAAGCCGATGCGCCTGCGCGGGGCATTGAAGCGCCCACGCAGGCGATCGAAGCGCCCACGCAGGCCAGCGAAGCACCCGCGCAGGGCATTGAGGCACCCGCGATCCCGCTCAGCGCACTCGCCGCGATGCAGCCGGCGGCGAGCGATTCCATTCCGATGGCGGGCCTTGCGCGCGACGTTCGTCTCGTCGTCGGCGCGGCGATGAGCGGCACGGCACGACTCGACGGCGCGACGTTTGTGCTCGGCGACCATCGTCTGCACGGCGTGCACGCGGGTCTCATTTTCGGAGGCGGCGGCGTCGGTACGAGAAAGCTCGTCGGATCGCTCGATGCCGTGCCCTTCGATGCCGCGGGCGAAGTCCACGATCTGCGCGACCCCTACGGCTGGCTCGAGACGGGTTCGCGGGACCTGCGCGATCTCGCGAGCTTGATCCGGGTCGTCGCGGCCGAGCCGCAACTGCGCTCCGTCCACGTCGATACGACGGCGCCCGGACTCGCCTTCGCACAATACGCGATGACCACCGACCACGGGCCACTCGCCATCAGCGTGCTCGCAATCGATCCCGCGGAGCCGACCCTGCGCATCGATACCGCGATCGCCGAAGATCACGTCATTTCGGGCGGCGAGCGCACCTCGGCGATGGGCTTACGAACCGGCGCCGTAGCGGGCGTCAACGGCGACTATTTCGACATCGGCCGAACGTACCAGCCGCAGGGAATGCTCGTGCGCAGCGGTGAGATCGTGCGTGGCCCGGTCGACCGGGCGGCGCTCGTGATCGACAAGAGCAAGCACGTGCGGTTCGATGAGTTTCATATCTCGGGCGCCGTCCGGGCCGGGGGTCAAACGTTTCCAATAACCCAACTCAACGATTGGCCCGCCGGTGAAATCACCGTGATCACGAGCGCCTTCGGCAAGGAGCTGCCGCCGCACGACGGCGTGACGTTCGCCGCCCTCGAACCGGCGGGCAGCGCCGGCCGCTATCGGGTCACGAGCGTCGGCCCGGTGACCTCGCCGCTACCCGTATCGTTCGGCATTGCGATCGGGCCGAAGGTTCACGTCGCGCTCCATTCGGGCGAACTCGTCGATGTCGATTATCATCTCGAACCGGTTGTGGACGGGGCCGTCGCGGCGATCGGCGGCGGCCCGATCCTCGTGCGTGACGGAGCCTGGTACGACGATCCGCATGCACCCGCACCCGACGAACGGGACTACCGTTGGCCCGTGATCGCACTCGCGCGCCAAGCCGACGATCGTCTCTTGCTCGTCGCGGCCGACGGACGTCATCCCGAACGCTCGGTCGGTATGACGCGGCCCGAGTTCGGCGACCTTCTGATCCGGCTCGGCGCGATCGATGCGATGGCGCTCGATTCCGGCGGATCGGTGACGCTCGTCTCGCGCGTCCCGGGCGAGGCGACGGTCAGCGTGCGCAACGTTCCCTCCGATCACAGTGCCGAACGCTGGGTCTCCGACGCGCTCTTCATTTATAGCTCTGCTCCGCTGCCCTCGATCGTAGCGCCGGCGGTCGCGCCGACGCCGATTCCCGAAGCGCGACCGGCGCCGTGATCGGACCCGCACCCCCGCTGCCCGCAACGCTCGCACCGCCCGCCCCGTTCGCGCTCGTCGTTTCGCAGTCGCACGAGACGGAATTCGTTGCGCCCGGCGTCCGGCGCGCGATCTACCATCTCGAGACCAGCGACGGACCACTGGTCATCTCGGCCGTCGCGATCGATCCGCGCGAACCGACCGTTCGCTTTGGAAGCGTCGTAGCGAACGACCGGCTCGTCTCCGCGGGTGAAACGATTTCGTCGATGGCGGCGCGGACGCAGGCGGTCGCCGGCATCAATGCGGACTATTTCGATATCGGAGCGACCAATGAGCCCCTCAACCTGGTCGTGCGCGACGGGGTGCTCGTGCGAACGCCTTCAAAGCGCGTCGCGCTCGACGTTCGAACCGACCGTAGCGTCCGTTTCGAAAACGCTTCGTTCGCCGGTTCCATCCGCTACGGGGGCACGGTAGTGCCGTTGACGTCCGTGAACGAGTGGCCGCCGCAGGGCGGCGTATCGCTGATAACACCCGCATTCGGTCCGCTCAAAGATGCGGCGGGCGTTAGCGTGGCTGCGCTCGTACCGGCACCTTCGGGCGCATCCAACGCCGGCCTTTCCGGGAGCTATACCGTTTCCGCCATCGGCCCAGCTCCCGGTGTTCCGGTTATCGGAAGTTTTCTTGGTTTCGGACCGGCAGCTCGGGCGCTCGGCCCGCTTCCGAACGTGGGCGACCCGATCGAGGTCACGATGTCGACGTCGCCGGCGCTCGACGACATCGCGTGCGCCGTCGGCGGCGGTCCGCTTCTCATCGCGAACGGCGCGGTCGCCGACGATCCCAATGCCCCGGCTCCCGAAGAACGCGACCGCCGCTTTCCGGTTTCGGGCGCGGCGACGATGCCGAACGGTGAAGTCGTCCTCGTTGCGGTCGACGGGCGGCGGCAATCGGTCTCGATCGGCCTCACGCGTCCGCAGTTCGCCGCGCTCATGCTCGGATTTGGCGCGAACGATGCGATGGCGTTCGATTCCGGCGGTTCGGCGACGCTGGTCGCGCGCGTGCTCGGCGATTCGCGAGCGAGCGTTCTCAATACCCCGAGCGACGGCGAGGAGCGCGCGGTTGCCGACGGCCTTTTCGTCTACAGCGACGCCGCCGCCGGAGCGCCGTCGCTGCTGGTCGCGCGTCCCGCGCACATCTTCGCGTTGCCAAATACGGACGTGCCCGTCAAACTCGCACTCGTCGACGCGGCCGGTCATGCGGTCGCGCCCGGCGCTGAACCGCCGCCTCAAATCGTACCGGGCTCGGCGGTCTCACACGTTGCAATCGTTCGGGCGCGCGGGCTCGCCGCGCGCGTTCCCGTCGATATCGTGCCGCAACTCGCGCGGCTCGACATCGCACCCGAAGATCGCGACCCGCAGCCGGGCGCAACGGTGCGCTTTAGCGCGACCGGCAGCGACGCTGCCGGCGACATCGTCTCGCTCGGCGACCGCGTCCGCTGGACGACCGACCGCGGCCGGTTCGCTCGGCCCGGAATTCTCGTGGCGCCGGCGCGTGACGCGCACGTTACCGCCGCCGTAGCGGGAGTGCGCGCGGTCTGGTCGCTCCGCGTCGGTCATCATCGCGAAGCGCTGACGCTTTTCACGGCGAGCGACTCGCCGGCGTGGCAATTCGCAACGGCTCCGGCGGGAGCGAAGGGCGGGGTCACCGTTGCCGGCGAGCAGCCGCAATTATCGCTCACTTACGATTTCACAAACGGCGCCCGCGCGGCCTATGCCAATACCAACGTCGCGTTGCCCGGCGAGCCACGCTCGTTTGCGCTCGATATTAACGGAGACGGCAGCGGCGTTATCGTCCGCGCCGCGTTTCTCAACTCGTTCGGCGAGCGGCGAGCGCTCACGCTGGCTGCCGCAGTGGACTGGAACGGTTGGCGGGAGGCGAGCGTGGTGCTGCCGGACGACCTCAATCCGCCGGTGCGACTCGTATCGCTCTACGCCGTAACACCGCCGCCGTCAGCCGGCGCGCGCACGCTTGCCGGAACGATCGGCTTTCGTAATCCGTCGCTCGTCGTCGCGGGCACGCCGTGACCCGCGGGCGATCGTTCGGAATCGCTCTCGGACTTGCGGCCGGCCTCTCATATTCGGCCCTTGCCGGATCGGCGGCGCCGCTGCGGGCCGCGCCGTGGACGGGCGTTCCGGTACTGATGTACCACAAGGTCGACGCGCGAATCCCCGCAGGCGATGCCGTCGGCCGCGACCTCACGGTCGAGCCCGGAACGTTCGCAGCGCAACTGGAGTATCTGCGCGACCATCGGTTCGCGACGCTCACGGCGGAAGATCTTGCCCGCGAACTTGCCGCGGGTCGAAGGCCCAGGCGGGCAGTCGTGCTGACGTTCGACGACGGTTACGACGACGCGGCGACGACGGCGCTGCCGCTTCTGCGCAAATACGGAGCCCGCGGAACGTTCTACGTCTCGAGCGGGTTCGTCGGGACGCCGCGGCACCTCACCTGGAGGCAGATTCGCGCGTTACGCGCCGCTGGTATGGAAGTGGCGTGTCATGGAACCAAACATCTCGACCTCTCTACCCTCGACCGCGCCGGGCAGTTGGCCGAAGCCGGCGGTTGCTTACGAAGATTCGCCCGCTTCGTCGGCGGGAAGCCGCCGGTGACGTATGCCTATCCCGCCGGAAAATACGACGCGACGACGCTTGCGATCATGCGGGAATTAGGCATACGCGCCGCGTTCACGGAACGCCCGGGCGACGTACGGAATCTCGCCCGACCTTTCGAGCTGCCGCGCCGCCGCGTCCGCCACGACGACGGGATCGCGCAGTTCGCGGCGCTCGTCGAGCCGTAACGGACGACGCCATATCGAAACGGACCGCGTCACGAAGACGCGGTCCGTTTTTGCTGAATTCCCCGGGAAATCAGGCCTTTTTCGCGACTTTGCGACGCGTGGTCGCTTTGCGGGTGGTCTTCTTGGCGGCTTTGCGAACCGTCTTTTTGCGAGACGAGGCTTTCTTGGCCGTCGACTTCTTACGCGTCGACTTCTTCGCGCCGGTCTTCTTGGCGCCGGTTTTCTTTCCAACGGCCTTCTTACGGGTCGTCTTCTTGGCCGTCGATTTCTTGCGGCCGGCCTTCTTGGCTACCGATTTCTTGCGCGGCGAGGCTTTCTTCGCGCCGGTCTTTTTGGCGCCGGCTTTCTTCCGCGTGGTTTTCTTGACTGCCATATATTAGGTAGTCACCTTTCTGCGAACCGTCCGTCTGACGACGGGCGTTTCGACATCGTCAGGGTAATTGTACCTGTTATATCGCAGTTAGAGGATTTTAGCAACTACCGCCGAGAGCGGGAAGTACGTTCCACGCGCGAGCGTCGCCAGTTCGCGCATCAGCGGATGCGCTTCGTATTCGTCGAGATTGACGCACGTGAGATTCGCCCGGCCGGCGAATTGCGCGGCAATGTGGCGGCATTGCTCCGCCGCGAGCTCCCCCAATTCGCGCGCGCCGTCGCCGTCGAGCGCGGCTGCCAGCATCGCTTCACCGCCGATCGGCACGTTCGCACGGCCGTCGCTGAACACCGCGATATCGACCTCCGCGCCCGCGTGCGCGCGGCGAAAGCGCTCCGCAATCGTTCGCGCGAGTTCGAGCGCCTCGGGTAATGGTGTGAGCGCGCGCACCGCACCGGGCTCGAGTTCGTCGAGTCGCGCGGCGACGAGATCGATGTTGCGGCCGGTGTTTTCGTCCACGGCGATCGTCGCGTGCGGTCCCCAGCACGAAATGAGCGCCGCGCGCTCGCGCTCGGTGTAGACGGGGCGCAGCAGTTCGCGCGTTGCGGCTCGAACCAGTTCCGAACTCTTCTGCGTGGAGAGCGATGCATCGACGACCAGAATCGAAAGCCGCGGCGGCGTCGCGGTCTCGAGCGGTTCTTTCGCCTCGGGCGCGAGTCCGGCGCGGTTTGCCGCCGCACGGTCGAGCAGCGTCGCGCCGATGTCGAGTTTACCGTTTGCGCCGAGCGCTTGCGAGCCGATCGGCTGACCCTCACGCTCGCGTTGCGGACGTTCCGAGAGCGCCGTTTTTTGCGTGAGTTCGGGGGCTACGACGATGCGCGGCGCCGGTTCGCGCTCGGTCGCGGGCTCCGCGTCGGCAGCGCCGTCGCCGAGCGTCGCTTCGAGTGCGGCGGCGATTGCGGCGTCCTCGGCGAGATGTTCCGATTGCGCCTCGACGCGCAGGCGGCTGCGACGCAGCCGCGCGGCAAGGCCGAAAACGCGCGCGACGTCGCCCGGTGTCGCGGCATCGCGGCCTTCCCAAGCGGCCAGCGCCGCGGCGGCTTCGAGCGCGACGAATTCCGTGCGATGACTATCGATGCCCAGTCGCGCCGTCGCTTCGATTGCGGCCGCTTCGGCGGCGGGCTCGACGGCTACGGATTCGATCCGCCGCAGCGCGCTTGCAAGTTTGGCTCGCAGCCGCTTCGTCGCGCCCGCATAAGCGGCGGCGAAACCGTGCGGGTCGCGCGCGAAGGCGGCATTGCGGCGATAGATCTCCAAGCGTTCTTCGAACGAAGGGGCGGACCGCACGAAGACGCGCAGGCCGATGCGGTCGGTGATTTGCGGACGCAATTCACCTTCTTCCGGATTCATCGTTCCGATCAAGGTGAAGCGCGACGGATAGTCGATCGCTTGCTGTCCGCGTTTCACGTGGACGACGCCCTGCGCCGCGGCATCGAGCAACGCGTCGACGACGATATCCGAGAGCAGATTGACCTCGTCGACGTAAAGGACGTTGCGATTGGCGCGGGCGAGCAGGCCCGGCCGAAAGTCGATCGTCGAGCGTTCCAAGGCCGCTTTGAGATCGATCGCGCCGACGACGTCGTCCAGTTGCGCGTTGACCGGAAGCTCGATGATCTCACCGCGCGATTTCTTGGTTGCGAGCGTTTGACCGCGGTCGAGCGTAGCGGCGCAAGCGGCACAAAAATTCGCGCCGTGCGGGTCGCAACCGTAGGGGCACGTGGCGCGCTCGAGCGCGGGCAGCAGTTCGCCGGCCGCGCGCACGAGCGTCGTCTTGCCGGTTCCCTTCGGTCCCGAGAGCAACACGCCGCTGACGCGAGGATTGATCGCCGCCAAGACGAGCGCGAGTTTCGCTTCGTCTTGACCGACGATCGCGGCGAAGGGAAACGGCGTGTACGTTGCACGAGCGACTGAAGCCATGATCGCGTCTTCGCTTCGGCGAAACAGCGAACATGCAGTTAAGCGTCGACGGCGTTCGGCTCGACGTGCTCGACGAAGGCTCGGGGCCTGCGATCGTTCTCATTCACGGCGTGCTGTTGTCCAAGGCGACGTGGGAAGCGCAGGCCGCCGCACTCGCGCGGGCGGCCCGTGTCGTGCGTTTCGATCTCCGCGGTCACGGCCTCTCGAGCGCTCCGCCGGGGCCCTATCTCATGGAGACGCTTGCCGGCGACGTCGCTGCGGTGCTCGATGCGCTCGGCATCGAGCGCGCGGTGATCGCCGGCCATTCCCTCGGCGGTTACGTCACCTTTGCGTTTTATCGCCTTTTCGCCGAACGGTGTACGGGACTCGGGCTCGTTTCCACGCGTGCTGCCGCCGACGATCGAGCGACCGCGCAGGCGCGGTACGAGCTCGCCGAGCGCGTCGAACGCGAGGGCGTGGGACCCGCCCGCGACGCGTACGCCGGCCGTTCGTTTGCCGCTCAAACGTACGCCACGCGTCCCGAACTCGCGTTGCAACTCGAGGCGATCATGGAACGCACCGACCCGGGCGGCGCCGCCGCGACCCTGCGCGGGATCGCCGCGCGCGTCTCGGCGGAAGATCTCTTCGCCGAAATCGACATCCCGGTCCGAATCGTCTGCGGCCGAGCCGACGCCGTCATTCCGTTTTCGTTTTCGGAAGCGATGGCCGCGGGCATTGCCGGCGCGGAACTCGACGTGCTGTCCTGCGGCCACGTTCCTCTCTACGAAGAACCTCAAGCGCTGACCGCCTCACTCGAACGGCTGCTGGCGGCCGCTCGGTAAGCCGCGGGCGCTTACGCCGTGACGGGCTGCGGGGGGCGCCGAAGCGAGACGGCGACGGCGCCGGGAAGTGCGAGGTCGCTGCAGTCGCCGGGATCGCAGCAGGTCTTCGTCCACTCCGCACGAGGCAGCGGTGTGACCCAATCGTGCGGCTGTGCCATCAGCTTTGCGTACTGCAAGACGTTGCTCGCGAAGCGCAGGTAGCGCATCGCGACCGCTCCCGCCTTCGCGAGGCCCGTGGCAGACCGGCCGCGTTTATTGCGCCGGTTGTTTTCGGCCATCGTACGCAAGCAGTTTCGAAAAAACTTCGACTTCGTCCGGATCGCGATGCCCCAGACGCCGTGCGCGGCTTCCTCGGTTTCGTCGATCACTTTGAAATCGTACTTTTCCCAGTCGATGCCCATCTTCGCATAGATCGCCGACTGCGCGTCGCGCAGATACATCGTAATGTAGACGGCGAGCGTGAAGAACTTCACGCCGAGCTTGGAGAGCGGGCCGGAATAATAGTGCGGCTGCGAGCGCATCATCAAGGCGAAGAAGCGGCTATGGCGGCGTTCGTCCTTGCACCAGTTGTCGAAGTAATCGAAGATCGGGTGAAAGTTGAATTCCGGATGCAGCTTGAGATGATCGCTGATATTCTGATAGCGATAGAACCCGACGATCTCCGAGAGGTACGTCGTGACGAAGATCCACTTGGGGTGCATGTACGACATGCCCTGAAGTTTGGGCAGGTTCGCGAGATCGAAGGGGCGGCCCATGTGGCGCATCACCCAATTGAGAAACGACGAATGGCGACCTTCATCGCGGCCCATGCAGCGATAGATCGATTGGAGCGTCGGGTCCGTTAGCCGTTTCTGGACGTCGCTATAGAGCAGGCACCCCGAAAACTCGCCGATCGAACTGCGGTTGAGGAATTCGTAAAACTCGTCCCAAAGCGCCTGATATTCGACCGAGTTGACTTCCGTACCCCATTTGAAGTGGGCCCGATTGTAGTCGGCTTCGAAATCGCGCCGGAGTTCTTCGAATTCCTTGCGGCACCAATCGATCGAAAGCGAGTTGAGGATGTCGATGTCCGTACGGTAGAGCCGGGGAGCCAGGAGCGCCTGCTTCGGGCGCTGGCTCGCCGCGACGGGTTCGGCCAAGGCGCTCACGCCCCGGCGCGGACCGCTTCGAAGACGAACGAGTCGTAGAAGAAAAACTTCACCCGCTTCTTGCGCGTCATCTTGAAGCCGGCACGGTACAGAACGCGTTCGATCTCATCGTAGCTGAAGAGATGCAGCTTGGTCATGCGGTTCTTCGCGTGGAATCGCTGCCCGACTTTCATCCAGAAATCGTTCATCGGCGAGCGTAAGGCGAAGGAACCGACGATCTTGTACGACGCGAGGGCCGAGAGCCGTCCGAGCATCTCTTTCACTTCTTCGTACGGGTAGTGAAAGAGCACGTCGAGACAGCAGACCACGTCGTAGCGCTTGGGTTCGCCCGCGAGTGCGGCGATGTCGCCCACGAGGAAACGGGGCGCGATACCCTTGGTCCGGCCGTTATTGATGTACTTCGCAAAGTGGATCATCGGCGCGGAGACGTCGAACGCTTCGACCTCGAATCCGTGATCGGCGAGCGCCACGGAGAGATTTCCCGTACCGCAGCCGGCGTCGAGCACCGTGTGACCCTTGGCGTTGGACACCCACTCGACGACCGTATCCATCGCCAGGTCGTGCCCGTCGCGGATGATCTTCCAAATCGCCGGGATGTCGCCCGTGCCGTAAATTGCGGTCCAGCGCGAAAAACCGGAGGTCTCGAAATACTTCCGGACCCGCCGGCCGGTTTCCGATGGTTCACAGTCGGCGAAAAGCGCCGGGCTCTTGACTGGTGCGGCAATACCCGGCGAACGGCTGGAACTCTCGATCACTACGGCGTCCTCTCTGCGACGCCCTCACTTTAGCCGCCGCGCCGCCCGGATTCCGTGACGACCATCACCCGTGGATCGGCGGCCGGGGAGCCTCTAGCCGCGCCGGAGCGCCCGCGGCGCAGCCGCCGCATTGGGAGCGGCCGATCCGGCGACTGCCGGGCGTCCCAGGCGGCGGGCGAAGGCGAGCGCAAAATTGCCCGCATACAAGGCCGCGAAAGCCAGGATGGCCAGGACGGCGAGCCCGACGACCAGCTTGACGACCACGACCGCAAGCGTGAGCGCGACGAAGACGAGCGCAAGTCCCACGATCAATTTGATGAGTACCGGCATGGTGAAGAATCCTCCGCGCTCAGGTACTCCGCGGAGCGGCCGTCTGTTTCGGCCCGGCTAGTTGGCCGCGCCGCTTTCGGCGAGCTTGGCGAGGGCGTTCGAGTCGCGCAGGGCGATCGTCGCGTTCTTGCGGGTCTCGATGATGTGGCGATCCTGGAGTTCGTGCAGCTTCCGGGTGACCGTCACCCGGTTCGAGCCGATCATGTCGGCGAGCCGGTGGTGC
>Ga0116227_10015959_pt1 | contig 10961 bp, 10 predicted proteins | sample S1TSphgellanicum_FD_89693 | JGI IMG/M metagenome (GOLD analysis project Ga0116227, IMG submission 89693) | Host-associated microbial communities from peat moss isolated from Minnesota, USA - S1T2_Fb - Sphagnum magellanicum MG | ecosystem: Host-associated > Plants > Peat moss > Unclassified...
AGAACCGGCGCGTTTGCCTTAGAAAGAAATGAGCGAAGGGAGCTCTTTTCGAGAGCGCAGATCGGGGGCGTCGAGCCGACCGTCTTCCGTACCGCCAAACCCCAGGTATATGTCCGACGGGATGGATGGCCGGAAGGGGTCAATTCGAATTTTGTCGCGTGAACGCGGGGAGAGCTGCCCTCCGGCCTCGCAGGTGGCCGCCGGCCCGACGACGCCCCGCCCGACATATACATGAGGAAAGGCACCCTGCATGATAGCACAGCGGCGACGCTCTCGATATCGAGTAATTTGGGGGATGGCTCGAAATGTGCTATGAGAGCGTTCGCCTGATTTCGCGCAGACCGCATGACGTTCGAATGTTACGATTACGCTTCGGGCTCCACGTGCTAAGCCGGATGGAAGCTCGGTTTCGAAAGCTGAGGTCACCGAATGTCGCTCGCCGCACTCATAGGTCCAATTTTCCTCCTCGTCGTCGTGCTGGGACTCGCCAACGCTTCGTTGAGAGTGTTGCGCCAATACGAGCGCGGCGTCATGTTTACACTCGGCCGTTTTTCGAGCGTGCGCGGTCCGGGCTTGATCTTCTTGGTTCCGTTCATCCAACAGATCGTTCGCGTCGACTTGCGAACGGTCGTCATGGAAGTGCCCAAGCAGGACCTCATCTCGCGTGACAACGTGTCGATCAACGTCGATGCGGTGCTGTATTTCCACGTCGTCGATCCCGAGAAGGCTGTCATCCAGGTCGAACAATACGTCGCCGCGACGAACATGCTGGCGCAGACCACCCTGCGATCCGTGCTCGGTCAGCACGAACTCGATGAGATGCTGGCCAAACGCGCGATCCTCAATACGGACGTTCAAGATATCCTCGACTCGCGTACGAAGGAGTGGGGCATCGAGGTCAGCGCGGTCGAGATCCGCGACGTTCAGCTCACCGAAAACATGGTCAAGGCGATCGCGAAGCAGGCTGAAGCCGAACGCGACCGTCGAGCGAAAATCATTCACGCCGACGCCGAGTTCCAGGCCGCGCAAACCCTCACCAACGCCGCGACGATCCTCGCTTCCGTGCCGGCAGCCATGCAGCTGCGCTACCTGCAGACGCTTTCGGAAATCGGCAGCGAGCACAACTCGACCGTCGTGTTCCCGATGCCGCTGGACATCGTGAAGCCGTTCCTCGATATCCTCAACAAGAACGCGACGGCAGCGGCGGCATCGCCGGCCTTGAACGGTCTAAAGGTCGCGGCGTCGTCGTAACCGGCGCGCCGCCCTCGATCGCGCGACGCAGGCCGCACGGCGACGGGATACCGGGGGGCCGGTGGTCGCACCTCGGGAACGGCGGCCACCGGCCGGAGGCCTCGATTCTGCGTTGTGTGGATAAGCTGTGTGGGTGTCCGTTGGCGTCCGGCGCCGGATGAGCGAGGATATTGTCGTGGCCACGAGCCACCGCCCTCACCGCCCTTGGGGATTTGCCGATGCTCGCCACCGCCGCCTACCTCTCCGTCGCGCCGGCCGCCTCCGTCGCGCCGGCCGCTGAAGACCAGCGTCCCGTCGTCGTCCAGCTCCCGTCGGCCGAGGCCGGGCCGGTTCCGGAAGACCTCGTCTGCTCGTGGGTGGCCGATCCCGTGACGGGCCGGATGATCTCCCGCTGGGGCGCGGGCGCGCGTCCCTAGACGAGCCACGCCTCCGCGACGGCCTCGGCCTCGCTCCAAAACCGGCCTTCGTCCATGAGTCGAGTCAGATCGCTCCGGTCAACGTGGTCGCGTAACGCCGCGAGCGCGCGCTCGTACTCGCTTCGCTCGGTATATTCGGCCTTCGCGATCGAGCTTATGTTGCTATCGACAAATCCCAGCAGTTGCGCCGCGCGTATGCGGTCGGAACGCGCAGAGGCATCGTTCTTTGCCGGGCGCAACGCCGCGATCGCTGCAGCGTGCTGCAGAAGCAGAACGATGCCGTATCCGTAGTCGGGATCGCGCGCGGCGGGAATCGCGCTGCGGACCACGTCGCGCGCTTCGTCGAAACGGTCGAGCGCAATGAGATACGCGGCCATGTTGGCGAGGTTGATCGCGACGTTGAGCGCGTAGTTTCCGGCCCGGTGGGTTTCGAGCGATTCCCGAACGAGTTGCAGCGCCGTCTCCGCGTTCCCGGCTCGGAACTCGGATTCGCCGAGGTTGCTGGCGACGGCGGCAGCGATCCGCTGCGCGCCGAGTGCGCGGCTTTTCGAGAGCGCCTGCGTAAACCACATCCGCGCGCCGGCCAGGTCACCCGTGAATTGACGCGCCTGACCCAGATCCATCATGATGAGCCCGGCGAGCTTGCCCGCGTCCGACGCGCGAGCGTCCGCGAGCGCGCGGTCGAGCAGCTTTTCGCCGTCTTCAATCCGGCCCAAGTAGATCAGCGCGGTTCCGGCTCGTCGCCGGGCCTCCGCGAGCCCGCCTAAATCGCCCAGCCGTTCGTATTTTGCGTGGGCGCGTTCGGCCGCCGCATGGGCCGCCTCGAATTCTTTGTAAATCGCGGCGAACAGCGCATCGGCCAAATCGAGCTTCGCCGTGACCTCAGCCGGAGCGTCAGGGCCCAACGTCGCGAGTGCAGCGCGCACGCAGCGGCGTCCTTCGGCTGGTGCGATATACGAATACGCCCAGCGGAGCGCGCCGGCCATCCGCTGCGCGAGCCGAACGTCGTGACCGCTCGACCACGTCAGCGCAGCGCGCCAGTTTTCCATTTCCGAGCGGACGTCGTCGAGCCAAATCCGATCCGGGGTCGAATTGTGCGCGAGCTCGAGCCGTTCGGCCAAATCGGCATAGCGAACGCCGTGCGCGCGCGCCGCCGCGGCGTATTCTCCAGCCGCCGCCAGCCGATCGCGCGCGTACGCTCGCGTCGATTCCAATAGACGAAAACGTGTGCCGCGGTCGGCCGGTTCGGCTTCCAACAGCGACTTATCGACCAAGGACGAAAGCAGATCGAGCATCGTGAACTCATCGGCCGCGCCGTCGCCGCAAACGGCCGTGGCGCTCCCCAGCGTGAAACTCCCGGCAAAGATGGAGAGCTTCCGAAAGACCGGCCGTTCGTCGTCGGCGAGGAGGTCGTAACTCCAGTCGATGAGAGCGCGCATCGTGTGCTGCCGCGGCAGCGCGCTCCGGTCGCCTCGGGTCAAGACCCGAAAGAGTTCGTCGAGCTTTTGCACGAGTTGGCGCGGCGCCAGGACGTTTACGCGCGCGGCGGCCAGTTCGATTGCGAACGGAATGCCGTCGACCCGGCGACAGATCTCGGCCACGAACGGCGCATTGTCGTCCCGCAGCACGAAGCTCCGGTCGACGTTTACGGCGCGATCGGCGAAGAGCTGCACTGCGGCCGCGGGCGAGAGCGAAGGCACGCGGTACACGGCTTCGCCTTCCACGTTGAGCGGCTCGCGGCTCGTCGCTAAGATGCGTACCCCGGGACACGTTCGGGCGATCGCGGCGATGACGCTACGCGCATCGTCGATGACGTGTTCGCAGTTATCTGCGATGAGTAGCAGTTGCTTGGATTTCAGAGAATTCGTCAGCGTTTCGAGCAGCGGCCGGCCGGGCGATTCGGAGACGTTCAGCGCCCGGGCGATGGCCCCGGCCACGGGGGCCCGTTCCGCGATCGGCGCGAGATCGACGAACCAAACGCCGTCGCCCGCGCCGTCGAGTAATCGGGCTCCGGCTTCGAGCGCGCAACGGGTCTTGCCGACGCCGCCGGTACCGACGAGGGTGACGACGTGCGAAACTTCGATCTGCTTGCAGATCTCGGCGACCGCCGCATCGCGGCCGACGAGCGACGTGAGCCGCCGCGGCAGATTATTTGGAAACGAGCGGAGCGACGGCGCTGCCGCGACGACGGCTCGCGTTTCGACGCGAACGCGCGGCTTGCCGGGTTCGCGAGCGGCGGCTGCCGCGCTTTCGAGCGCGCGACGTTCGGCGCCCTCGAGCCCGAGACCCCGAACGAGCAAGTCAACGGTATCGCGGTGCGGCGCCCGCCGAACGCCGCGCTCGAGCGCGCTGATCGCGTTGACGCTCAAACGGGCGCGTTCGGCGAGCGCCTCTTGTCCAAGTGCCGCTTCGATTCGAAAGCGGCGCAACAGGGTCCCGAAGTCGCTGGCCTCCGAACCATCCTCGGCGCGCGACGCTTCGCCTTGCATGGGCAGCCGTTCCGTCCGCCCTGCGGGGCTGCCTGCCCGCTCTTACTGGAGCTGACCTGACACACGCTTCCACCGGCGTGACGCCGATCTTCAGGTTGAAGCTGCCGGCAAGAGACGCAACAGTTCCCCCGCGACCGCGTCGAGGGGTCCCGTGCCGCCTTCGGCGCGACACAGGATTAGCGCGCCCTCCATGCCCGCGAGCGTCGCGAGCGCAATCGGGTGCGCGCGGCTAGCGGGCACGCCGGTCGCTTCGAGCTGGTGCGCCAACATGTCGACCCACGACCGGAAAATCGTGCGTACGAGGTCCATGAGTGGACCTTCGCCGGTCGCACTATCGATCGCGACGCCGGCGACGCTGCAGCCCGACGTTCCGTTCGACGCGAGCACCACGCGCCGCCACATCCCGATGAAGCGCGCGAGGACGTCGGCGGGTTTTCGTTCCTTTCCGGCTTGCAGATACGCGAGCACCCCGTCGGAGGTCCGGCGGATCGCCTCTTGCGCGAGCTGCGTCTTGCCTTCGGGGAAATGGTGATAGATCGACCCGCGCGGCGCGCCGCTCTCTTCGAGCACTTCCGAAAAGGACGTTGCGCTCAACCCACGCGCCGCGATAAGCGCGGCCGCGCTCGCAATCATCCGGTCCCGGCTATTCGGCAATCGTCCTCCTTGACTATGATGACCAGTATAGTGCATGCTAGGCAAGCCACTATGATGGTCGTCATAAAATAAGGAGAAACGCCGGTGCCGATGATCGATATTTACGCCGCCGCTGGAACCTTCGCGGAGCGGGGACGCCTGGCCAAAGACCTCGCGAACGCGATGATGCGTTGGGAAAAGGTCCCCCCGATCGCGCTGTTTGCCGAGAACACGGCCGCGTTCGTTCACGAGCTCGCCGCCGACGCGATCGCCAACGCGAACGGCGACGGAAACTACGTCCGGGTCCAGATCCTCACGCCGGCCGGCGTACTCGATCGGGAGAAAATGCTAGGCTGCGTTGCCGAGATGACGGACATCGTCGCTGCAGCCGCCGCGGATCCGAGTCTTAAAGAGCGGACCTGGGTTCTCATCACCGAGTCGCCCGATGGCGGCTGGGGCATCGGAGGCCACGCCTACACACGCGCGGAGATCGCCGACGCCGCGCGCAAAGCGCTAACAAAGACGTAAAACGCTTTAGCCTCCGCGTCAGTCGTTTCACAAAGACAACCCCATCGCCGTTCACACCACCGGCTGCCACCCGTAAAGCACGCCGTCGATGCTAGTGAGGTCCGTTATCGGGCGGGCGCCGTCGCTACCTTCTCTGAAAAGATAGAGGGGTTTTTCCTCGCCTGATGGCGTGATCTCAAAGACGGTTCCGCAACCCATGTAACAGGCCATATCACCACCCTCCGAAGTCGTGCCGTAGAACACGCCGTTGACGTTGGTCAGGCCCGCATCGGAATATTCGCCGTCATTCCCGCCCGCGAAGTTGTGGAGCACGGTCTCTTGCGTTTGCGCGGGCACGCCGCCGGTAAGCGTGCTCACCGGCCCTGAGGCCGCGGCCTGCATCGCAGACGTCGGCCCGCGCACCCCCGAGCCCGGGATCGAACTCGACTGCCCGCCGCACGCCGCTATGGATAACACCGCAATAGCAATCGTTAATCCGCCCGAGCAGCCCGTCAAGGCAGCCCGTATGACACCGCCGGCGACGAGCGATGTCCCGTAAAGGAAACGCATGTGCGGTTCGGGTCGGCATGGCGGCGCTAGTTCGCTTCTCGCTGTGGCGACGCTAAGCGCGGCATGAGGATCGGCAGCGGCCCTGTTGAAGACGGCGCGCGTGGCAGAGTTCGCACCGCGTGAGCTCAGCGTGAAACGGAACGACGTGTACGAGGGACCATGATGCAGCCTCTAAGCCATGCCGGTACGCAGCCGGCTCCGGAATCGATCTCGCTCGATGCGGTTGCGAAGGCGCTCGTCGACGCGTACCGCCGGCGGAGCTTGATCGAAGCGCCGAGCCGGATGCTGAGACATTTCGCCAAGGACGACGCGCTCGAGATCGCCGAGAGCGTTCGCGGGCTTCGCATCGCGCAAGGCGACACTCCGGTGGGCTATAAGGTCGGCTTTACCAACGGCGCCGTTCGCGCGCAGTTCGACGCCGAGGCGCCGCTCGCGGCAACGGTCTATCGCGAAACGCTTTCGAACTCGCCTCGCATCGACGCGGGTTCGCTGCTCGGGCCGCGGATCGAACCGGAAATCGTCATCGGCATCGGAACCGCGGGAGAGCCCGGTTGGGCCGCGTTCGGGTTTGAGATCGTGCAGAGCCACGTGGCCGACTGGAATTTCGGATACCTCGACGCGATCGCGGACTTCGGTCTGCACGCGGCGTTGATCGTGGGACGCCCGCGTCCGCTGACGCCTCCTGAATTAGAGCGACTCGTGCACATGCGCGTTCGATTGCTCCGAAACGGCGTCGTCGTCGAAGACGGTGCCGCTCGCGATGTCGATGGCGGCCCGCTCGGATCCCTCACGTGGTTGCGCTCCGACTTGCAGCGACTCGACCGCGAATTGCAACCCGGTGAGATCGTGTCGACCGGTTCGATGACGCGCGTGCCGGCGATCGAGCCGGGCGAACAGTGGACCATCGAAGCGACGGAAGCTGAGTTGCCGGCCCTGACGATCGAGGTCGATTGAGCCGGCCTCGACGGCTTCGATCGGTTAGCTCTATAGCGAACCCGCCCGAATGCGCGGCCGGCGTCTATCGTGCAGCACCCCGCACGGACTTTCTACAGGTTCGCCTCAGTCGCAGATGCGTCCGCCGCCGGCGAGGGACTTGTCGGTGACGAATCCCGGCCCCTCACTACTCCACGATCGGATTTTAGCGCCCGACGAAAGAGCAGTTCCGTTGCCCAAAAAGCCGCGTGCTAGTGGAAAACCACGAATTGATGCCGGACAGCGAACGGTGTACGCCGATCGCGGCAACATGCCGCCTCCGTCGCAAGAATCGTGAGAATAGCGGTTATCGGCTTCACTCGGCGAATAGCGAGATCTGGTCGCTTCATAAGATCAATGCTGACACATCGCACTAAGTGCGACTCGAGCCGGGATCGAAGTTGGCTTTCAGTTGGAAGCTATGGAAATAGAAGAGCCGTCTCGCCAAGAGATCCGCTCGAGGGGTCGTACGCGTGCCGTTGACGACGCAGCCCTGCCGATCGTAAGTGCGATCCTCACGGTAGTACCAGCATCACGATGGGCGTTCGCACGCATCAATGCGGAGGGCAAGGTCGAGCAGCTCCTCTCATTTGGAGCGAGCGGCGGCCTCGATGAATTGGGCTCGGAGTTGAAGCGCCAACGAGCTCGCTCGCCGAGCGGACCGCGCATAGCCGCGACGCTCGGCCCGCTCGGCGATTCCGAGAGCAGCATCACAATATTGTTTGCCGACGAGCGCACCACGTTCGGCATCTTGACACTCTCGCGCACGTCGGAGCTCGGATCGTTTACCTCTAACGAGATAAGAATTCTCACTCTAGCAATCGGCACGACAACGGATCATCTTTCGCTTCTTCGCCGTCTTCAACCAAGCGACCAAATGCCGATGCTCGATTCGATGCGCGAGCGTCCCGTGACGATCGGCCACGCAGACAGCGCCTGCTTCGTCCTCGACTACGAGTTACGCGTCGTACTCACCCTCGGTGTCGAGATTCAGAGGAGCGTCGAGCCGACGGGCCTCGGAGTCATCGCGGACAGACTCCCGCAGCTTTTGGAGAATACCGTGCGAACGCTCACCGCCACATGGAACGAACCTGGCGATGAGCGCGCCTCGCGAGAGGCGCGTCCGGTCCCGTTTTTGATCGTCCGGGCGTTGCCGGTGACCGGCCCCTTAGGATCGTTCATCGGCGTACGGATCGAACGTCTTCACGCTCCAAATTCGCTTCGGGATGCCGCGGCGCGATTTCACATTTCGATTCGCGAAGTTCAAGTCTTAGAACTCTTATTGGACGGTCAACGTCTAAGCGAGATCGGTGCGAATCTCTACATCACCTCATCGACCGTGCAAGATCATCTTCGCAGCATGATCGAAAAGACCGGGAGCCGGAATCGGAGCGACTTGATCTCGCGAATCCTCGGCTGGGAGTTCGCGGCCGAAGCGGAGTAGCGCCTTTGCCGCTCAGCGGCGATGAGCGAGTCGGTAGCATCGGGAAGAATGCGTCGGCAGCCAGGTGGTTGGCTTGTCTTTCGACATCCCGTGACGTGGATCACGAGGTTGGTGTAGATAACTCGTGCACCACTTCGTTCACCCGCGCGCTGCACATCGCGATGGGATGGGCGTATCTCGATTATTTTAGCGTTCGGACGATCAAGCCTATATGGGTATAATAAATCAACGCACTACTAATCAGGAAATACCATCCCGTTAGCTGGAGGAGAAGGAAATTTGCTTTGTCATACAACGCCCTATTGATCGAGCTCCACCGTGACGTGAGCGGCGGCGCATGCGCCAATTCAGAACGTCAGAACGTCAAAACGTCAAAAACGGTTGTATGCAAAAACGCTCGTTAACCTTGAAGAACACGGACAGATCCTAGCCGTGTCGTTCGACCGACGGAGTCGATCAGTGACGCGCTCGATTCGCAACCCCACAATTTCACGATGGCTATATGAGGGCGCGTACCATACCGTAGAAATATGTCAGACACCAGCCTCGAAACGCGGATTCCCACGTCGGTCGAGGGCGACCACAAAATTATGGCAAGCACCGAGTCGCAAGCGGTTGGGGATCTTTGGCGTTCGATAAGCACTCGAATGGCCGCCAACCCAGGATTAGACATCTTGTCCCGTCGCGCCATACTCGACGTAATGCAAGAGCTGGCGAAAGAGCCGGCTGATGTCACCTATCAAGAGATCTCGGCAGCCGGCCAGCGAGCCTTATGGGTAAACCCGATTGGTGCTGCCGCCGATCGAGTGATCCTATTTCTTCACGGCGGGGGTTTCATCGCCGGCTCGATCAACTGTCACCGCAAGTTGGCTGCGCACTTGGCGAAGGCTACGGGCTGCCGTGCCTTGATACCCGCCTATCGCCTTGCTCCAGAAAACCCATTTCCTGCTCAATTGGACGATGTGTTCGGGATGTACCAATGGCTGCTCAAGGAAGGTATCGATCCTAGCCATATCGCAACTGCGGGGGATTCTGCGGGTGGGAATCTCGCGATTTCAATTTGCCTAAAAGCTCAAGCCGAAAACCTGCCATTACCTGCCGCGATAATCGGTATTTCGCCTTGGTTAGATATGGAAGTCAACGGGTGGACTCTCGATACCAACAAGGAAAGAAGTGCCATTGGTAGTCGTGAAAGCTATCGGCAAATCGTTGTAATGCTGCTTAAAGGACACGATCCGACCGATCCGTTTGCCAATCCATTATATGCGGATCTTACCGGGTTCCCGCCCATTTACCTGAGCGCCGGATCCGAAGAGGCGCTGCTCGATAATCCCGTGCGGCTCGCCGAAGCGGCTAAGAAAGCTCACGTTGATGTGACGCTGAAAATAGCCGACGGAATGCAACACGTTTACGAATTCATGGCGGGCCGTGCTCCAGAGGCGGACGAGACCATCGCGGATATGGCTATCTGGCTTCGCCGTAAGATTGGGCTCTGAAAAGACCTACAATATTCTCGGCCTGAGGACGACGTGGGATCCTTCGATGGAAGAGCTTACGCGGCGTAACGGCGTGCACGCAAACACGATCCGCGTATGGCGCACCAAATACGCAGATGCAGCGGATCATCGCGCGGCAGACCGTCAGGGTCGACGCGGTCGAGCAGCTAATGCTGAAAAACTCCTCGAGCCTTCACGGCGAAGCGAAGCGCTGAAGGCCGTGCACGAGTGCGCTCGTACGAGTTTCAACGCTTTACGGCTTGAGCAAACCATGAAAACAAAGAGATCGACGCTGAAACCCAGCGTCCGAACTCCTGGGTTAGCACACGACCTTGGCGGGAAAGTGTAGGAATCGAACCTACCAGCCCCCTTGCGAAGGCCTCTGCGGTTTTGAAGACCGAGCGAACCACCAGATTCGTACTCTCCCACATTGACGCATGCGCCCGTCGGGTCGATCCGCTTCTAGGCACTTTCTACGTCACCTCGCGGTTGCGGGCTCCGCACGATCGCGCCGTCGTCGCCTACCGGAGCAAGCCGAGGCACCACGCGGGTGAATCGCGGAAACCCCCGCGGCGGCGCTGCCCGTGCGAAAACACCGGGCCCGTAGTCTCCCAAGGCCCGACGTAAGACTTCATTAATAACATCGGCTCACTTGGGGGCAACGGCATCCATCCCGGCCCGTGGAATTCGTCTCCGCGCCACCCTTTTGCACGAAATCTAATGAACGCTCCTCGCGTGCCGAATCAAACTTACAGGCACGCGCCCGAAAGGCCGCTGTTCCACCGCTTTACATGAGCGGCCGATGCATCGTACGCTCGACGGAGCGGTGAGCTTCGGAACTCCCCCGGTTCTTGCTATGAGGCTCTATGTCCCGGATCGACACGCGACTCGGCGCACCCAAGCCGCCCGCTCCCCCCAAGACCGCACCGGATCGCGATGAGGCCGCGCAACTCACGCTCATCAACGGCGAATTGCAGCGAAGCCTTGCTATGCGAGTCGCGGAACGCGACGAAGCCCTTGCCAGCGTCTCTCGCATCAACTCGCAGGTGGAGCGATGGCTCGCCGAGCGCACGACGGAACGCGACGCCGCCGCGCGCGACGAAGCCCTGACCGAACTCGCCAGAACGAACGCCGAACTCAAGAAACGCTTGGCCCAGCGCACGACGGAGCGCGACGACGCCGC
>Ga0116227_10015961_pt1 | contig 10960 bp, 5 predicted proteins | sample S1TSphgellanicum_FD_89693 | JGI IMG/M metagenome (GOLD analysis project Ga0116227, IMG submission 89693) | Host-associated microbial communities from peat moss isolated from Minnesota, USA - S1T2_Fb - Sphagnum magellanicum MG | ecosystem: Host-associated > Plants > Peat moss > Unclassified...
AGGTGACGGCCACTAAATCTTCATCATCTACAGGGGCTCCTATAGATGCAAGAACATCTGCAAGGTTTTTCACCTTTGTAGAATAGTCATTGATGTTCATTTTGTTTTTCTATAGGTTATGCAACTTTTGCTTGAACTACATTTTGCAGGCTTGTGTATTAGTGTTGTACATCTTCACCAATGTATCCCAAGCTTGCTTGGGTGATTTTGCATCTTGAATATCCATAATCATGGAATCGAACACACTCACATAAAGCTAATATAAGACTTTCCTTGCTTTTTCATGCCAAGTTTTATTGGCTTGAATTTGTTGTTGTGTGGGGTTTTCTGGGAGAGGAGGTTCTTTCTCATCACCAATTATGAATTCCTAATAGCCTTTCCCCATCAAGAAATTCATAATCCTAAATTTCCACATTTGCAAATTATTCTTATCTAGTTTCTCAATTGCAATTTGAAAAAGACTGTCCGCCATCTTTCAAAGTAACACTCAATGTCTTCTTGGGGTTTCACAATGATTTTAATTCCTTCCTTGGGTTTCTAGGATTAGGGTTAGGGTTTTCCTTCCTTAGGTTTTTAGGATTAGGGTTAGGGTTTTCCTTCCTTAGGTTTTTAGAATTAAGGTTAGGGTTGAACAAGATGGACCTTGCATATGTATGTATATCTTGAGTATTATACGAAATTCTATATTATACATAGGTTTTACATATATGTACATATCTCGTATAATATTTTGTATGGTATTAAGTACATGATTACATACCACACTTTTGTATGAAGGTCTTGATAATGTATTTGCACTTCCCAATCTTCAAACTCCTTCCTTCAAGTTCTCCAAATTGTATTTGCTCCACTTCAAAACTTTGCTTTGATGTCTTCTCAAAACAAACTTTTGTCACAACAACTTTGCAAAGCTACTCCACACACATATGACCTTGGATTGATCTGAAATTCTGGTGAAACATGAAAAACTATGTCTATTACCTTCTCTCAAAATTTCCGCACATTTAACTTCATAAAATGAGAGATCTTGCTACTTCCTTGAAGTCACCTCAAATTGGGACCTGAACACAAAATGGCTTACAACTCGCTCTCAGCAACTCCAAAATCCTTGAAATTTTGAGAAACACATTAAATATATCTCTTCTATATCTTTTCAAAGTTTCAGCTTTATTGATGATGACCACAAAGAGATATCACTTTCAAAAGAAATTAACTTCAAAACTGAGACTAAAAATTTAGATGCTTGGATCTCTCTCAATATAAATCCAAATGACATGAAATTTCTCTCACACATATATTCTTATATGATCTATAAGATCCCAAAGCTGTAGATCCAAAAAAGCTCAAACAAAAGAAATATGACCAAAAAACCAAATCTGGCACAAAGTTTTCAAAAGCTCATAACTCTCACAAAACATATCTTTTTCTTTTAAAATTTGAGAATAGAAGCGTCTTATAATCTTCTATAATCCCTTCAAATTTCACTCCAAGATATTTTCATATTAGATCTAGATCTAGATTCAAAGATCTGACTTCCACAACTTTGATATGTTGATCTCCTCTCACCTTTTTTCTTTTCTTTTCTTTCTTTTCACATTCTTTCCTTTCCCCATTTCTCTTTTGCACTTGACAAACTCCTATGATATTACTAGAAACTTTCAAGCTCTAGTTCTAGAGACTTTCTAGCTCTAGATCTCTTTCAACTTTCTCACCAAACAACCTAAGCTTTAATACCATGTTAACAAATAGGAGATCTATTCAAGTGCAAACATAAACCTTTATTAAAAGAAACTACAACATGATGCTCACAACATGAAACACAACATCAAGAACTCTTCAAGGTTCTTGTTACATGAAATACACAAACTTGTGTAATGAAAAAAAAATAGCCAAACCATCAACACCAAGGTATTTAACTAAAAGACCAAACCATAAATAACCAAACTAAAATAAGTAACGAAAGTAATTCAACCTTGTGAAAGTAACCTAGTTACTTTCCTACTCCAGTAACTAATGAAACCTAACTAATTGAGCTTGAATTTTCAACACATGGAAGCATACACATTGTGGTGGAATGGGGGAATTCTTTGAGAAATGTTGGATTATAACACGAAATATTCCCTCATTATTGATAATCATATTTTATTGTGACAAGGGGGGCCGGATATGGAAGGGCGAACATGACTTGTTGCCTATAGGTAAAATCGTGTGAAATTGGCATGGGCATTCATAAACGTTATGAATGTAATACATCATTGTGGAATTTTGCACAATAATTTGTCCAAGGACAACATTATGTTGCATTTTTCGACAAACAAACCAAATGTTGTGTACATAGGTGTGTGCGATCGGGGTGAAGCCAAGCATTTGTTCTTGGTGATGCCATCATTGTATGGCTTTGCCAATGAACAAAATGCCACCAATGCAAAAAAAATGTGTTGGTGGGTTGTTGTAGAATTGTTTTTTGTTTATAATGAATTAAAAACTACAAATTCTCTTCAATGAATGGCCAAACAACACACACAACTTTGAATTCTGAAGCATATTCGATGAGCAATTTGGCAAATGTCATATGAGGTGATGATTGGGATGCAGAGTATTTTGTGGACAATTCAACCAAGATGTCATTTGGGAAATTAATCCATGACATGTATGACCTTAATCTAGAAGCACGAAAAACTATTCAACACATCATGTGCACATTTATGGGGCCTCCATACAATTGGAGTGCACTTGAAAAGTGTTATGGAAAGCAACCATAGACAATTTGTAGTTGTTATATATGGTATATGGTGTAATTTGCACGATCTTTCAAAAACGACATGTTTGGGACTTACAAATTTTATAAAACCCAATTTTGTAAATGAATCATGTTATCATGTGTAATCAAATTTGAGATTTGTGAATCCATCTTCTTTACATATTTGAAATTTGTGTTTAGATCTATGTTTTATGATGATGATGAATTTTTTGTATACATAAGATCCAATGATCATATACAATTTTACACGAATATTACCCATCTATTTCTTAAAATTTTAAATTATGGATGATTGGACTTATCATTGATAATTTGTTCTGATAAATGCATTCGTAATTGATAGATAGTAATAATGAAAAAGAATCAACAAAAATTCATTTAAAGCAACATTTCTTAATGCAAATTTTACAAGGCATTCACTTTGTATACTTTTGTTTTGGTTTTCATTTTTTTGGGGCATTACCTACCAAGGCGAGGATATTGTGTTTAGATTCATTATAGGGTATAATAGTTTAACAAATTTTGGCCCCCATGTAATAGGTCTATTTTTTATGTGAGAATTTTTGAAAGATGGTATTTTGGCTTGCGTTGAAAGTTGGGATTAGTGATAGAGATATCTTGAAGGAGTTTGGTTTCTTTTAGAGGATTTTTGTTTTGAAGATTTTATTTTTGCATGGTGAAATATTGGAATTTTCATAATTCTTCTTTTACCTTAAGATATTCTTTCATGTAAATGGCAAGGCCATAATGACACACTGAAAAGATGGTGAGGAAAAAATTTCAATCATTAATTTTATGGCGATCAAAAAAATTCAATTGTCAACCTACAGTGACCAAAAGCTTTTGGTCATTACAAGATTGGCGACCAAAAATTTTTAGTCTCCACAAGACTTGTAACTAAAATCCATTTTTAATCACCAATCATAACAAAGGCAGCTCAAATATGACTGTCGCAACCCTAGCTTTGGGCTCGCAACCAAGGCAAAGGGGTTGCAAGGTTGTGGGCCAAAAGGAAGGAAGCCCGGAAATCAAGGCAAAGGCATTGCAAGGTTGCGGGCCAAAAGGAAGGAAGCCCGGGAGTCAAGGCAAAAGCATTGCAAGGTTGTGGGCCAAGAGGAAGCCCGGGAGTCACATCACATACTCCCGAGAGTGTAAAAAAGTGTGAGGGAGTGTGAGGGAGTGAACACTCACACTCCCAAGGCAACTCCCACTTTGGGACATGGAGTCCTGGTGGACTCTCGAAATTTCAAAGAGCAATTACAGGGGTCAAAACTCAATGGATTATGGCGTTCTTTATATCATTGGAAATCTCTTGAAACGTAGATGTCTAAAATGGGCTTGCATTGCTCATTTGGACATCTGAAACGTAAGTTATGGCCAAAAGAAGGGCCGAGAGTCAAACTGTCAATTTGACTCCCGACCACAAAAAGTCGGGAATCGACCCGATTTACTTAGCTATAGGGGGCGTGCCACATATCGTTGGAAAAATCTCGACGAAATCTACAATTTTGTTTTAGACCGCACCTCAATCGGAGGTCTAATTGCAAAGTTATGGGGCTCCAAAGTTGCGGGAGTCCTAATTGGCGGGATTTCGGGACTCCCACTCGGGAGTCCCGGGAGAGAAAAGCCATTTGGATGTAGGCTCCGTGGCCAGCCACAAAGTATACTATAAGGGTAAGGTGGTGGCTTCTCCCAAGTTCAGGCCGTGGTGAGTCTTGTGTGTCCATGTTGCCCGTGGCTCTTCCTAGCACCAAGGGTGCTCCAACTATGCATTAATCACTTTGTGTGAGTTGTGTGCAGGCCCGTGTGAGTGAGTGAAGCTTATCAACTCTTCCTAATCCCACCTCGGAGCTCCAACATGCCCCTCTACCCCTCAAAGTGTTGTGAGCTAGGGAGCGTGCCCCGACTCCTCCCTTTTCCGTTGTGTTCCATTTGGACCCATATTTGAGTCCTTTAAGGAGTTGGGGGTGCGTCAATGACCACATGTTTTTTTGCATCCGTTTTAATAGACATCGACATGACACCCAATGCAAAATGGGTGCGCCACATTAGTTTTGACAACCTTATTTACAATATGCACAACTAATGTAGAACCTTTTGACAAGCACAATGACAAATGGATAAGGATTGATGTTGCATTTGCTTTTTCTAAAAAGGAGCAAAAAGGCTAGGTTCTCCTATCCAACTTATCTTTGGATTCATTCATTTGGCATTTTTTTATAATATTGACATCTAAGAATTCTTCCTAGATTCATTCAATAAAGTGTCATTATCTCACAATTAATCATGTTATTAGCTACTAAGGTTTAGGATTTCTATTGTACCTTATCTAGAACAACAATGATAATTGCAAATATGATAACAACAGTTTAGTGGTAAGTGTACCATGTTTATATAACTCTAACTAATCAGGTCTATTGATGTTATAAGTGATGTTATACAATGCAAAGTTGTGGGAGAAGACTCTTCAAGGCTTTGACTTGTATTAATTTGGTACTACTTACAAAGCATGTTCAATGTTAAATTGGCAAGAAGTGTGATTTTTGCTTGAATTCTCTTTCTACTTCATTGTGATGGTTCTCTCACTCACAAGAAAGATTGGGACATTAGATTGCCATTCATGTATCCATGGTGCTTGGGTTTGTATTTGCATGCTTTAGATTATCCTTGTGAGTTTGACACTCCATGTATGGATGCATATCTACTTAAGGGTTGGAAATATTTTTCCTTAGTGATCTTCCATGAGGTGGGTGTTTCATGAAATAATGCATAATTATGTTTCCTAAAGTATTTGCAACTGCATGCCATTGGTTGCCCATCCTAGCCATGGACATACATTCCATTGTGTTTGCAATCTAGCCATCTACTTCTACATTTGTGTAGTAGTGGCTTTTGTGGTAACATTTTTGTTGAAGGTGCCATATAGAGAAACCGCAAGCATTTAAAAAGATTGTAGCATTTTGATGGTTGCCTTGTTAAGATAGATGTTTGTAGGTTTATCCCCCTTACCAAGATTATATGGGTGCAAGTACAGAAAAAGGAACCAAAAACCACATCGAATAGTTGTGAAAACGATGAACTTTTTCACATATGATTTTTTTTGGACATTTTAAAGTTATGTTAATCATTCCAAGTTGTGCTAAATGATTAATATGAAAGTTGAGGATTCAAATTTAAAAATCATTAAATTAAATTTTGGTTTTTGGTTTTTTAAAAGGACATTTGAATTTAAATATGTGTTGCGTCAAATGTGGTTAGTTTTACAAAGGACTAGGTAAAGGATTATTGTAATAACATAATTTTGATAACCTACTACCCAAGTTCAAAGAACACTCACAATTAAAAAGATACGGAATTTAAAATTTTAAAGATTCAATTTTTTTTTTTTAATTTTCAAATTTCAAAAGTCCTTTACCACATGTAAATAGGGTGTAATGTGCATGACATACAAAACAAAGTTGTAGTTTATGGTATAAAACAAAAAAACCTAAAGTAGTTAGCATACTTTGGTATGATTCATAATTATGATAAATTTTCAAGATGAAATGCAAAATCTAGTAGAACTTACAAACTTTGAAATTTTCATATTTATTCAACAATGATTAACATAAAACATGTGATCTACTGGGAAAATTATATGTGATTGTAGTAATAAGTTGCAAAAGATTTGATTCAAAATTTCTTTCATATGAAAAAATGAAAAATGATTAAAAAAGACTCACAGTCCTTTTGTAAAGTAATCTCGTTGGCTCCTATTTACATACTTGCACCCATATGTGTTATAAGGAATTTGCATCCATGGTTGAGTAGTGAGATTGTTGAAGGTTTGCATGCGATTTCTATCTAAATATGTAACTGCATTATAGCAAAAGTTGAAAGGGTTTTGCCCAATAAATGTTGATTAAGATTCTATTGTTTTCATTGTGGGTGAGAATTGATATAATGCTCAATGTGAGTAGGTTTTGTTATGGATGTACTTGAATACATTTTATTTTTCTTTTGGCTGGTTCAAATTAGAGCACATGCATGGTTTCTCCTTTTTCCTTCAATCCTAGAGAAATTTCCCAAAATTTGAACTAATATGCCATATATATCCTTTTTATAAAAATCATTGTCAATAGTAGAGTGAAGCAACGCAGAGCCCGAGTTTTAGTTTTAGTTTTAGTTTTAGTTTTTCAATAATATTCCCCAATGAATCTTGCTCACCATTGTGGAATGTAATAGCATCCTCCAACTCCATTTTCAATTTATGCATGCATACCTAGCCTTCAAAAAGTCCATTGTGTACTTTCCTACAACACTTGTTCCAATTTCTTTTTCACACTCCTAGTTAGCATTGTTGGCATATTGCAACAAAAACAACTTAAACAAAGGAGTGAAATATTTTATTTTATTTTATTGCATGATTTTATATGTTTTTAAAAGATTGTGACAACACAAATAAAACATTAAAGGAAAAGTCAAATGTAAAAAAAAAAGCCCATGTTTTTGGTAAAGACAAATAACTCCAACTAGAATTCTCCAAATTCACTTTTAAACCAACAATCTTGGTTTCATATCCCCAACATGGTTGCCAAATGTTAAAGCCACTTGATAATATTCGAACTTTTGGAAAATAACAACAATAGGAGCATGAAGTGAAAATATACTTAAATGCAACTTTTAAATGACAAATAACAATAAAACTTCTAATGTAGCAATAGTACAAATAAGCTACTGAAGTATTATAAATATTCAAAGTAACAAATCTTAATAGGAAAAATGACAACACTTGAATTTCATGAAATAAATACACCTTCAAAATGCGAAACATAAATCTTTAGTGGAAGAAAAAGTTTCAAGAATATAAAAACTCAAATTACAACAACATTAAAGTATAATACACATGTTTTACTAAGCTTACAAAAAATCTGGCCTCTAAGTACATCAAACAAATGATGTGAATCTAAATCCAAAATAGTGATCTCATTGAAAAAATAGATTTCCTAAAATCTTTCTAAAACTAGTAGAAGTCAATCTAATCAATAGTTTAGAAAATCCTAATTAGTAGTCAAATATAATCACTGACTATTTGGTATTAAAAAATAAGTAACAATTTTTGGTGACATAAATCTGATAATCACTTTTGATAGTGAAAAATTAGTAATCAATTTTTGACAATAAAATTTAGTAATCAAGTGTTTTGTACAAAAAATCCTAACTGCCTTTTTTTACCTTTAACATATGATTGTAGTAACAAAAGTTGTAAGAAACATTGAAAAGCATAAGTTCCAATGAGGTTCTAGTTTCAAAGGAGCTCAAAATGGGTGTTAACACACTTGGGTGCACCAAAACTGGTAGTTTAGAGTCCATTCCAAAAGTCCATAACTACTGTATTTTGAGAAAAATGAATGGGTTCAACTTTCAAATTGGGTGAAATGATGTTAAAGTTAACATCTTTTTCCATATCCAAGTTTGGACCATCATTTTAAACTCCTTTTGAAACATTTAAAAATTAAATATTCATTTTGAAAAACACCAATCTTAATATCAAAATAGATTTTGCCATTTTGAAATTTTCTAAATGAAATATCATTTGATATTTTCACAAACACTAATAGAAATAGGCTAAATGCAACCACTCTATCTATAATTATGTGCAATTAATTATTGCTTACAACTAACTGTAATAACATTTGCAATTTTAAACTTGACTTACAGTTGGGGTTACATGCTTTAATACGTATTATATTATTAATATGTAATAATTATTAATAATTACAATTTAATTAAATTCTAGTGACAATGATTTCATTACAGTTGGTTTAGGTGGGATGGGCTATAGTTGTAGGTCATACAAAAAGACAATTCCAAATTGCAAATTTATTAGAGGTCGATTTTAAATCGAAAATTTTAAAAATAAACATTTTACAAGTTGTAATGTTTCAAAATGTCCTTATGGATCTTAAAATATCAAAAGATAAACAAATCTCTTTATTTTTTTCAATTTCTTTTGGAATTTTTGTGTCCATTCAAATTTTTTTTTGAATATTTGTGTCTTTTCAATTTCATACACATCTTTACATGTAATTTCATACAAATGTGAATATGTGTTATTTCATTTGAATATGTTGATATTATTTCAAGATATTAACATTTTTTTTCTTTGAAATTAAGCTACTTTCCAATAAAAACTTCTCCCTTAAATACCTACTTCAAGGATTTAATCCTCACTCGCTTAATTGATTTAATGTTTATCCACCCTAATTGCTTCCAAAATTTCAATGAATTAAAAAACAAGGTAACTAATTTAATCTCCCCTTGGATGATAATTGGGAAATATTTTGTACAACTTGATTCCTATATATATATGAAAATAACAAAGTTTTCAAATGTAAACCCTTATTTTTCTTTTGTCATTTCATCATCACTAATAATGCGTAGCAATGCAAAGCCCAAGTAAATAATAACATTGATTCATTAAGAGTGATTATTTAATTCATAAATTAGTTGATAATTACTAGTTAATCTATAGTTAATAATTATTAAATAATAATTATTTTATTTTATTTATTTATTATTAATAATCAATAATTATATATTATTAATTATTGATGAATTATTATTATTAACTAATTCATTAGTTGATAATAACTGTTAAATCATAGTTATCGCTATTACTATAAGTTATTATAGATGGTGAAGTAATAAGTAGTAGGTATGTTGATAAATGGGTAGGTGGGTAGTTAATTAATTAATTAGGTAGTCAACTAGTTAGTTAATTAATTAATCAATTACTTACTTGCTTTATTTTACTTATTTACTTGCATTTCCATTTATAAATTTTTTTCTTCCATTTCCATCTTGAACACTATATAGAAAGTGCTTTGCATTGCAATTTCATATTGAAACAATGTGGTATTTGGGATGAGTTAGTCAAAAAGACTTAATGCAAAGAGAAAACCAAAACAAAATGGAATATTTATGTATTTTTATCCCATTTACATACCTTTCTAATACACCTAACCACCCACCTACCTACTTATGTAGGTATTTAGTTTAAGTAGGTAGATAGATCTTATGTACCTACATAAGTAAGTATCTAATTTAAGTAGGACCTAGGTAGCTATTTATCTAGCCTAAGCAAGTAGGTTGAACCTACATACAAACCTCCCTAGGCCTACCAACCTACTTGCTTAGTTTGACATATGGTAGTATGCCAAATGGCAAGTTTTAATTTAAAAACATTGTGCTAGGTGGCATGATTTAAAACCAACCAAGTGTATGAATCAAGTGTCTTAGATTAATCCAAAATTATAATGGGTTAGTTAACCAAATGTTGCCACGTGTTCACATTATGTTCAAACAAGTATGGTTTTGGATGCCACCAAAATAGTTGCACCCTAGTCACAAATGTTGATACATATGTGGCATTTCATATGATGGATGAAACTGTATACATATTTTGTATATCCATACAATCCTTGATGATGTCATTGTGATGTCATCAAATTTGTGACTAATTTGCACATGTGACCAATTTTAAGTAATGTTAAAGGTGTTTTTGTTTTTTTTTTTAGTTTCACATTTTTTCTTCCAATTTCTAATTTTGGTTTACTAAATTATCAACAAGTTGCTCCAAATCTGAATATTAAAACACAATAAACATTGTGGTTTCTTGCTTATTCATCAAGAACAACATTTTTCAAGCTTACATTCTAAAAACAAAAAAGGAAAAAGCGTCACAAGAAAATCAAAATAAAATATGATTCAAAATTAAAAAACTATTCGTGAGTTACAAAAAAGATGAAAATATGAATATCCTTTGTATATTTAAGTCCTAGCTTATATATACCAACTCATAGTGCTATTGTAACTTAAACAATCATTAGCCATTATAAACTTCAAAATCAAAATAACAAGTTATTGGTCACAAGTTCAAATCAACGTGTTTTGTTAATTAATCGGTTATTGTAACAGACAAGTTACCAGTTCTTAAAACAAACTGGTTAACTTAAGACTTGTTAACCAAAAACTAAAATAACCTTAGGTCACACTACCTCACTGGTTACTAGTTGGTTAAACCAATTATTATATACATACTGAAAAATTAGGTTAACATTACCCCCCCCCCCCCCCTCAAAAACAACTTTTTTTTTTTATAACAAAACACCAAACAAACTATTTTTCACATCCACATCAATTAAACAAAAAAATATA
>Ga0116227_10015962_pt1 | contig 10960 bp, 13 predicted proteins | sample S1TSphgellanicum_FD_89693 | JGI IMG/M metagenome (GOLD analysis project Ga0116227, IMG submission 89693) | Host-associated microbial communities from peat moss isolated from Minnesota, USA - S1T2_Fb - Sphagnum magellanicum MG | ecosystem: Host-associated > Plants > Peat moss > Unclassified...
ACCACAAACTATACACCATCCCCCCCCCCCCTCCCTTTTGCCCTGCTGCCTCCTCCGTCCCCCCCCTCTCCCCCTTTATATCTTATTGTACCTTGTCCCCTGTTTTTTTTTTTTTTTTTTGGATTGCAACAATGAATATTGTGTACATTGTCCAAGTGTTGTCTTTTTCTTCTTTTTTTGTTTTTGGTTACAACAATGAATATTGTGTACATAATCCAATGTTGCGCTTTTTTATATTTTGGGGGTGCAATATTGAATATCGTGTGCATTGTCCTAGTGTTGCTAATTTTCTTTTTTTTTGTGTGGTGTCATGATGTGTAGTGTCGTGATGTACAATGTCGTAAGGGTGTAAATCCATAGTGAATTCTAATAAACAAAAAGACTAAAATCAATCAAAGGTAGAAATTAATCAATAAAAAAAAGATGCACACACATATATATACAATGCACAAGAGGAGGCTAAGATGAAATTCTCATATATATTAAATTGCAAAAAATGAAAGAACATGTAGTGTATGTAGACGGTGGTTGTGTAATAGCTGTTGTGAGCATTTAAAAATCCAATTTGACTATGGAGGAAATTCTCCTTAACAAAGGAATTCTAGAAAAACCAAAAAAAAGAAAGGAAAGGCTTGGTCTTTTATACAACCGCCAATAAGTTGAAACCCTAAGCACCTAATAATGTACAATCACTTAAGAACGTACATTAACCCTAAAAGGCATGATGGGCATGCCAGTAACAGGTCATCATGTATGAGACCATGTACAGGCATGACAACTATCGTGACGTATAATGTCGTAAAGGTGTAAATCCATAGTGAACTGTACTAAACAAAAAGACTAAAACCAGTCAAAGGTAGAAATTAATCAACCAAAAATAGATGCACGCATAAATATATACAATGCACAAAAAGAAGTTGATATGAAATTTTCATGTATCCCCCTAGACCTGAGCTAGGAAAAGCGTGGCATGGTTTAAATAAAAATTGAGGTGTTGAAGAAGAAAATGATGAATGGTACCAAATGCCGACGAGAACTTGAGTGAACTCTAACTTGAGGCAAAAGAAATGGTATCCACCATTACAGTTATCGCAAAACAGCATCTGATTAGCATCGTTTGTCTTTTAACATACCTAACATGGATAGTCAAGTGGAGGAATCCAAGTCAACGTGATGATGGTAGGATCCAAGTTCAGTAAGTGGTAGGGTGCACAGTTTTTCGAGTGATCTCAAATTGTGTGTCTATCGGCTCCTTGCAACTCTAACACACCTGAAGGCCTGATCGCCTTAATCCTGAAGATAGTGCGACCATAAAAAATTGTCTAGAGTATCATTAGGTTGTCGTTAGAAATACACAAAATCACTAACATCAAATTGTCTCACCTTAGGTTTGTAACTACCACCTTGCGTGTGTGCATATCGTAAAGTGTCTCAATGCTATGCAATGGACAAGTCCTCCATGGCCATGGGCATCACCCTCTTGAATAGAGCATCCTTCTTTATGATGACCCTAGCCCAAGTGTATAAAGAGTCCAAGTCCACAACCTGGTCCATTTGAGCAACAGTGGAAGAGGATGGAATGAGATGTCTCCCAAAAAGAAGAAAGTAAGGAGAAAAATGAAATAAAAAGGTGTGTTTGGACATCTTATAACCCATGGTGATGTAAAGGAAGGCCAAGACCCAATCCTCTTTGTTCTTAATGAGGCAAATCTTTTGAAGTCCCTTTTTGCATGTCTGAACCATCCTTTCTTCATGGCCATCAACATGGGGATGATCTCTTGAAGTCCGATAATGGTCAATGAGAGCATGGTCAAATAGGTCTTGGAATTCTCCCCTAAATTTTAATCCTTGATCAATAAGGCATTCAACACAAGCCCTAAACCTACTTAGGACTTGTTGTAAGAAAACTTGGCTGGTGCTATGTGATGACTTGTTTAGCAGTGCAACAAGTTCGACCCACTTTGAAAAATGTTCAATCATAATCATGATGTAAACATTACCCCCAGAAGTCTATGGTAATTCTCCAACTAAATCACATGACTAGCGATAGAACATGCCCTGAATAAGGAGTGGAAAAAGTGTGAGCTATCAAAAGGAAAAAGAAGTTCTCATTATGTCACATTAATCACACTTAACAATGACGTTTCGGACTTGAGCATACATACCTTTCCAATGGTAATGGGGAGTGAAAAGGCTATAAGTACGCTTAATTCCAAAGTGTCCAAGCTCCGAATGTACCTTTTGAATAAGACTAGGCCGTTCATGTGGTGGAGGAACCACTTTGTCACCTTATGGTAAGCATTGAACGAGGTGATTGTCCTTCCATGAATAGCATTTAGACCGTTGTTGTATGTGATCCCAATGACTTGATGTAACTTAGGGAGGGTATTCCCCATGCTAAAGAAACCTTAGAATGTCCAAGTCCTCCCATATATCCACAATGGGATGCTTAACCAGGTTACATTGCAGTAGTGCAAAATAACTAGATGCATCATATACATGTATTACTGGAATCTTGTTGAAGTCTTGCTTGGCTTTTAAGAAATCTTCAGAGGTAGTGAGGGTCTTCGCGACATGGTATTTGCATTCTAAGTGTAATATCAGGTTAGTGAATAACCTTGAATTCATATTCCTAAAGTATAAATGCCCAACAAACTAACTTATTAGTAAGCTTATCATTGGTCATCAACCACTTGATAGGCTAGTGGTTGGTATACAAAGTAAAATTGGTGCCATAAAAATATGGCCTGAAATGTATGACAACCCATGCAACAACAAAGCACTCCCCTTCATGTGAAGAGTAGTTGCTCTCAGTTTTATTTTTGCTTTGGGATGCATAAACGATAACATATTCCTTGCCTTTTTCATCAAGTTAATTAAGAATAGCTCCAATACCAAAAGCACTCCAGTTAGTGTGTAAAATGAAGACCTTGCTGAAATCAGGTCTTCTCATAATGGGGAACTCTGAAAGTTTTTCCTTGAATGTGTTGAAAGTTTCCTAAGCTTCATCACTCCATGTCCAAACAACATCTTTTTATAACAATGAATAGAGAGGATGAGCAATAGTACTAAAGTCTTGGACATAAATTTTATAGTAACTACATAGTCCAATGAAGCTCCTCAAAATGTGAACATTAATAGGATTGGGCATTTCCAAAATGGCTACTACTTTGGCCCAATGAACCATAATACCATTTGGCAAAATTCTGTGTCTAAAATAGACTACTGAGGTGATAGCAAATTCACATTTTTTAGGATGGATCTTCATATTAAGTTCGTGGAGTTTCTTGAATAACTCTTCAAAATGAGCCAAATGTTGCAAGAGTCCCTTGCTATGCACTAGGACACCATCTATGTAGCACTTGAGGAAATCTGTCCCTTTGAAAACTTGGTCCATAATTCATTGAAAGAAGACATGTGCATTCTTCAATCCAAAAGGCATCACAAGCCATTCCCATAACTTGTTGCTTCCTTGGAATGTCGTTTTCTTGCGATCCTTTGCAGCAAGCACAATTTGGTTGAAACTTTGCCTCACATTCACAATTGTGAAGATGTTTGAGTTTCCAATGCTATCAAACAGTTATTCAAGGATGGGCATGGGGTACTTGTCCTAAGGTGTAATTAGGTTCAAAGGCCTATAATCCTCGCACATCCTTTTCTCAATCCATAATCCAGCTTAATCCTTATTTACTAGCATTACTGTAGCGGTTGTGAAATCAGAACTTGATGGCTGAATGAGACCAATTTCATGGAGCTCTTTGCATCTTTCATCTACTAGTTCCCACTCATGCTTGCTCAACCTATGCATCCTCCAATAGACAAGTGTCTCATCTGTAAGGTCTATAGAGAACTGCATGGTCTTACACCTACCTAAGTTTTTCATTGAGAATGCGAACACATTCTCATATTTAATTAGCAATTATATGACCTAGTTTCTTTCTTTCTTGGTGAGCTAGTTCCCCATAATAAAAGGGTAGTTGGAAACATATGGAATGGAGTTAAAATATGTGTTTGAAAAACCTAGTGTATTAGGTTCTCCACTATCCAACTGTGCATATTTATAGAAGGTTGTAATTATTTTTCCAAAAGTTGATGTACCTCCAGGTGTATCAGAAATAATTTGAGTCAAATTACATGGTACTTCCCCCCCCCCCCAACACTAAAAGTGAAATGTAGAATGTTGAAGATAGGCAAATGTATTTGGTTGGGGTGTCATGTGGTTGCATCACTAAAACTGCAAGCTAATTGAATCAATGTTGATGTTGTGTACATTTGAAAAAGTACACAAGTTACCAACAACCATGTAAGGGAGTTCAGGTCCATGCTTCCCCCCAATAGAGCGTTACGCTCCAATCTAGTCACCTTGGTGTGACTAGTAATGCTAGTTTGGAACCCCATAGCCCTTTTTCTTTCCTCTAGGCTTAGTTCATCCCAAATGATTGAAGCATGACGATACACCAAGCTTGGTCCATCTCCCTAAAAGGCATGTGCTCCTGGGAAGGAAACAAAGGTGGGCCAAGCACCTCTTGGTTTTCTATTGTGTTCAAAGGAAACTAAGGAAGTTTCTCTTGCCTTGTAATTGGTTGGCAAGAGCTCTGATTATCCATTATGTGAAAAACCTGCAGGTTGGGGTCTATGATGGTGTATCTCAGAGCCAACTATAGAACTAAGAGTGGTGCAAGGTTGGTCCACCATTTGCGTAACTAGTGCGCATAGGAGCTACATTGTGCTACATCAAGTAGGAGTGGTTCTCCAAGGTAATGTTTGACCAGCGTGTAGTGCTCCTGGACTTTCTCCCTTTATTCAAACTGAGAAGGGGTATTCTCAATTACATAACCAAGCTTAGGAGAAATGGATTAAGCTCAAGTGATCAATTGTACCATGTCCGTGAAGAGACTAAATCTTGTGTCATTCAAGCCTTCTCCAAATCTAGCCATTGAAAGTCTTTAACACTCCCAACCTGAAATGTTGAGGTCCACGGGGCCAAGTAATTCCATATGCTTCTTCTAAATTAGTTGTATGTCAGAGGGCAAAAACATGAAACTGGCCTTTCATGCGGTGGTTACAAACTATTCTGGAAATTTGGCTATGAGCTCCCTCATTTTCAATGGTGCCACTTGCCTTGCAATAGGATCAATGTTTACGTAAAAATATTTCCCAACCACCATCCCTGACTGTAGTAGGGTTTCGAGACCTGTACCAATACCACCAAAAAGCTCTAGTAATGTAATCCCCTCTTTAGGCAGTGTCCAGGTGATTAGCTGACGAAATACTAGCTTAATTGGTTCGCCATGGCTCTTCATGTTCTCAAAACTAGACAAAGCTTTGACCAAGGGCTCGTGGGCTGCTTTGAACCTTTGTAAAACTTGTTGAATGTCCATAGGAACCACCTTAAAGCTTTCAATAGCTTGGGCGTAAGCTGTCTCCTCTTCATCTCCCTCTATCCATTCATGGCTAGCTTATTAGATGTAGGAAATGGTGTGTGCTTCATTGAGCATATAGTGGTGAGCCATAAGACTATGGTTCCCATGTAAATCAAAGGTATGTATCCCAAGTGGTGGCCATCACTCTCCCAATCCACTCAGTAGTACGCATGTTCGAACCAGTTGTCAATTGTGAATCTTGGTGGAAATAGGGCCTCTTGCCCAATGAACACATCGTAACTAGTGGCATTGGTGATTAAACATCATACCTGTAAGCAAAGCTCCTGATTTGTACCTTCATTGAAATTAAATGTAATCAAATCTAAGCTTTCCCCAAGTACCTCCTTTACATTCTCACGAATGGTGTGAATTTGCCGCATAGATTTCCGTAGTTTGGAGTCGAACATGCCCATCTTCTTCGCAAATTGAACTTCAAAAATCACTGGTTGGGCACATGTGTCAAGAAGTACCACTCTAGGTGTATGTCCTCCCACCTAGATTGTTAACGAAGTATTGTCGACAACGGCAACTCCAGTGGCGATGGAAGTTTTTTCACTAAGCACCACCTTAAAAAATGAATGAAAGATTTTGTGAAGAGAATGGCTATCCACAACACTTTTGTTGAGTAACAAATCCACAAATGAGGTGTTCTTAGCTCCATTTTAACATGTGAATCTAGAATCAGAGGTAGGAAAGCCCACTAATTTAGCCATGCTAGAACTAGTGACTAGATTACGAACACCATCTACAACACGTGAGCCAATCAAATGTCTCTCCTGGGTGTTGGATGGGACCCTTGTAGCATGTGGATTAGGGATTGGTAAAGGACTTGATGTAGTGTTCAAGGTATCCTTTAGTACTGTAATTATGTCCTTAGTGTTTAGCTTCAAATCTTGAAAACTAAACAACAGTGTACTCACAAGCTTTTGAGTCACTTCACGCATTTGAAGTTGGCACTCCATAAGCTTATAAGTGAGAATTTGTGTGTTTTCCTGATGTACATGTACTCCTAAAACACGAGAATTTGATGCCCTAACAACTTGTGGTGTAGTAGTCTCCTCACCCCTCACCAACAAGGTGTGTTCTTCTTTTGTGTTAAGAGGACGAAAAGATTGTGGCATGACTACTTGAACTCCTCTAGCCCTAGTAATAAGACTTGAACCAAATTTGAGTCCATTAGTCTAAATTACCTACCTAGTGATAGAAACTCTAGGGGCCACACTAGCCTCTTGTGCCACAAAATAGGAAGGGCAAAAAGAAGTGCAAATTCTGGTGTAAGACTAAAATTATGTGCATTGGAAAAAACATATTCCCCAACCATGACATCGTGTGGGAGGCCATAAAATGACCTAGGAGGTTCCTCTCGTGATCCTGAACCCTATACAAGTTGGGCATGACTAGCTGGTCAGGAAGACTTGCTTTTTAGATTAGCAAGTTGGGCCCTCAATGATTCGAATTCATTTTGCAAAATTTGAATTTGAATAACATGGGCTTGAAGCACCTCCTTCTTGTCAACATTGTGCTCCTTCTTCTTAGCATTTTTACTAGAATTACCCTTGGTGGGGAAAGCCTGAGTGGAAGGCTGAAATGCTTTGGCTTTTGGTTGAGGGGCAGTGGAAAATGCTGGCAGATTTTATCGTGGTAATCAAAGTTGCTTTTGTTTCGGGAACTTGGCAAAACAAACAACTTCCTGATGTCCCTCTTTCCCACAATAATCACAAAAGAGATCCTCGGAAGGAATGTTACATTCATTAACTTTGTGGGCAAGATTGCCACAGTAGTTGTAAGAAGGTGATATGGGTGTAATTGAATGCACTACTTTAGCCTTTGAAAAAGAATGTGATGATTTGGTTGGCATAGTTGGTGGAGGCTGAAGCCTTCAATGTGAGGGAAGCCTCATAGTATTAGCCTCATAGTGTGCATGAGTCGGTTCCAGCTTTTCAAAAATGTTGTACACATCAAACAAAATGTACAAGTCTCCAAATTTTGCAAAAAAACCCATTGCAAAACCTATGCATGGAGTGTCGAAGTACCATCCAATGAATGAAGATACTGATGGGCAGCTTCCAGGTCTGTGATGCTCTGAATATCCTCTTTGAGCTTGAGAAACATACTATAGGGCATCTTGAGGGTTTCATCCTTTTGTTGAGAGAAGGTGGTGAGTTGTAGAATTTTTTCAAAACTTTTAATCAGAAATTCCAACTCAAGAACTCAAAAGAATTCCCCCACTGGATCAGCAAAAGCTAGTGCATCAATGGTGGGAGGAATGTTTGCAATAATAGCAGTGAGTTATTGAGGAAAAAGGTTTACTGAAACAAATATCGGGTCTGGATTATTAGGCACAATCCCATGATGTGCAACGGCAGTTTGCATTGTAGCTTGATAGGCGGTGGCAATGGCTGTGGTGTAAACTAAATTGGGGATCTAACTGACGCTTAAAATCTTCGAAAAATGTTATTCGTAAACATTCAATGCTCACAGTGCACATAGTGGGCCAATTGTTTGAATACGAACACCTCGGTGTAATTAGCGCCATAATTGAGCTCCAATTCACAAACCATAGTTAAGAAAGTTACCTTAAATTCCTTCAAAAATATGGTACCTGGCCTTCCGCTGAACTTCTCAATTCTCCCAGAGGAAATGCTGACCTCCATGGTGTATATGGGTGTAGAGGTCATGGCTTGTAACGGAATATACGATGATGCTATGAAAGCAGGTGCGACAGTAGGCATACCCCACTGATTAACCCCTCCAAATGGACTCTAATGTATCATTGATGTAATGTAACCTGAACTTGAATTCCCGGTAGGAGTTGTACTGGATGACAGTGGCGTTGTAAACATTCGATGGTATTGTTGTGAAGATCGTGAGCTCAAAGAAATCAGCTCAAATGATTATGTGTTACTTCGTAGCTGATACCTAGGCTTTGGCTAAGTGGTAGTGCTCTCATCATCCGAGGGCATGGTGTTGTCCCATGCCCCAAAATTTGGTAGCAATATAGAGCACTAACTACAAAATTCTAACACAACAATGCAATTAAATGCAATTGAAATGGAAACTACATGTGAAGTGCTTAAAAGAACATTCCCTAAGTAGCTTTCAATTTATGTAATCACCAATGTTAAATGACAAAGTAAAAGAAGAAAGAATTATATATTTACGTATGAATAAAATTATGTAAATATATGTATTAATACGAGAGTATGTAAATGTATGTATTTATTATTATTATTATTATTAAAAATAAAAATAAAAATGTCAATGGATGGAATGGAACCAAATGGACGAAATCGTGGATGGAAGTTCGACGGACGAAAGTCAGTGACATGACGTCAAAAGCCACAGTGCTACAAAGCACCCGTGAGCTCCGCACAGCGATGGCCGATGGTAACGCGGCATTGTAAACGTTCCAACGTGCGACATTGCAAGTGCTATAATTCGTCGCGACACTACAACGAGGCGGGCGATGAACGGTGCTGTAGTTTGATGTGATACAACGATGGCAAGTAACGAACGGCACTACAACAATGACAAGTGGCAAATGTTGCTACAACTCGTTACACTGCAACAATGGTAGCCAAAAAAAAAATTTTCTTCTTCTTACTCGGTAGCTTCAAGAATCTTCAACCACCTCCTAATGTGCCTTTGCGCGCGTGCAAGAGAGAAAGAGAGTTCATCTGCTCCAAGATATGTCACTCCCTCATTTGGTCTCATTCTTCCCAAGTCCTTTGATTGTAGCTCTTTTGGTTAGCAAAGGTGTAACAACACAAGCTCCCTTTAACAAGTGTAACACCAACAACAACAACACCAATAACAAAAAAAACCCAAAAACTCACAACCAAGAAAAATCTATCACTTTCAACATTAAGCAACAGAGAATAGTTTTTCTAGAATTGAATTGCAAAGAAGGAACGAACATGTACTATATGTAGATGGTGGCCATGTAATAGTCGTCATGAGCATTTAAAAATCCAATTTGACTATGGAAGAAACTTTCCCTGACAAAAGAATTCTGAAAAAACTAAAAAGAGAAAGGAAGTGCTTGGCCTTTTATACATGCGCCAACAAGTTGAAACCCTAAACACTTAATAACGTACAATCACCTAAGAACATGCATTAACCCTTAAAAGCATGATTGGCATGCTCGTAACCGGCCATCATGTATGAGACCATGTACGGGCATGACAATGGAAAGAAAATGGATTTTTGTACATTGTCAATAATAATAAGATGTAGGTAGTACATTGTCCAATGTTGTTAATTTTTGTGCAACAATGGGGAAGGTGAAGGAGATTCACTGAAGCCCCATTGAGATTTCTGAATTATATACTAAAAAGTTCATGAATTTTTGCAACTCAGGTTACTACTACTATTAACTACTGGCTTGGGTTACAACCAGTGTTATTGGGTGAGTACTCAATTTGGTGGGTAAGAACCGTTGGTTCTGGTTGGGGTTAATCAGAATCGAACCAGAACTGGAACCAGATTTTCATTTAAAAAGAATCGGAACTGGGTTCCTGGTTCCAATTATGTGTGGAATTGGAATCGAAATTCAGATACATGGCTTGAAAAAAACCAAAAGTGACTAGAACTAGGGGTTAATTGAAGGTTAACCGGCCAAAACTAGTTACAACTCATGTTTCTCAAATTCTAACTTGGTAGAATCCAAATGATAGTAAGTAAAGTTTGTGAACTTTGGCAACCTTAATATTACTGCGCCCTAAAAACTAATGCAACTAATAATACAGTACCTATGGTCGTCTCTATTAACTAGTGAAGGGGTGGCACCCAAAGTGTGTTTGCCTTTTTAAATTTTTAAACGAGTCACTTTGATTGGCCCATCACTAATTTTTTTGAAACATTGAGCACTCCAGAAAATCGAAGCAAAGAGGTGCTTCATTTAGGTCCACCATAAAAAAAAAATTATATATATATATATATATATGAGAAAATTCAACTTTGGCCAAAGCATATGGGATAAAAGTGTCGTGATATTGGGAACATGTTGCAGATCACATTGGGAACTTGATGGAAACATATTGTTAACAACAAAGAAAACAGTGTTATTATTATAAGTTGCAGGGAGCCAAAACAATATAATAAAATAAAATAAAAATTTAACAGCCCAAAATTGTTGAATAGGCCCAAAAGATTAATAAATAAATAAACTCCACTAGTATGTAGAGGGAAGAGAGTAGTAGTACAGCTTTAAAAAAACAAGGTTGGATGTAATGCTAAGAAAATCCCACAAAAAGTATTGCGCGAATGCCCAAAGGTTGAAGAATTCCATGAAGTGACAGACAGCCTGCACCAAAAGTGGACTACACACAATTAATTTAGTAGCAATTGCACAAACTCCCTATCCCAAGTGTGTCTGCCCCACCATCTCACTCAGCAACAAGAACTTACTTTGCGTAAGGTAAGGGAGAGACTAGAGAACAATGGAAGCTTTTCCAAGTTGGTCCCACATCTTCTGGAGGAATGTTCACCTGGTGGTTTGTTACTGTGATCTAGCCCACGAAATAACCAGAACCGCC
>Ga0116227_10015964_pt1 | contig 10959 bp, 9 predicted proteins | sample S1TSphgellanicum_FD_89693 | JGI IMG/M metagenome (GOLD analysis project Ga0116227, IMG submission 89693) | Host-associated microbial communities from peat moss isolated from Minnesota, USA - S1T2_Fb - Sphagnum magellanicum MG | ecosystem: Host-associated > Plants > Peat moss > Unclassified...
ATCGCGGCGGAGGGCATTCCGAGCGACAAAATGACGGCCGTTCCCATGGGGATCAGCGCCTCGCTTTGCGCGACAGCCGATCTGTCCGACAACCGCAGCCTCATGCCGGCCGGCGTGCCGATTCTGCTGTATCTCGGCACCTTGAACAAAGTCCGCCGGCTTGATTTCCTGATCCGCATGTTCGCCCTGGTCCACCGGGTCATTCCGGCGGCGCTGCTGTATGTCGTTGGGCGCGGCGATGATCCCTCCGATGAGGCGCTCTTGGAAAGCGAAGCGGCGCGGCTCGGACTCTCCGCGTCCGTCGTCTTCGTGGGACACCTGCCGCAGGGGAAGGCGTTGCAGTACGTGCAGGAGGCCAATGTTTGCGTGTCGCCTTTTTTCCCCACCCCCGTGCTTCGATCGACCTCTCCCACCAAACTCGTCGAGTACATGGCGATGGGGAAGGCGGTGGTCGCCAATGACCACCCGGAGCAAAAGCGGGTCATCGACGCCAGCGGCGGCGGCTGCTGCGTGCCCTTCGAGGAGGGCGCCTTTGCGCACGCGGTGGTCGGCCTGCTGCAAGATCCGGACACGGCCAGGCGCATGGGCCGGCTGGGGCGCGCCTACGTTCTGCATCATCGTGCCTATTCAGTCATCGCTGATGAAGTCGAGGCGACCCTGTTGGGCACGGTGGAGAACGGATGCTGAAGATCTGTGTCGTCAACCCGTTCGAACATGGCGGCGGCGCGGAGTATCAAATCAGCCTGCTCATCGACGCGCTGGTGGCGGGCCAACAGTATGAGGTTCATTACCTCACGCACTTCCTCGATCAGCGCAGCAGAACCCGCAATTACGAGGTATCTCGAATAGGGGCGGGAGGCCCCGTCCCGAAGCTGGGATATTTGATGGACGCCGCTTCGCTCTACGGGACGCTTCGTCGATTACGGCCCAGCGTGATCTATCAGCGGGTGGCCTGCGCGTATACGGGTATCTGCGCGTTTTATTCACGGCGTCGCTCGATACCGATGATATGGCATGTTGCGCACGATACCGATGTGGCGCCGCAACTGTTGGAGCGCGTGCGAAACGTTCCGCGTCAGCGGCTCGAAAAGTGGGCCGTTGAGTACGGAGTGAGAAATGCCACCCGCATCGTCGTGCAGACGCGCCAGCAGGCCGACCTGCTGCAGAACAATTACGGCCGCCGCGCCGATGCAGTGATCCCGAATTTTCACCCCGCAGCGACTGAAACAATCGTCAAATCGGGACCGCTGACCGTGATCTGGATCGCCAATCTGAAACCATGGAAAAGGCCCGACGCCTTCGTGCGCCTGGCTGCCTGTTTCGGCCAGCGCCCGGATGTCCGTTTCGTCATGGTGGGATCACCGGCGCCGACTACGGGAAACAGCGCGTGGCGGGAAGCGCTGACGCGCAGTATCGAGGCCGCCTCGAATCTCGACTTTCTGGGCGAAAAAACCCATGCAGAGGTCAACGATCTCCTCGCCCGATCGCACATCTTCGTGAACACCAGCACGCAAGAAGGATTTCCCAACACATTCATCCAGGCCTGGATGCGCGAGGTTGCGGTGGTGAGTCTGAGCGTGGACCCGGACGGGGTGCTGGAACGCGAAAGCATCGGCGTCTGTGCTCACACGGAGGCTGGACTCGAAGCCGCCGTGCGCACTCTGCTCGATGACCCTACGGCACTGTCGGGTTATGGGAAGCGCGGACGGGAGTATGCCGCCGCGCACCATTCGCTCGACAATGTCCGTCGATTGGTGGACTTGATTCAAACGTGGAGCGCGCGTTCTTAAGGCGCCGTCGCGCGAGGCGGATTCGATTTCAATATTCTCGCGGGAACCCCGCCGACCACCGCATTGGCCGGAACATCGTCGACGACGACCGCATTCGCGCCAATGATCACATCATTCCCCACCGTTATGCTGCCGAGCACTTTCGCCCCGGCGCCGAGCTGTACCCGGTCGCCGATCCGGGGCGCGCCCGACAAAGCGTCGGGCCCGGTATTTCCCAACGTGACGCCGTGTCGAATCAAGCAATCATCGCCGATGACCGTGGCGCCGTGAATGACGATGCAACCGTGGTGTTCGATCGAGAACCGTCGGCCGATGCTCGCGGCGGAACCGATGCTGATCCCACAGAGGATCTCGACGATCTTGTTCAAAACCAGGTAAACAAGGGTCCATGGCGCCCGCAGCAACTTGTTTCCGATCACGAACCTGGCGTGTCCAAACCGATACACGAGCAGCGCCCAAAACCCCAGTCCGAGCAAGCCTTCACGTTGAGCGCGCAAGTCTTCCCAAATGATGTTCATGCCGGATATTGTCGTGTTTCTATGGACGATCAGGTTGGGGGTATGCGACATTAGCGACTATGCCGAGATGTTTATTCGAGTACAAGGCGGCACTTGAATTGAATTGGCGCGGCATCAGCGTCGCGTGACGTGACTCAAAACTCGACGCGGGCCTTGCTCCTGATCGCCGTCCCGGCCGCCGCGCTCCTCGGACTTTATGGCCGTTTCAAAGGCATCGGCACGTGGCCATTGGGCGTCGATGAGTTCTATATCTCGCGCTCCATCGACCATGTCTTGACGTCCGGCCTGCCGGCTTTTCCCTGCGGCGGATACTATACGCGCGGCCTCATCTTCCAGTACCTGGTCGCCGCGCTGCGCCGGTTCGGAGCAACGCCCGAAACCGCCGGACGGTTCGTCGCCGGCATTGCGAGCCTCGCGGTGCTGCCGGCCGCGTTCCTGCTCGGTAAACGCATCAGCGGTTCGCTCACCGGATGGCTGGCCGTCATCATCCTGTTCGTGTCGATTTGGGAAATCGAAATGGCGCGGTTTGGTCGCATGTACGCGCCGTTTCAAGCCGTGTTTGCCTGGTACCTGATATTTTATTGCCGCTATACGGTCGACCGTGATGACGCGGCGCTGCGCTGGATGATCGGCTTGTCCGTCATCGGCATTCTCACCTGGGAAGGTGGAGTGCTGCTCGGACTGGCCAACATTTATGCAGTGGTCAAAGTGCGTGAGCGCGGCCGGCTCAACGCCGGCGACTGGCGCCGGTTGGCTGTCCTGCTCGTGTTGCTCGCGCTGCTGTACATCGCGAGTCGGGATCTGCGAGGGCCCTCGGGAGCGGCCACGGCGGACGTCGTGGAACAGCTCGGCGCTTCCGCTCAGCCGGGAACCGTCATCGCGTGGCTGTCGGCTCTGCGGACGCAGCCGCTCTGGGTACTCGCATTCCTGCTACCGCTCATACCCACGGTTGCCTCAATCCCCTTCATCATGTCTTACAGACATCACTGGATGGTATTTGCGGGCTTGTGGATCGTCTTGTTTGCCGCCCTGGCACACACATTCACCGCCGCGGCCGGAGGGCTTGCGCTGATGCTGCTCACGAATCTGGTCGATTGGCAGGATTTCACCACCCGCCCCGGTCAACGGTACGTGCTCGCTCTGCTGGCGTTTCTGGTTTTCTGGCTGGCGTACGATCAGGTGTCGGGAAGCCGCTCGCTGCATTCGTTGTTTGGATTTCCCGACATCTTCGAGCGGATCGGCAGGCCGTGGGCAAGAACGCTTCCCGTGCTCACGTGCGCGATCATCGTCTCCGTGGTCTTTTGGTTCTTGCGATGGGTTCGGGTTCCGGAGCGCACGCCGCGCACCGTCGGGTCTTGTTTGGGTTTGTTGGTTCTGCTGGTGCTCGTGATCGGCGCGATCCCGACCGAGCGCATCGAAACCCGCTACACGTTTTTTCTCTACCCTCTGCTGATCGTTCTGGCTATCGCGGCTGCATTGGATGTGCTCGAGCGCAGCCGCGCGCTGCGGCGCGCTCCGGCGGCCGTGTTGGCCGCCGCGCCCATGTTGTGTTTCGCGGTTACCGAGGATTTCCAAGCCCGCCAGGTCGTGCATATCGACGACGTGGCGACGAATTTTCGAATCGGCATGACTTCGGCCCGCGCCGATCATTACTATCCACGCAATGACCTGCGTGGCGTGGCGGAATGGCTCGAGGCGCACGTTCAGCCTGGCGACCTGGTCGTGAGCGGCATTCCGAACCTCGACCAATACTATCCGGGCTTCGACTATTTTTTTCTCGACGACCAGGACAATCGACTGGACGCCTACGTATGTCCGGACGGGCGCACCGAGCGCTGGACGAATCATCCGGTGCTCTACAACGCAAAAGCGCTAAAATACAACGTTGATTCCGGACACCGGGTATATGGAACCGTGTATTCGGATGTGGAGGAACGGCTACGCCGTGACGCAACTGCTCAAGGTTTGATCATGAGGCAGGTCTATACCGCACGCGATGGAAAAACACATATCGTCAGCATTGTTGCCGCGCCCGCGGCGGCGCGGACAAACTAAGTAGCAGGCCACCCCGGATGCAAGTATTCATACTGGTCATCGTCTGCTGCGTCATGTTGAGCGACTTCGTCGTCGTCACTTTGAATTTGCCCCCCTTTCTGCATTTTATTCCGGAAGTTTTGTCGGGAATACTTGTCGTTTACATATTCATTGCCGGAACTCGCGATCGCTTCCGGCTGGTCGCTTCCAAATATTGGCTGGTCTTCGGTGCACTATCCATCGTGATTCTGTGCGGAGTCATCAACGGTGGCACCGGCAGCGGAGCGGTCATCACGGGCATGCGATTCTACTTGAGGGCGTTGCCCATGTTCTTCCTGGCCGCGGTCATGCCCTTGACCGATGATCAACTGAAAAGGTTGCTCAAGTGGCTGCTCGGCCTGTCCCTGATACAGCTTCCCGTGGCGGGATACCAGCGCTGGATCGTCTACAGCGAAGATCGATACACGGGAGATGAAGTTCGCGGAACTTTGCTGGACTCGGGAATCCTTTCCATGTTTCTGATCTGTGCGGTTCTCGTCATGGTGGGGTTGTTGTTGAAACGCCGTATCAGCGCTTTGTGGTTCACTGTTTTATTCTTCCTGCTGCTGCTCCCAACGACGATCAATGAGACCAAGGTCACCGTCATCTTCCTGCCATTGGGGCTGCTGGTGACATTGCTCCTCGGCGCAGAGCCCGGCAAAAGGCTGCGCTACACAGCACTGACGTTGATCGCCTTGATCGGATTCGGCGCGATCTTCGTGCCGGTCTATGACATGCTCGAGGAGCATAACCACTACAAGGTGAAATTGGTCGACTTCTTCACCAATCAACAGCAGCTCGACAATTACCTGATTGCCCACGGCAGAAACCACGGCACCGGCATCGGGGGAACGAAACTTTCCGGTCGGGGCGACGCTGTCATGGTGCCCGTGGCGTACCTGGCGCGGGACCCCGTGACGCTCGCCTTCGGCCTTGGAATTGGCAATGCATCGCCGTCGAATCTCGGCAAGAATTTCGAAGGCACCTACAATCGACTGTTCCGAAGTTTGCTCGTGACCTCATTTTCCTACTTTGTTCTCGAGCTGGGACTTTTCGGAGTCGCCCTCATTCTCATGCTCTACTGGATGATTTTTGCGGACAGCATGGCAGTCGCGCGTTTGGACACCGGCCTCGTGGGTGCGGTCGCTGCGGGCTGGACCGGCGTCACCGCAATTTTCGTGTTGGGGATACTGTACACGACGTTTTATCAGTTTCCCTCGCTGACCTATCTGTACTGTTACCTGGGTGGAATCATCTGCGCGCGCCGCAGCGCGCTGATTCTCGACGGCTCCTACAGCGTTACCGCGACGGGCGCCGAGAGAACGCTCTCGGTCAGGGCCGTGTCGTAGGACGTCATGGCAAAATACCAGACGCCGGTGCTCAGATTCTCGATGACATAGCTTGTCTCGGTGGGATCGCTGACATCGACGACGTGGGTCATTCCAGCCACTGTGGATCCGTAATAAACGCGATAGCCGGCGAGTGCCGACGCTGCGGGCTGTCCGGAAGCGCTCACCGGCGCCGTCCAGGTGATCGTCGCCAGTACCGGGCTCCCTGATTTAACGGTGATCGAGAACGGAGGGAGCGCCGCGCTCGCGGCGCCGTCGCTGACGGAAATGACGACGTCTGCGAAAATGCCCACATCGGTTGCCGCCGGTGTACCGGAAAGCGTGCCGGTGGCCGCGTCGAACTGGGTCCAGGCGGGTTGGTTCATGACGGAGAAGCTCAAGCTCGCTCCCGCCATGGCGTTGATCGTGGGATGAAACGAGTAAGCGGTCCCGACCGACGCCGACGTGACGGGGGAGCCGGAGATGGACGCCGGCGCGGCCGCGGCGGGAGTTACCGCGGAGCTGCCGCCGCCATCGTTGCAAGCGGCAAGAGTCAGCAGAATCGTCGCGGAAAAAACTGTTGCAGACAATGCAGCTGCAAATCGCACTCGACGGTTCATCAACATAGATTCCACTCCAGATCACGACGATAGCGAATCCGCTACCTACGGCGACCCCGCTATCTGCGCTTGCAGACCGGAGGCTTTGCGCATCCGCCTCGCGACGGATTTGCCTTTCATTCAGCAGTAAACTATGAGGGGAGTGCTTTGACAAACTGTCGTCCGTGACAGACAAAAAAACGGATCACATTCGCGTCGCATTCGCGCTCGATCAATTGGTGTTGCAGCGCTTCTGATAGATGGCCGGACACTCTGCGCCGTAAACCTTTCCCTGCACCGACCGGATGAACGGCAATATGCCTGTGCTCCACATCTGCGCCGGACCTCCAAGGTAGGTGTTTCGGTACCACACGAGGTAGCTGGCATGCATGATATTGGATTGATATTGATAAATCTCCGCCGGCGTCTGTGTGAATTTTGCGCCGATACCCAAGCCCTCCACCTCACCAATCCAGGGAACCACGCCGCGAAAGTCCTTGCCTCCGCCCTCTGCTGCGCGAAATACTTCATTCGCCTGAACCTTGCGCGTGATGACAGGCAACGGCAGCTCCGGATCCGGACCGCCGATGATCACATCGCCGTTCGCCGATGCGTAAGTCATCAAATCCAGGATCTGCGCATCGCTGCCGAAATAATTCGCCACAAGCCGCAGCTGCGTATGCAACCACACCTTCTCGCTGGCATCGAACCATCGCTTCAGCTGGGTCGCATACGCTGTCGTACTAAAGCCGCTGCCCGGCGGTGCGGCAACGGCGGTCTCGCCGTTGCCGAAGAACATTTCGAAAAGAGGATTCTGATCGTATCGCTGCGCATAGGCTTGACTGAGTGCAATCAACCGGTCCATCACGGCGGGTTCCCAAAATCTTGCCGTGACCGCTAGGCTGCCTGCCGCCCCCGGCAGAGCGATGGCGCATCCGCCGTCGCTGTACGTCGAGAGATAAGCCGGCAGCAGCTTGCCGGCCGCATCGGCGCAATCGGTCCCGGCTGCAGGCGGCGTGCCGAACGAACGCTCGTTGACCCCGAGCATCAGACGCTTCGGCACCTTGAGCGACCCCAGTTTGGCCAAGAACGCGTCTATCAAAGCGAACCCGTTCGAATAATCGCCGGCGGTGGCGCCTTCGAGCGATGACCAATTCACCTGCAGCTCGATTCCTTGCACGGTCGTCTCGCTCGAGAGTGCGTCGAGCGCGGCGAATTGGCTGGCTTGCGATGTGTGTGGATCGAGCCAGACATAATGCCCGGGATGCCACTTGATTCCTCCGGCGTCGGTCCCGGTCGTGGGAGACGGCGTGGCGCACTGCGCATTCACGCATACGTTCGTCGGGGGCGTCGGCGGGTCCGCAGCCGCAAGGAGGACTGCGGGCTCGGCTGTGCTCAAATAGGCAGCGGCCAGTATCAGGAATGCGCGGCGATGACAAATGGGCATGTTGACCTCGAAAAAACGCAATATAAGCGAGTGTGCGGCTCTGTCGGCGGTCCGTCGCGACAGGCGCACACTAGGAAGACTGAACGACCGGCACAAGCGTCTCCAAATACCTACACATCGGGGCAGCGGCGATGCGGTGCGCAACATCTGTGTGTCGGCGACATCGCAAGTGATAGCCTAAGCGCCCTCCAGGCTGAGAGCCGCACTTCCGAATAAATGCTGCCTAAGTTGTCCGCTCTGATCGCCCTGTTGCGTCCCGTACAATGGGTTAAAAATGCCTTTGTCTGCGCAGGCGTGCTTTTCGGGGGCCAGTTGCACAATGCCCAGGCGCTTGGGTCGATGACCCTGGCGGTCGTGGCATTCAGCCTGATGAGCTCCGCCATCTACGTCGTCAATGACTATCTAGACCGCGATTCCGATCGACAACATCCGGTCAAGCGGCATCGCCCCTTGGCGAGCGGCGCGGTCTCCCCGTTCCAGGGATTCTCGGCTGCGGCGCTATGCGTGATCGTCTCCTTGACTGCGGCTTGGTTTGCGGACGCGCGGGTCGTGGCACTGGTGCTGATCTACCTGTCGATCAACATTGCCTACTCCGTGAAATTGAAACATCAAGCGGTGACGGATGTATTTTGCATCGCGTCCGGTTTCATGCTGCGCATCCTGGCCGGTACGTGGGGAATTCATATCGCGCCATCCGGCTGGTTGCTGTTGACCGGCATGTTCATCACCTTGTTTTTAGGCTTTGCCAAGCGCCGCGCCGAGTGGGCAGATGCTTCGGGAGACCATCAGCGCCGACCGGTGCTTGACGTCTATTCACCCGACCTGCTCGATACGTTTCTGTCGATTACCGCAACGGGAGCTGTCTTGAGCTACGGGCTGTACACATTGGACGCCAAGACGATCGAAATTCACCGCACCGACAAATTGATCTATACGATGCCGTTCGTCTTGTTCGGATTGTTTCGCTATCTGTATTTGCTGCATTGGCGCAAGAAAGGGGAAAATCCCAGCCGGGACGTATTCACCGATCACCAGATAATCATCTGTGTACTTGCCTATGTGGGTACCGCGATATGGTTGTTGAATCGATAGACACCGGTGAGTCCTCTCGATCCGTCGATACCCCGGGATAATGAACGACCCGGTCGACTTGATAATCCTTCGAGCCGCCGGCATGGGTAAAGATGATGAGTTCCCCCAGCAAGCCGAGTGCAAAGATCTGCACGCCGAGAACGATGAACAGCGAGGCCAGCAGCAATGCCGGCCGGTCCGCCAGCGGGCTGTGGAAAGCGATCCTGTCGAACACCAGGTAAAGCAGCTCCAGCAGGCCGATCGACAGTGTGACCACACCCACCATTCCGAAGAAGCGCAACGGCCTCTTGGTGAACCGCACGAGAAAAAATACGGTGAAGATGTCCAGAAAACCGCGCATGTAACTGCGCGGCGTATAGCTCCAGGGCGACAGCTGGTCTTTGGCTTGCCGCACCGCCACTTCGGCCACACGAAAGCCATGCCGTTCGGCCAGCACCGGCAGAAAGCGGTCCTGGTCCCCGTACAAATGGATTTCATCCAGAATCTTGCGTTTGAACGCCCGCGCATTGCAGCCCAAATCACGAAATTGCAATCGGGTCACGAACTGCAGCAGCCGGTGGAATGCCGCCCGACGCAGCGCTTCGAACCAACCTCCGGCGCGAGGCTCGCGATAGCCGACTGCAATGTCGGCGCTGCCCAACGCTGACACCAGTTTCGCTATCTCGCCGCCCTCGATTTGCAGGTAAGCGGGCAGGGAGACGATGACACCGCCGGCAGCTTGCTCGAAGCCGATCATCAGTGCGGTCGCTTCTCCGAAACGGCGCGACAAGGAGACCACGGTGATTGGAACACCGTCCGTCGCCAAATGCAGCAGCGCGCTTTCGTAGGCCGGTTGCGGGCCGTCCATGACGAAAATCAATTCGTAGGGGGCGCCCAGCAACTCCAAACCGCGCCGATATTCCGCAAACAGCTCCGCGAGAGGAGTCTGTCGGTCGCCGACGGGGATGATCACCGAAACCAGCGGTGCCGTTGGAGTGTGGGTCATCATGTCGAGCGGCCGCCGGCGGACGTTCTCTTGGACAGCCGTGCAAACTGGTCCGGCCGCACGTCACCCAATTTATACACCAACTCCCCCAACGTGCCGCTTGCCATCAAGGTCACGGCAGCCATCAGAAATATCAATCCTGACCCCGCCAGCGGCAAAGAGATCTGGCCATGCCGCGCCCCGGTCAGAAGACCGGCCAGCAGTGCGGTGCTGCCGATGAGAGTCAACGGGATGCACAGCAAACTGAACCACAGCAGCGGGCGGGACGTAAAAGATGCCACGGTCTTGATGACCATGAGATCGAGCAAGACTTTGTAAACCCGCGACAACCCGTATTTCGACTTGCCGAATTGCCGGGCGTGATGCCGCACTTTGATTTCCGCAATGCGCGGACCGGCCATCGACGCCATCGCTGGGATGAAACGGTGCATCTCCGAGTACAGCGGAATGTTCTTGATCAGCGCCCCCCGGAACGCCTTCAGCGAACAGCCATTGTCCGTGATCGGTACGCCGGTAACTCTGCCGATCAGCCAGTTGGCGATCTTCGACGGAATTTTGCGGGAAACCAACTTATCCTGCCGCTTGTGCCGCCACCCCACCACCAGGTCGTAACCCTCGCCCATCTTGGCCAGGAAGTGTTCGATGTCGGCGGGATCATTCTGCAAGTCTCCGTCCATGGTGACCAGGATTTCGCCTTGGGCATGGTCGATGCCCGCGGCCATCGCCGCGGTCTGCCCATAGTTGCGGCGGAACTTCACGAAGCGTACCCGCGGATCGCGCCGTGCGATTTCCTCGCCCCGTGCCGCGGTACCGTCTCGACTGCCGTCGTCGACGAATACCATCTCAAAGGCAATCTGCAGCGGCTCGACCGCTCTCACGATCGCCGCATGCATGAGGTCAATGCTGTCCTCCTCGTTGAAGAAGGGCACGATTACGGACAGTTTGGGAGTGGCGGGCACGCCGACGCTCGGTCTCATTGGATTGGCCTGGCGGACAAAGACCTCAATTTATCACAGGCATCGCCGACGGGTTTCAAACTGGCCGGCATCTCCAAAATCTGCGATTTCGGTCGCGCATTTGAATAGCCAATGTCAAATGACCCAGGGTTCCTCCCTGGACGAGGTATA
>Ga0116227_10015966_pt1 | contig 10958 bp, 8 predicted proteins | sample S1TSphgellanicum_FD_89693 | JGI IMG/M metagenome (GOLD analysis project Ga0116227, IMG submission 89693) | Host-associated microbial communities from peat moss isolated from Minnesota, USA - S1T2_Fb - Sphagnum magellanicum MG | ecosystem: Host-associated > Plants > Peat moss > Unclassified...
GTAGCGCATGGAAGGGGGGAGGAGGGACATGGGGGCGCAGGGGGCACGATTTGCATGAATAATACCATTTCCAGACATAGGTCCTGGCGCCAAAGTGTTGATGTTACCTTGTAAATCCATTGGCAGCTTTTGTGCTAGACAAATTACCTGCAACCAAAGGCTCTGAGGTCAGAGGAACCAATTTGTGGTTCTGACTCAAAGAGACAGATGGCTGCTGCATGTTATGGTTCCCGATGCCATTAGCGCTTGAGTTTGTGACCACCCAATTCAGTCCTCTAGTAATTCCTGGAGCCCCTCCTGAAATCTTGGACAAATCAAGTACAGCTCTGCAATAGAATGAACAACAACCGATTCAAGCTCAGTAGCAAGTTATCAGAACTGTACAGAGATGTACAAATGGTGAATTAGAACACTGCTACATTTGAGGTGAGATACAAGAGGGTTGGCAAAGCCAGGAGAAGACCTTAATTCTTACATGAATACCAAAGGTGGAGGATATTCAATACTTCACAATCATTGGAGAGTCAAACAACAGAGCAAAGGAAGAGAATGTGTACTCACACATCACCAAGAGCAATAGTGCTGGCAGAGGCTGTGACCCCTCCACAGATCAACACCTTAGACCCCATTAATGAAGCAGAATGACCAGACCTAGCTTCCTGCTCAAACCCATTTGCACTCTCACCATCTGCAACCAAGGAAGAATGATTTCAAAGCCAGCAGTGTCATAGGAGCCCAACATATCGAAAACAACCTTGAGACCAACAGTAAAGGACTTTGTTGGTGGCAGAATTGAAGGGTGGGAGTCTTACGATGTTCAAAATTGCCATTTGCTTTGGCATGAGGGGAAATGCTATCGACACCTAGCAATGCCTGCAAGATTTGTAACACAAATCAAATCCAATCGTGCATGTAAAATATTACAAACAGATTTGGCTGTATGCTGTGAGACATCCCCAGCATACTTGTCAAAGACATCAACATGGTGGCATACCTTCAGATTCTCATATGCTTCATCCAATTTTGCATTGACCAATATGTGGTCAAAAAGTGTAGGATCCTTAGCACGTTCGAGCTCTGCTTTTGCATTCCGCAGTCGCTTCTGTATTTGCTCCTCAGATTCAGTGCCCCTGTGCCAACAGCGCAGGATGATGTAAGTGCCTTCCTGTGATCTCTGAGAACTAAAACTACAGTACTCCAAATGAAAGTACAAGAGGAGAGGAGATTGACGGAGAGAGTGCTGAAAAAAGTAATGCCGGAAACACTGAGAAAAAAAAACTAGCCTGGCAGATAAGATGCATTCTGAATCACAGATCAACAACATTGCTTACCTTCCATGCAGACGTTTCCTAAGCTCTGCTTCCTCTGGATATGGGGGTTTTATAAAGACAAATATTGCATCCAGGGGGCTCTTCCTCACAGACTGAGCCCCTTGCACATCGATATCCAATATACATGTCTGCAAAAACCTGATAGAACCAATGAGCAAGTTTTCTACATGGAAGGAATGCTCTGCATGCCTGCATGATTTGTCATGATAATTTGCAAAGGGCCAAGGGCTATCACAGTCAGCAAGCTGTTTGTGCCAATAATCCACCAATTTCAAAGTACCACAAAGAAGCAAGACAAAGAAAGTAATGACTTTCTGACCTTTCCAGAATTAGTGACAGCATCAACAGCTGCCCAGCTTGTTCCATACAAGTTTCCATGGACATCTGCTGACTCCAGAAACTTTCTCTCACTAATCTCCTTTTCCATTGTATGGCGCTGTGTGAAATGATAATGCACTCCATCTTGCTCCTTCTCCCTTGGTCTTCGTGTGGTGTGACTAACTGAGAATCCAAAACTGTCTGGAAAGTCTTTCATCAACTTGCCAATGAGTGTCCCTTTCCCCACACCTGACGGGCCACAGATGACCACTGGCCGTGGAGCCTTTCCAGTGACTCCTTTGCTCCAGGCCACCACCTCCATATTCAGCAGTTTTGATTGCAATCTTACGAAAGCAGTATTTACCTGCAGGAGGGCCAATATAAGTAAGCCTGCTTCAAAGAAAGAGATTATCTTTCAAGTCAAATGTGAAGAAAAAAAGACTTGGCATGTGAACACAATGTGCAAAGAGAGTGAAGGGCACATATTCTTTGTGCAAGTAGCCAGACAAGAAGGACATTACTTCAAGAAACCAGATGTCACCCTTGGCCATGCTGTCCCTGCCTCCATAAATTAGAATGCGCTCCCCATCAATCAAGACTGCAGAATGAGCACATCGAGGTGAAGGAGGAGTCCCGAACACCTTTGGCTTTGTCCTACAAAGAAAACAGTTTCCCCACAAAGGTCAGATTTTTCTGAATATATATGTCTTCATTGTTCTTCAACATACTCTTATTATATCCAGGATCAAGCAAGAGAATTTTACCTTTAATCACCAAGATGCAAAACCTTCCCCCACCCACATTTTGCTGAGGAACAAATTTCTCTGGCCTCAGAAGAAATGTGTCACTCTTCAAATCAAAACTTTGCAGATCTCTGAGTGTAAGATCAGAAGACATGCTAAAAACCTAGACCCCAGCGCTTCTCTTCTCCACAATTTGTGAACCATAAATTTACCATCTGTGTGTCACCGTGTCCAAAATGTACACATCATTCTTTGCACTGTTGTCTTCATGCCCACCAAATACAACCTGTCATCACCAGGAAAATTTGAATAAATGATCTGATAGCACCAGTATACAACAAATCAATTTGCAAAAAAGGGCACAAATGGGTTGACTTATATGCTCGACAGGTGCAACCAAGGATCTAAAAATGATCAGCATTGGCACTTAACAGCAAAAGAACTTCTATGAGTGCCATGAACATACAATTTTGTCTCCAACACAAGTTGCTGTATGCAGTGACCGTGGACTCGGACAATGTCCCAAGAAAGATTCATTACTCCACTCCTGGTTCTCTGTGTCCAGCTCTTCACCCTAGATCACAGAAAAACAACCAAATCTGTCATTATCAACACAGCAGAAGATATCAGTCCATGACACAAATATCTGTGCTTTGTTGGCAACATGAGTTTCCTATGTTCTTCACATACAACTGACATTAATTTCCTCAATATTCCCACTTCCTGCAATTGGCAGCTGATCTTCTTCACATCTAGACAGAGACTGAATGCCAGCTACTGGTGCCTACAGTGGACACTACCCTTTGCAGGACCTCAGTCTAATCTGCACATCCCCAGAGCTGATCCCGGATCTAAAAAACACATCAGCCACTTCACATTGTGCTGTAGTGGAGGAGAACGTCAGCGTTCTTTTTTTCCCTTTCTACTTGACTTATGTATTCACAGTAGGATCGGAATTAGAGATTCAAAATCAAAAGATGCACAGAAAAAAGTGGCAGCACATCGCCATTTTCTGCTTCACTGGCTTAGTTTCTTGTGTCAAGGGGAAGGCAATACTGGTCGTATTGCATCCATCGGGAGCATTTATTGTGCCGAATCCGGAAAGGACTGAGTGGATTTGCTTTCCAGAATCCCAGATCTACGAGTCGTCAATATATTTTTATTTCTTTCCAAAACTTGCAGTACAAGAAAACCACCAAAAGAAGAAGAAGAAGAAGAAGAAGAAGAAGCGGAGATCGAGTAGCGATTCTTCATTTGCGCAACATAAGCAGTCGAACCTCAGACCATTAACATGCTCTTCGAAACCTAAACAACCTCGTCCCCTCGCTGACCAAACTTTCACAGACAAAACCATCACCAGAAAACAAAGAAGTCGCGGTAGTTCGGAATAGAAAAAAACAAAACAAAAAACCAACAAAACTTACCATATTCTCTAAGCTCCCGGTGTACACAGGCAGAAACGAAAAAGAGTGTAAAATGCACGCAAAGATCCCCGCTCCGAAACAACAACCGCCTTATTACATGCAAACAATCACCGATCACTCTTCCTCCGAAGTCGCCCGATCTTTCCGGGCCCGCCCGCCGGAAAGGTCCCTCTCCGGCCGCGCACCTAGTGAGAAGCTGCTGTTGAATCACAGCATTTCGAACAAGAGGAAACTCCTTACAACAAGCGGCTTTTGAATCGGTGGAAAACGACCAAAAACTAGGCTAAAACCACACACGCAATTTTTTAAAAATCCTTTCTCTCTCTCTCCCTCTCTCTCTCGCTTCCTCCCCTCCCTTCCGCTCTCTTCCTCTTCTTCTTCCCCTGAGCTGCTGCGCACGCACGCACACAACAGCAAACGCCGCAAAGCTCCAAAACCAAAGGAATACCTTCTGTCCCCTTTCAGCCCAGCTTTAATCAGCAGGCTCCGACGAGACTCGCCGTCCGTGTGAATACGATTGGAACGGCCATCTTTTTCTTTTCTGTTCCAACGGTGTGAACGAGGACAACATACACACACACTTCTCTCTCTCTCTCTCTCTAATAAGACTTGACTGTTCCGGGACAGAAACATCAGTTCTGGAGTTGAATCTCATGCACCAGGAAAATGACTGACAATTTCCGACTGAATTGTGGAATCTGTCTGTTCATTCCAACCCACTAAAGCTTGCCATCTGTGTGAAAGCAATTGGAATGGCCATCTTTTCTCTTTTTCCGACTGTGTGAACGAGGAGAACACAGACACTCTAAGACTTGACTGGTCCAGGACAGAACCATCAGTTCTGGAGTTGAATCTGCTATGACTCACAATTCAGGACTGATTTGTGGAATTTAACTGTCCTTTCCAACTCCAGTTAGCTCGCCATCCTGTGTGAAATCAATTGGAACGGCGATCTTTTATTTTCCAGTACAGAACCATTAGGTCCCCTGTTGAATCTGCACCGGAATATGACTGATAGAATTGTGGAATCTATTTGTTCTTTCCAACCCCATTTCAGATTACAAGCTGTCGTCTGTTCAGTCCGCGTGAAAATTGAGATTCGAATAGCCATCTTTTTTTTCCTTTTCCAATTATTTTAGTGTGAACGAGGAGGAGCCCAACACCCTCCAAGACTTGAACTGTTCCAGGACAGAACCGATCATCAGTTCAGTTCTGGAGCTGGAATCTGCACAAGGAATACGACCGACAATAATTGCCCGCCAGACACTGAAATTGTGGAATCTGTTTCTGTCCAAAACCCTAGAATCGGCATACTAAGGAAAGGAAAGAGCACGGTAAATTATAAGACCTGCACCTGGCATAGACTAGGCTACTCCACGTGGCATTTCTGCACTCGTCCACATTGGGTAGGTAGTTAGAGCAGATGTAGGTAGTAAAGGTGGTTAATTACTGTAGGTAACTTAGTGTGATAATTTTACACTCCCCTAAAGTTCAACTCACTCAGTGATTTTTTTTTAAGGGCGACATATTACCCTTTTCTGAAAAGGGAATATTCTGCCCCAAATTCCCTCTTTTTTTTTTCCTTTTTCCCGAAAACCAATCGCCAAACTGCGACAGAAAACTGGTTTGGATAAAGGGGAGAGGTTTTTGCCACATTTATGTCTAGTGGCTACATATTTAAGAGTTCTCTGGAAAATAGTCGCCAGTTAAGTTGATATGTGCGTAGGGATGCTCGCCACTTTAGCTCCATCAGGGAATTGGAAAAAAGAAAAAAACACTAAAGTCTCAGCGGTACTTATTTTGTACTTACAATTTTTAGTTATTGGGTACTAGAGAGTACCTGATCAAGTTCTTTATTGGCCTTATTGTGTTTAGATTCATTATAGAGTATAGTAGCTTAATAGGTCTATTTTTATAAGAGGATTTCTGACAGATGATATTTTGGCTCGTGTTGAGACTTGAGATTAGTTCTAGAGTTATAATATCTTGAAGGATTTTGGTTTGTTTTAGAAGATGTTTTGAAGATTATATTTTTTCACAGTGAAATATTTGAGTTTCCATAATTCTTCTTTTGCCTTAATAAGATACTTTTTAATGTAAATGGCAAGGCCACAGTGTGACACAACCCTTGTTAGTGTGGCCTCAACTTATTAGCCCAAGTGTGAACTTGTTGCCTGACAAATTTCTCCTTGAAAACCCAGTTTTTGTAATTTGGTTTAATTTTCAATGACAAAAACTACTCAAAATTCAAGATATATCCCTTGCACCTAAAGTCTAAAATTTACAAAATCAATTTTGTATAATCTGACTCATTCCAGAGTTTCCCAACAATACCAAGAAGAGTGCACCCCCAATTTCTTGTAAAAACCGGTTGTTTTTTCCACAATGCACATAGAGGCACCTTTAACTAGCAATAATCCAACATTTGACAATTTATTTAGTAATTTTATTAAAGCTTGTGGACTTTTAAAAATATCTATGTAAAGCCTATCGGCATTTTTTCTTCAAAAAATCATGATACCCACAAGGTACCCACTAGCCAACAAAGTTTTAAAATAAAAAATCACTCAATTTTTGCATAATGTAAAGCCCCTCTGCATGGGCTTTCCCCTATGTTAAAATTTTAGTTTCTACTTTATTTATTTTCAATCATAAAATTATGAATATTTAATAACTTTTGCATCATAGGGTTAAACAATACCAAAACAACCCCTAATGCATCCCTAGTCATTGAGGCCGTTCTAACAATACAAGGAGAGAGATAAGGGGGGAGGAGGGGGGGACATGAGGTTTGGGAGATCTCAAGCTGAGAAACAAATAAAACAAACAAACCATCTTCCTTAAATAAATAGATAGCCTTTGTAATTTTAATTATTATATGAAGATATCATGACAAAATTCATCCATAACTGTTCACTTTTCATTCATTGAGTAAATTATATGTTGACCAATTACTCCATGCTTGTCATTATTACATTACGAGCACGAAGGCATTGTCCCTAGCGTTGTGGTTGTTATTGTCGTGTGGAATCTCTATGCAATAGAACATGGTTTGATGATGTGTTGAGCACAACTTGGCTCCCTTGGCATCTTTATGGTTCAACATAAAACAACTTTTTCAAATTTGGTCTTTTTATTTGAAAGCACCTCCCATCAAGAATTTCACTTTAAATTTAAAGGACCTTACAAAAAAACGAAAGATCCCATATTATGGGTTCTTTCACTTTTGTAAGGCCCCTCAAATTTGAAAAGTTCTTTATGTACGGTAAGGAACAAGCTTTTTGGCTCTTCTTGGATTCTTGGGCACAGCCTCTCAGCTCTTGTTCTTGGCTGGACCTTTGAATCCCGGATGGGCCTCAAAGTTGTTCCTTACCCTACATAGATAGGAACAACAATAGCGGGCCATGATTGAACCCAAAGTGAAGAGACAGCAATTAATCATAGGACAAGTTTGTTCCCATTTCCCAAAAGAACTAAAAGCAATGAAGAGTTTAGTTGCTGAAGAAGAAAGTGATGGGTACTTAGAGCATCTCCACCAACGCTCAGTATGGGACCCTGCCAAAATTATTTTCACATCCAAGTTTTAGTTACTAACTTTTTTCCAACTCCACCCATAAAACTGGGACTGCAAATAGGTGAGAGACTACTAATACAAACGCACTTGGACCAATCAAACTATCTACCCCATCAGAAACAGGGAGGAATCAATAAGTACGAGCAGTTTACCACTGGACTCATTGATGAACCTCATCCAAGAGTTCGAGTGCAGGGTCACGTACTGAGTGTTGGTGGAGATGCTCTTACTATTGAGAGATCCCTTTTTCAACCCTATAGGCGGAACATGCCTGGGACCCCGTACATTGACATTTTGTTGCATGTTACATGTTTCTAACAAGAGCATCCACAATTTTCTCAAGCTTTTATTATCATTCTTTTGAGCTGAGAGGTTTTATTATTTGTAAAGGGTTACCTATATGGCACAATTTTCACATTTATACATGGTTACGTATGAGGACCTTATGTGTGCACTACTTGTACGGTTCTTGAACAAGGGGAGAATTTTAGGAAGGTGATTTTTCTAGTCTATCGATCTTAACCATTGATTCAAATGATCTCAGCTACTCAAAAAAAAAAACTAAAATTAGAAAAGACTCTCAAAAATCTTTCCACAAGGGGAGGTTTTTCTTGAGGGAGTTTTGTCAAAGTGAGAAATCAAAGTTTGAAAGTTGAAGGTGCAGCTCCTCAATGAACGGAGACTACTTTGCACAAGTCATGGTTTTACTTTGCTCACTCATGTTTCAGAGTTATCTAATGAGTTGCCATGATCTACCACCTACGCATTATTTGAGTGGTCAGCTACGCAAATGTCTCATTGTTCGTACCCTCCTACCTTGGCAGCCTTCATACTAAATACATTATTTTCAGAAAATTTGAAATTTCCAAAAAAGCCAATTAATATTAAATTTTTAATTAATTTTTTTCTTGAAGAAAAATATTGAAATCCTCAAGAATATTCTAGTATTGAAAGTGAAAATTTATAAAATTAATTATTATTTGACAGACATGTGTCAAGGTAAATATCGCATGTGAAATGATACTTAAGATACTTTTTAATGTAAATGGCAAGGCCACAGTGTGACACACCCCCCTTGTTGAAGAAAACAAACTTTCCACTGTAATTTGTCCTCCACCTGTGATCACAATCCCCTCATAGTTTTGGAGTTCAAGCATTGACCAAAATGCAAAGTTGTGAAAACTGTAAGTTAAATTATGATTGGGTTACAGGTTGATGATATCTCTCCTTTTTTTTTAATGGGAAAACTTATATTTCTAAAGTTCTCTAGAAAATTCCTAAGAGGAGCTCCACCTGTGCAATTCAGTATGCGGCCTTGCATTGAAAATCTTGGATGAGGTGCAGTAGTCAAATCCAATGGAGTATTGGGACAAAGACTATTGTGACCCTGAAAAACTGCAGCACGTCTCCAGAGCCCGCCCTGTGGGAGGAGTCCTCGAAAAGTCTAATAAACGCAGTCAAATCGTATTTATTGACTGATCCCTGTTTCCAATTGGGTAAATGGTTTGATTGGTCCAGGTGGGTTGCGATTACTAGTCTCCCGCCTATTTGCCGTCTCAATTTTATGGGTGAGGTTGGAAAAAATGGGTCAAACTTGGATGTGGGAAATCTTTTTGGAAGCTCACGTACTGGGCACTGTTGGAGATGCTCTTACAGCAACAAGCTCTCAACTTAGGTACAATTTCCCAAATATGTGACATTTTCAAAACACTTGCAATTTTCAACTGAAATTCACTTTTCCTACAAGTGTCCTATCATAATGGTCACAAATGTGAAACTAGTTATTTAGTTAGGGTTACATAAATTGATTGATTACTATGTAATTGCCTACCAAACATAACCTTAACCTTAAGCTTTACCCCCTAACTTAAGTCATAACCTTAACCTTAAGGTTTACCCCCTAACTTAACTCATAACCTGGGAACTTGAGAACCGTGAGTTTCAGAAAGGATCAAATACTTGAGGCTGTCTGTGCTTTCAATCAATTGGACATCTGTTGCGGTCCCCTTCAATAGATAGATACCTAGGAAAGAAGCTCCCCAATATCCGGCATGGGTCTTGTGTGAGAAGTGATGAACACTGGTGTGTGCCAAACCACAATAGTGCACTTTTAACCCTCAAGGACTCCATGTCTTTTCCTTGTCTTGTTTTCTCTCCAAAGCTTTTGTTTAAGGGAGGTTGAGTTTGGGTTACAGATCTAACTGCTTGGGGCTAGGCAAGTAACATTTTCCCACCACTAATGACAACCTTGGGTTAATTGCTGCATAGATAGGAGATTTTGTACAACCAGGCCCCAACCAGGCCCGTTCCACACCCAGGCAAGGTGAGCTGCCATTCTATTAGGTGATAATGGGTTCTTCTGAGGCGTAGTCCAAAGCATAATCAATGGTAAAACCATCTCCAACCCCCAATTGATGAGGGCTTAGGAGTTAGGACAAGCTAGTGTACATTTAGGGTAGGGTAAAGCCCACCTATTCTGATTTTTTCTGGTTCTTTTTTTTTTTTTTCCTTGTGATACTTGCTGGATAACATGCCCTCTAATTACACTAAAAATGTTGGAGCAGATTTTATTTTATTTTATTTTCCTTAAAAATTTATACACATACAACCAAGTGATGAACCAAAAGTTTGAAATGGGAAAATATTTGGTGAACTAAACTCCAGGCAAAACCACGATGACATGGGGTGCCATAGCCACTTACCGAATCGTGTCTCGTTAAGGATTTTAAAGGTTTGGGAGCAATAGTTACCTGCAATGGTGGACATCATGGCCTCGACAAGAGAGCTTTTTGGATTAATAAATAGCTGGGGGTTCAGGGAACTACTAGGCCCCCAATCATTCATTCATCCATCCATGCATACATACATATATCCATCCATGATCAGAACTATTTTTATACCTTAGACATTTTGATCCATTTATTTCAGATTGTTGAAGAAGAGTTCCCAAAGGGGCAGAAAAAAGTTCTAAATCATGTGAAGCCATACCAATTAGCACAAAATAATTCAGAAAAAAAGTGTAGTTGAAGGGAAAAACAAAACTATGGATATTTGTCAAAATTGTTGAAAATTGAACTCACAACTTGTGAAAAACTATTTATTGGCCCAACCATTTCATTACTATTACAAATACCCAACATAGCGTGCACATTGCATACTTATTCTTCAACTGTTGAAAATTTGAAAAATTAAATTAAAAATTTCCAAACCTTTTTTTAAAAATAATTAAATGAATATTCGACTCCAGCCTTGTGGATTATATGGTCGCATCACCTGCTCTGTTTGATTGTGCCACATCACTTGTGGTACATAAATGCCCTCTATTCTGTGGAAAAGGGGGTGATTCCAACCACATGCCACTTTCACTCAACTTACAGTTACCTTGGCAACATGTGTCACCCACAATTTCAGACTCTCGTGCAGACATCCGTCGTTTCAAATATGATGCTAGCAAGCGCTCACAGTATTGTCAACACTTGCAGGAACAGATTTCCAAATGCACAACACAGATGAGTGACACAAACAATGTGGACATGGTCGTGCAGTTGTTGCATGATTGCATTTGTAA
>Ga0116227_10015968_pt1 | contig 10957 bp, 9 predicted proteins | sample S1TSphgellanicum_FD_89693 | JGI IMG/M metagenome (GOLD analysis project Ga0116227, IMG submission 89693) | Host-associated microbial communities from peat moss isolated from Minnesota, USA - S1T2_Fb - Sphagnum magellanicum MG | ecosystem: Host-associated > Plants > Peat moss > Unclassified...
ATTCAGGTGCCTATATCGGCGGTGTCCACCTCTTCCCATTCCGAACAGAGAAGTTAAGCCCGCCAGAGCCGATGGTACTGCGGTAACACGTGGGAGAGTAGGTCGGTGCCAGATCTTACAGAGTTCCCCTCCATTGCGGAGGGGACCTTTTTTTTACCCACAAAAATTATAAACAATAGCATACCCTTGCTTACAGCTATCACTCTATTCTAATTTAGAATTCCATAGAGGATTTTTTTTTTCTATTTATTTCTTACTAATGTTAAAAATTGCTAAAACTTTATAGCTCCAAGCAATAAAAGCGTATAATTGTAGTATTAGGTACATAATAAAGGAATATGAAATTGAAGAAATTAATTTTTCTTGTCTTTATGCTTTGCTTTAATGCATTAGCTTTTGCTCAAAATAAAAATGTAAAACTTCCTGCTAATTGGCATAATCTTGATTTAATCGAGAATGGCTACTTTGGTATTAGTACAGAAAAAGCTTATCGTGAAATATTAAAAAATAAAGTACCTCAACAGAAAGTAATTGTTGCTGTAATTGATGGGGGTATTGATATTGAGCATGAAGATTTAAAAGGTATTATATGGACAAATCAAAAGGAGCTTGCAGGGAATGGTATTGATGATGATGGAAATGGGTATGTTGATGACATTCATGGTTGGAACTTTATAGGTTCAAAGAAAGGAAATCTGCAATTTGATAATTTAGAGCTGGTTAGATTACTTAAAATATATCGACCAAAATATCAATCTACAACCAATTTAACGCCTTTGGATAGTAATCAAAAGAGCGAGTTTCGTTTATATAAGAAAATGGTCGGAGATTATGGTAAAAAATACGAAGATGCAAGTAATACATTTTCGGTTATTATAGCCATTAAAAAGGTATTGGATTCTGTTGCGAAAGTTAATAACAAACCCATACCTACTTTAGAAGATATAGAAAAATATAAACCTGATGACGAGATTGAAGAGCAGGTGAAAAGCATTATTAGAAAAGGCAGTAGAGAAGATGGCGGCTTTGAAAAATTTTATAAAAATATAAAAGATGGTTATGCACAGTATGATGCAATGTTAAAATATAATCTCAACCCAAAATATGATGAAAGGGCCGAACTGGTTGGTGATGACTATAGCAATCCAAATGAGCGAGATTATGGTAATAATGATGTAAAAGGGCCAGATGCCATGCATGGCACACATGTAGCGGGAATTATTGGTGCAGATAGAAATAACAATTTAGGTATAATGGGGGTATCTGATGCTGTTCGTATTATGGCTATTCGTGTAGTGCCTACAGGAGATGAAAGGGACAAAGATGTGGCCAATGGGATTCGTTATGCTGTTGATAATGGGGCTAAAATAATTAATATGAGCTTTGGCAAGGGTTATAAATGGAATAAGAAAGTGGTGGATGAAGCTGTAAAATACGCTGAAAGTAAAAATGTTTTACTGGTACACGCTGCTGGTAATGACAATCAGAACAATGATATAGAAGAGAATTATCCAAATAAATATTATGATGGACCCGAATCTGAAGCTTATAAAGCAAGCCATAAAAAGGCATTAATAGCTGATTTTATCCCACCTAAACCCATAAATCAGAATGGAATGATGGGTGGAGGTCAAAGACCCGCGGCAGGAGATAGGGGAATGCAATTAAAATCAGAGCCCTTAGATACTGCAAAATTTAAACTGCCACATGCAGGTAATTGGATAGAAGTTGGGGCAAGTGCCTATAAAGATGATGATAATTTAAAAGCTGATTTTTCTAATTATGGGAAATATAATGTAGATGTATTTGCTCCAGGATTCTTAATTAACTCAACTGTGCCTGGATCTAAATATGAAGAATTAGATGGTACCAGTATGGCCTCTCCAGTTGTAGCAGGTTTAGCGGCATTAATATGGAGCTATTATCCAAATTTAACGGCCATTCAGGTTAAAGAAATTATTGTAAAATCTGTATCAAAAGTAAACCATAAAATAAAATATAAAAATGAAAAGGGCGATTCTGTTCGTGTTCCTTTTTCAGAAATATGTGTAAGCGGGGGGATTGTAAATGCTTATAATGCTTTAAAATTAGCAGAAAGCTACAAGTAGATTAATTTAGCCAATTGATTAAATTGTTTCAATAAACTGCTGAAATGTAACAAAGGGGTATTTTTTTGATTTCATCCAGCCTAAAAACCGATCCATACGGTTTACCATTTTTTGACCAGTGTTTTTTCTGATAAAACCAGGGAAACCGAAACGTTCTACATCATTAAGATCTGTAAATTCCCATGGATGGAAATAGATATTTAGATAATCGTCTTTTTGATAAGTCCACTTTGCTAAAAACTGATAAATACTTAATGGTAAATTGTGAAATGAAAGCCAAAATAAGGGAAATCGAATAATTGGGCTAACGGATGCAGGTATTTGTAAAACCTTACCCTTTTTGAAGAAAGTTCGGGAGATATCAAAATTATTATATCTCCCAGGTAAATAGGTTGGGTTTATAGAAGTGTTATAAATATAACCAGCTTTTTCTATTTCTTTCTCATCTACAGGCATCATTCTAGCCATTCTGTAGCCTGTAACCGCTTTACCTGAAAGTGCTTCGAGCTTAAGTTTAGACTGAAGTAAATGCTCGGGCTTAAAATCAGAATGGTAATAGCCATGTGAGGCGAGTTCATGGCCACTTAATATGATTCTTTCAATTAAATCAGGAATATTTTCTGCAAAAGTAACTGTACAAAAAAAGGTTGCTTTAACATGGTGCTTATCCAACAGATCCAGAATAGAAATTGTACCAGCTCTGGAAATCAAAATCTGATCTTCAAATGATATCTTTTTCCCATATTCAAAGGGCATATCAAATTCTTCAATGTCAAAACTTAAGAGTACCATTACAGATTAGAAATGTTTGTAGAACGAATAATATAATTTGGGCGGTGTTTCGTCTGCATAAACATTTTACCCACGTAAATGCCAATAATGCCAAGTATGATTAATTGCAAGCCCCCAAAAAAGACAATAGTCATAATTGTAGATGCCCATCCTGAAACTTCAACGCCATTTAGAAATGCATATAAAACATATGGGATATAAAGGACTGAGGCCAATGAAAAAATAAAACCTAGATAAACAGCCGTATAAAGTGGTTTTATACTAAATGATGTTACCCCATGTAAGGCTAGGTTCATCATTTTTTTTACGGTATACTTGCTTTTTCCAGAAAAACGGTCGGCAGGTTGATACTTTATGGCATACTGTTTAAAACCCAGCCATTTAACAAGCCCTCTTAAAAAAGGCTCGTTTTCATGGAAATTTCTAAATACATTGATTACTTTTTGATCAAGCAAACGGAAATCGGCAGAACCTGGTTCCAAATCAATATCAGATAACCAATTTAAAATTTTATAAAATAATGAAGATGTACTTCTCTTTCCTTTAGAGAGTTTTTTATCCTCTTCGCGAACTGTATAAACGACCTCAAATCCTTCTTCCCATTTTTGCAGCATTTCGGGTATAAGGCTTGGGGGATGTTGCATGTCACAGTCCATAGAAATCACACAATCTCCAAATGCGTGATCCATACCTGCTTTTACAGCGAGCTGATGGCCAAAGTTCTTAGAAAACTCAAGAAAATAAATATTGGCTGAAGTTTCTGATGATTCCTTTATTTTGTGCAATGTTTGATCAGAACTTCCATCATCTACCATGATAATTTCATAATCATAGTTGATCGATAAAAAAACGTTTTTGATATGCTCTATAATAACAAAAATATTATCTGCCTCATTGTAGGCAGGAATAACTATAGAAACTAATTTTTTCATTGATTAGCAATAAAATATCGACTAAAATCTTTTTTTATCATTTGATATATGATGACAAGCCAAATAAGTACGCAAGGTAGTGCTTTGAGTGAATATAGTCTAATAAATTCTTTAGTAGACCTCGGAAAAATGTCAGTAGGAGACAAGCTGGTTAATAAAAAAGCAAAAATAAGCAGTATAATTATCCAGATATTTTTTGGGTTAGGCTGTATAACATACCAAATAGCAATACCTGTAAAAGCAATAATATAAGTTGGGGATTCTGAGCCACTACTAAAAATTACGGTGAATATTAGTGTTGAGGCTAATAGGGTAAGCCTAAAACCAAGGTGCTTAAATTGGCCCACTCTTAGATAAGGTAGCCCAAATAGGATCAGCCCTGCTAATAAAAACGGGGCATTAGGGATATTGATATTCCCAGTAGCCCTACGAACTATGCCCATAACCGAAATATCCTGAAAGGAAGTTAAGGAGGCATTTGTTGCATTTTTATGGACAAGAGAACTATACCAATCAGAATAAGACTGAATGACAAATGAAGGTGAAGATATTGTCATTGGCAGGATGAATAATAAGCCTACTGCAATGAGCCCGCTGATTATAAATTTTATTTTGTTTTTGGTGAAAAAGAAAAAAGCAAGGCCAACAATTCCATACAATTTAATAAGTGTACCCAGTGCAATAAAAAAAGCAGATTTAACCTCTTCCTTTTTAATGAGATAAGAAAAACTCAATAATATGATGCCTGTTAAAGCAATATTAAACTGAAAGCTAAATAGTGCTGTTAAAGCTTCATGCGCACATAACCAAGCTATAATAACCTTTTTATTTAATGGTATTGGCAAACTAAAGATACCGAATAACAAAACAGCAACATTACAAATGTTCCATAAAACCATGCCAATGCCATCGGGCAAAAGTGCAAATGGGGCTATAAAAAAAGCAAAAACAGGCCCATAATGGTTACTGTCCAAATGCTCTGCATAGTTGCTATATAAATTTTGTAGATGAACGGAATGCCAAAAAGTATATTTAAAAATGAGGTAATTATTGTAACTATAATGAAGATATTGTTTAGTACCAGCAATAATTGCCAATAAAATATAAACAGTAATTACAAGCTGTTTTTTTAGTAAGAATGTAGAGATTCGGTTAAAATTAATTTGAGCGGGCACCTTTGTTACAGATTTGTTGCAATATAAGGATTAATGATTTCAACTTTTGTATTTCATCTAATTAATCAACAAAAATGTTTTGTAATTATTTTAGCTTGTGTTAGATAATAAAAAACTATATATCATGAATTTTACTTTTTTATATTGATGTAGATTTTAAAACTATGCTATAATCAGCCTGTTTTGGTATATTTGGTTTACCAAAAACTCTTTTAAATGCTCAAGAACGAAAGACAGGCTTTTATAATAAAGCAAATCAACATTCATAATAAGGTACTTTCTTCCGACCTATCTTTACAATTGAATGTTTCTGAGGATACCGTTCGTCGTGATTTAAATGAAATGGCTGAAGAGGGGAAAGTATTAAAGGTTTATGGCGGGGCAATTTCAAAATCATTCCATTACCCATTTCAACAAGATGGGGTATACGCAAGAGAGGCGAAGAAAGAAATTGCAAGGAAGGCGCTAAAGCTCATCCAAAATGGGATGGTGATTTTAACAGGCGGTGGAACGACCATGATTGAACTGGCCCGTATGGTGCCGAGTAATTTACGTTGTACATTGTTTACAGTGAGTCCGCTTTTAGCATTAGAACTTATTGAGAGCTCAAATATTGATGTTCACTTAATTGGTGGGCAGCTTTCTAAAAACTCTCAGATTAGTATAGGATCACAGGTCATCAACCAGCTCTCAGATATAAAAGCTGATTTATGTTTTATGGGCACGAATGGGATCTCCATAGAAAATGGAATTTCAGATTCGGACTGGGAAGTTGTTCAAATTAAAAAGGCTATGGTTAAATCTGCTCAAAAAACAGCATTGGTAAGCATTGCCGAAAAACTTAATTCAGTTCATAAGATGAAAGTCTGTAATTTAAATGCTATAAATTATTTAATTACAGACCTTGACCCTGTTAATCAATGTTTAACTAAATACGCTAAAGTGGTAACGGTTTTATAGTTGTTGCTTTTTAATCGCCTTATAAATTACATCCTGTATCCTACTTCTGATATTCAATGTGTTTAATGATTTGTTTTTATCGTCTGGATATACTCTATTAGAAAGAAAAATGTATACCAAGTTATATTTTGGATCAACCCAAATAGCTGTTCCAGTATAACCTGTATGCCCAAACACTTCATTTGAAGCTAAAAAAGAAGGATAACCCTTACTTAAATCAGGGTCTTTACGGTCAAAACCTAACCCCCTTCTACTTACAGATGATTGGTTTGAAGTAAATAATTCAATAGTTGAAGGTTTAAGATAAGTTTGGCCACCGTAATTTCCTTTATTCAATAACATTTGTCCAAGTATGGCCATATCATTAGCACTTGCAAAGAAACCAGCATGCCCGCTTACTCCACCCAACATGGCGGCACCGGGATCATTTACAAAGCCCTGAACCAACATATTTCTTAACCAGCCATCATTTTCTGTTGTCGGTACAATTTGATCTTTTTTAAACCTATTTCTAGGTAAAAAACCAGCAGTTTGCATACCCAAAGGGCTGTAATATTTTTGATCGGCATATTCATTTAAAGGTATAGAAGATGCCTTTTCTACAATTTCTTTCATGTAATACATACTTAAGTCGCTGTATACATATTTTCCTCTGGTTAATACTTTGTCCTGAAGCATTTCCGGCCACATTACATCCTGGTAATAATTGGCTTTTAAATAATAATGATCTGCCAATTGCGTTGGATATTTTTCAGAATATGCAGTATCCGTATCATTTGGTTTAAGTTTTTCATAAAACTTGATATAAGGGAAAAAACCAGCCTGATGCAATAGCACTTCTTTTACCTTAATGGTCTTTTTTTCAGGCATTTCTCTTACTCTTGCAATATAAGTTCCAATGGTACTATCAATAGCTATTTTACCCTTTTCATAAAGATCCATTGTTGATAGTGTGGTTGCGGCAATCTTTGTTACAGAAGCCATATCAAAAATATCATCTGTCTGCATCTTTCTTTTGCCGGTGTAGGTATGTTTCCCATAGGCTTTATTAAAAACTACTTTTCCATCTTTTACAATCATTACAACAGCGCCTGGTGCGCCTTTAGCCACTATGGCTTCATTAACGATGAGCGGAATACTGTCTAAATCATTTACGTTTAAACCCACTTGTTCAGGTACTGTGTACCGTAGTCTTATTGGATTTCCATTGAAGGCAATTCCCCCAAAAATTAATTGGGGAAAAACGGATGCGTTAATGGAATTATTGTTGGAACTGAACTATACTGGAGATTGGAAACTGCTGAAATCAGTTTTATTAGAAGGGCCAGCATATACAAGGATAATTTGTTTTGTTTTTTCAAGCTCTTTAATTAAGCTAATTAAGTTTTTTGTTAAGGGCTTTGATGTTTTTAAAATTGCGCAGGTGTATAATTTTAGATCATCGTTTAGGTCGTTGATGCTTTTCTGGCTTTCGCTATTGTAGATTGCGGGCAGTGTAATGACACTCGTATATTTATTGGCGATGCTATCAAAAACAGAAGCGTATGGGAAGCCCAAGTCTACACTTGCAATTTTCAAATCTGTTAATTTAACAATTGGAATTTTAAATGAAGTGGTGTTTAAAACAGCAATCTGTTTTAAAGCATCGGCTTCTGCTTTAACATGAATTAAATTTTCTGAATGCGTTTGCCCCATACCAACCGAATAGGCAAAGAAGCTAAATACGGACAGAGTAAAAAAATATTTAAAATTCATTTTTCAAAAATTGAATGTTATAAAAACGCCATGTACATATGTTGTACATGGCGTTGTAAAATTATATTGCCGGATCAGCTGGAGTATTTGGATTTGTAATCCTTTCTTGATCTGGGTAAGGATAGAAATTCCGGTTGCGTTCTGTTGTATTAGCAGGCGGAGCCGGACGGCCAAACCTACGGCTATCTTCTAATCTTTGGCCAGATAAGAATAATTCGGCACAACGTTGACGGTATACTTCAAGCAATAAATCGTCTTTTGTAACCAAGCCACTGTAACTTGGCAAACCTGCATTTACATCAAAAAGATCACCTGCAACCTGTGTTCTTACGTCGTTGATCAAATTTAAAGCATCGTTTAATACCCCGTTACTTCTAAGTATAGCTTCTGCTTTTATTAATTTCATTTCATCCGGTAAATAGACAGGTATATTACTAGTTTGTTGTGTTGCAAAAGCATTTAATTTTCTAGTAATGACTGTACCTGTTGGTGTTATTGTCGTTACTGTAGAAATGTAGAAAGGCTCACGTTTATCACCTACTTCAAACAAAGCACTAGGTAACCCAAAATTTTGCTTAACAGTATAATACTTTAGAATTTCACTAGTATTCCATAGTGGATTAACAGCTTGCGGCGTATAGCTGAACTGATTTTTACTAGTTAGATCTACAGCATTTGCATTGGTAATGGCAGCACTGTAATTCCCAGCCATGAGGTTGTAACGTGCATTGTAGGCATAAAGTATATTTTTAAGGCTAAAATTAGATCCAGCTACATTTGAAGTAAAATCAGCAGATACCGGAGTGGTGTTTATTTGTGCAATGGCATCATCCAATAAACGAATAGCTTCTGTTAATACAGCTTGACGTGGGAAAAATTTCGCTTTACCAGATGCATCTGTATTAATATTGCTTTGTTCGAACGATGTAGCTAAAGTACCTAATGCAATGGCTTTAAAAAGCTTGGCATTTGCCATTACTCCTGATAATGTGCCTCCTGTTAAAGTGCTTACCTGAGGTGCATTATTCAAGATATCTTCACTCATTTTCATTAATTTCTGCATATTGGCCCAAAGGGTGAGTATGCTCCCGTTGGCCGTTGGTAATGCGGTGCCACCAGCTTCAAGTTCCAAAACGTTGGTAAAGTAGCTGTTCCCTGTAGCTCTCTGCTGGTTACTGCAGGATAAAAATATGAAGCTGCAATTCCAGCTGTAGAATAATATTGTCTTAAGCCTACACTTAAGCCTATTATTCCGGAACGGGTGGTTAACACGTCCGATTCAATGGGTGCATTTTGATTTATGGTGTCTAGCTTACAGCTTACCCCTAACAGCATTACAGTTGCCAGTAGACAGGTTTTTATTTTAGATATATTTTTCATTATAATATATTTTTCTTTGATTTTGATGATGCTTGCTTAAGCAAGCATTTTGTACACAATTAATTAAAAGGTTAAGTTAAATCCTACTATAATTTGTCTCGGGATTGGAACCTCCACAAAATCAAATCCTCTTACTGCTGAACTTTGTCCGGCTGCATTTACTTCAGGATCATAACCACTATAATTATCTATAGAGAATATATTACGTCCTGCAAGGCTGAATCTCATATTGCCAGTTTTAAGGAATTTAGGTTTAAAGCTGTAAGATGCAGATACTTCTCTTAATTTAACGTAAGAACCGTCTTCTATCCAGTTTTCGAAAATCGAGAATAATGCTGTCGATGTTCCTTTTGGTACTTCACCCCTTAATTCAGGTTCATAGCCTTTTAAACCACCATACAAATCTCTGTCACCAACACGTTTGGTGAAGTTAAAAACGTCGCTGCCAATAGATGCATCTAATTGGGCCCTGAAAGAGAAATGTTTCCCTACACTTACTTCGTTGATTAAAGATCCTGTCCAATCTGGATTAGGGTCGCCAATCACTTTTTTCAATGTAGCCCCTGAAGGTTGGCCAGCTGTTCTGCCAACTTTCTCTGTTTGTGGTAAGCCCCCTGCTGTAAGCAATAAAGAACCGTCTGGGTTTCTAGCAAAGTAAGTTGCATAAAATGCACCTAATGGATAGCCGTTTACAGCCGCCACCTGACCAAAGCCTCCTGCGAATGTTAATACACCTCCTGGAATATTATTAACAACATTCTTATTTCTAGAATAGGTTGCAATAACGTTCCATTTTATGTCTTTTGTTAAAATAGGTACACCTCTAACCATTAACTCAAAACCTTTATTGGTCATGGTTCCAACGTTTATATACTGACTGGTGTAGCCTGTACTTGGAGTTAAGTTTGCCAATAACAATAAATCTTTTACATCTTTTTTATAGTAAGAGAACTCTACACTTAAGCGGTCTTTTAAGAAACTTATATCAGTTCCAAACTCTATTTCTTGTTGACGTTCTGGTTTAATGTTTTCATTTCCAAGTAAAGTTGGAGAAAACACACTTGGTAAACCAGATGAGTTTGCAGGAATATAGTTCGTATATCTGTCATAAGCACCTATAGCCGTTAAATTGCCAGCCTGTCCATAAGAAGCTCTTAACTTCATACTTGAAACAACATCGGAAATTTTTGAATTTTTCCAAAACTGCTCATTAGATAAAACGTAACTTCCACTTACTTTTGGATAAAATTGCCCTCTGTTGGCTTGTCCAAATACAGAAGAAACATCATAACGTACAGCACCTGTTAAATAAATTTTTTCCTTAATACCAAAAGTTTGCTGTACAAATGTGCCCATTACATTGATATCAGAACGAAATTCTGTTGCAATAGGTATACCATTATTAATAGTTTCACCAATTGGACCCAAAAGCGTAGCTGTTATTCCGGTTTGGTAAATTTTCTCAGATTGTGCAGTGGCACCAATACCTGTAGTTGATTCCAGCCAGTCTGTAATATGGGTTTGATAAGAAACATTTAAATCATTGTTTAATAAGAAACTCGTTTTATCAGCTCTTCTAGAATATCCTGTATTATAACTTGGCGTAGTATTGCCTACCGGAATATAACCTGTACCTATTTGGGTTGAATTGTCATAACCTAAAACATAATTAATGTTTAAGCCTTTTACAGGCGTTGCAGTTGCTTGAAAATTCCCAATAAAACGGCTTGTGCGTTGTTGAAACTTAAAACGGTTTATGGCCTCTAAGGGATTTGTTCTTGGTACAGTAGCAGGAGATGTAGAAGGGTATACTCCTGTAACTGGATCTGGAGCTAGGTTGATATAGTTATTGCTA
>Ga0116227_10015969_pt1 | contig 10957 bp, 6 predicted proteins | sample S1TSphgellanicum_FD_89693 | JGI IMG/M metagenome (GOLD analysis project Ga0116227, IMG submission 89693) | Host-associated microbial communities from peat moss isolated from Minnesota, USA - S1T2_Fb - Sphagnum magellanicum MG | ecosystem: Host-associated > Plants > Peat moss > Unclassified...
CCATGTGATTCCACAATTAATCACAAGAAAACAACATCACATGGTGCACATGACATAAGTCAATGCATCATGACCAAATTATGGAATCCTACATCCAACTTACCCCATTAAACAATTACCTAAATAATTATGTAATCAAGTTACACATCAAGTTACTTACACCCAACTTACCCCATTAAACAATTACCTAAGTAATTATGTAATCAAGTTACAGATCAAGTTACAAGAACATAGAATTATAGCAGGATCTCCCCCAACCGAATAACTCCCTAGAGATCTTCTGTTGGGGCAGATCCCCCAAAATACAAAGAGAAATAAAAAAAAAGGCTTTTCCATGTACATGAATTGATTATGTGAATCATAGAGTTCCCCAAACCCTAATATTTGTTGACCTTAGACAAGGTGCATAATAATCATGGTCCTGAAAAATGACCTTCAACCAAGGTTAAGATTTAAGATTCAACTTGGGAAAATGAGGAAAAAAAATTAGCACTTGTTTTTTTAATGAAAAAAAAAGTCTTAAGGTCAGCCCTAATTTTGATGGGGGTGCAGCTATGCACATAAATTATTATATATGTGCCCCAGGGAAGAAATTTTTGTAGGGGGGCAAGGGTGCTTACCTTAGCATAAAGAGAAAATTCTTTTTTGTGCTCCACTACATAGACAATGATGTAGACTCCTGAGTTGTCAAGACCCACAACCCATGAATTTTTCATGAGTTTTTCATGCAAAGTGGTCCAATGCAGTTTTATTCTTTAGAAAGGAAGGAAGACATGAGTAGCTTTCGAGCTGAGTTTTAACATGTAACTAAGTTTTCAATTGCACACACTTGCACTTACCCGCACTTGCATGAAAGTGCACACACTTGCAGTTACTTATACTTGCAAGTGCACACTTACAAGAACCCACTTACAAGAGCATGCACTTGCATAAGAGCATGCACTTACAGGAACCCTCTTCAACCTATTTATTACTATTTAGAGCATCTCTACCCACACCTTGAATACACCCACCTATAATCCCAATTTCGGATGAAGTTTAGTAATCAAATAGTGTGAAACAACCTTTTTTTTTTAAATTGGCAAAATTTCGCCAAAATTGAAATTCTAAACTCTAAATTCAAGTGACTTTGGAGTTTTCCAATCACCAAAAGTGAAAAAAAAATGAAATAAAAATTGACACATTTCTATACTTGGTTTTCAATGTGTAGCAAAAATATTGAAAGATGATTAAGGATTTATTTTTCATATTTGGTTTATAGCTAGATTTGGCTAAATTTTACTAAAGATGATCACCACTTTTTCTACATTTTCCTATCAATGATAGTCACTTTGGCTACAAACAAAAATTCTTTAAAAAGACATTGGTGTGAAATTGTTATTTTGACACTATGTTTGCTCATGGTAGTGATGTCTACAAGAGCTTGTACATTAAAAAAATGATTGCTCTTGATTAACCAATCTATCTATTTACGAAGGTAGTTTCTTTGTTTTGTTAGTCACATTGAGATCTCCCAAACCATGCTGCCTTGTGCTATGCTCTTGATATTGTTGGAAAGCCCTTGATGAGTTGGTTTTGTAATGTTTTGACATATGGTTAAAAAAACATTGCATATTGAACAAAAATTTCATTTAAATTCATTTAAATCAATTATAAAAGAATTTGGGCATGCTCTTGGTGTTGTTGGAAGCCCGAAGTGAATAAGATTTAATGAAGGTAATTTGAAAAAAAATAGACCTAAAGGACGGGAGGTATTGAATTTTAAATATTTTTGTCAATGAAAATTCAATTAAATTACCATAAGATGATTTTTGAAGGAAAAGTTAGTTGGGTAACTAATTCACATTTGGGCCAATGGCATAGGCTACATTCTAATAATGATTGGTTTATGTGATGTAACTTATATAGGTCAATTTTTCATTAAAATAAAAATTGGGCAAAAAATTCCAATAAAAAATTAATGGTTGGAACCATCACACGGAAAACAAAAGGGAAGGACAAAGAAAGGCCAAAAGACGTTCAACCCGTAGGAACCAAAAAAAGGAGAAAACTTGTCCTTCTTATGGTAAGAAGTTATTTCATCCACAACCCCCTTAATGGCACTTGCATGTAAATCGTGAAATCTAAAAGTAATAAAAGGTTTAGACAAGCATCTCCCACCAAAGCAATTTTCTTTTTTATAACAAAAAATAAAGCACATTGAAAATCAATATTAACACACTACCTAAAAAATTGAATATTAAAAGATAGGACAAATGATTTTCGATTATCTATCGTGAAAAAGACAAACACACTCCTTGATGAAATGATCCATATCACACCCAAGTGCACCATGCACCTCCATGGCCAAAGGAGTAAAGTGGTGCCCTTCAGGAAGCCTTTTATACATGCATATATTAATAATGGCATTAAGTTCCACAACTACACTTGTTGGTTGACTAATGACATTCATAACCACCATCTTCTATGTCAAATTAATAACCACCATATTGGTAACAAATACTTGGTCTTCACGAGTCATGTACAAATTAGCTCATAATGAAACTTTTGACATAAATGTGTACCACCTTTTTCCCATACATCGTGCTTGCTCTCTCAGCTAAAGGTGTACATGACATTTCTAATGGCGTCATGTGTGGTTGTTTGTTAACCTCCAAATAAACAATGTGTTAAATGCATGCAAAATGCATCTAACCCATGTCCATATTCACACATGAGAAAACTATAAGTCGAGGGTTGAATCAAACCAAGATGGAAACACAACATTGACATGAAAGTAGAATGTGCAATACACAACAAATGAATAGATCGCTTAACAATCAACCATAGCCCCACGTCCCTTGCTTGAACAAGAGCAAATGTGAATTTTAAAAGCTAAGGAAATGGAATCATCTTCCAAAATAGACCTAAAGGATATGTTGTGATGTATGTCCATCAAAGATGCCTATAAACTTGGGGTGTTAGTAATTGTTAAATTCTCAAAAGAAGGGTACATTTCTTTAGCTATGGGAGGAAAGCTATTCCAAGTTACACAAAGACATGACTAAAGGAGGTGTGGGCCCCTTTCAACTTGAAAAACATATTATTTCAAAATGGGTCTATTGAAGATATGAAACCTGAAGCACAAATACAAAGCCATTAAAGCCCAACTCCTTAAAAAAACAAAATGGGGCATAATCCTTCATAGAAAAAAGGCTTATACCATCAATAAAGATTGGTAGTTGGGCCAAACGCCCTGCTATGGGGCTTAAATAGACTTCCATGACCTAAACTCCCATAATGTCCCCACATACATGCATAATTTTCCTATTAAAACCCGCCAAAACGATATAGGAAAAAAAGAAGGGGTATTATTTGAATGAGATAATAAGGTCAATGAACAACACATGAGGACAAAATGCCCAAAGCAACCTATGAATTTCCCAAGAAAAGAAGATCATCAATACATGCCACATCCTAAAATAAAACTTCATTCAAAATATGGGTGACAAAGTTTTGAAAACCCATTGGCACACCCAAAATGTATAAGCCATTATGACCAAAGTGCAACCTTGAAGAATCTCTATGCTTGAAATTTTTTTTGAAGGACTCCAAAGCTTGCACTTTGACATTTAGACTTAAAGCCCAACTCATGTTAATTGGGTCAAAAGGTGGTCAAAAGCAAAGATAATTTTGTTCATAGGGCCCATGATGTGAGTATTTTTTGTAAGAGATGGAAAGACATAGTTGGGGGCATGTGTAATGGTCTTTAAGTGTTCGATAATGGGCCAAGTAAACAAAAGACCTTTTAGGGGGTCACCCTGCCTTGTGCTTGAAAATGATTCAATAATGGTGCCCCCTCCTCATGTTGCCCATGTTGGTATTAAAAACATGAATGAACACCATGAAACAATTTGGTAAAAGGAACAATGCTCACCAAAAAACCCTTGGCATTTCAAAGCTTTTTAAAAATAACAGTTTGAGAAATGTTATTAAAAATATTTTTGACATCAAATTACGTCATGATCCAATTAAGGTGTAAATCGAAGAAGGCTTTAATGTTAAAAATGATGGTTTCACAACCTCTAGGGGTTGATACTTCGAATTGATGAGGGGATAGGTGCTCTTGAAATGGCTTCGAAAGTTGAAAGATAATTTAACAACTAATAAGTCAAAAAAAGACCTCACCTACAACAATAAGATGAAAACTTCTAAAGTCCTTTGCCATATGACGCGTTCCCAAGTCCCTAGTTAAACCCAAGATGGATCTAAATTACTCACACATCGAAATTGTGAAGAACTTGGGGCACGCTTCCAACTTTCAGCACTAGAAGGGGTAGAGGGGCATGTTGAAGCTCTAGGATGGGACTAAGAAGAGTGACAAGCTATTCATTTACTCGAACCTGCATTAAACCAACCAACAAGTTAGTTAGTTCACTTTCTGGAACACCTTTGGTGCTAGAACAAGCCACGGGTAACTCTAGACTCACAAGATTCACCATGGCTTGGATTCAGGGGAAACCACCACCTTCCCCCATATAGTATAGTCTATGCCTCTCTGCGGCACCCACATCCAAATGGTTTTTTGTCCCGAGACTCCCAAGGAGCCAAGGAGGAGTCTCAAAACTGTCCTAGTTTGTACTCCCAGGATTTTGCGAGGTCATAATTTTTTGCTTAGACCTCTGATTGAGATGAGGTCTAAAACAAACTTGTAGCTCTCCTCGAAAGCTTTCCAATGGTGTGTCGCAATCCACCTGCACACATCGGGGTCAGGTCGATTCCTGACTTTTAGTGGTCAAGATGGCAGTTTGGCTCTTGGCCCTTCTTTTTGCCATAACTTATGTTGTAGATATCCAAATGGCCTATGCAAAGCCATTTTCGACATCTACAATTTGCTAGCTTTCTAATGATATAAAAAACGCCCCAACGCGAGATGTTTTGACCCCTACAATCGAACTCTAAAATATCGGGAGTCCCAGAAGACTCCCAAGTCCCAATTTTGGGAGTGTGAATTTCATCTTCACACTTCCTTCCAAGTAGGGTTGCGACACCATAGCTAACAATTTGCTAGCTCCTAGCATTAGGGCCACCGACCTAAGGATATCACCAAGAGCAATAGCACCAAGAACCTAGAATAATTCCGAAAACTTTGAAGAGGGGTCCTTCAGTATGAATCATCCCAAAAGATGTTCATAAACCATCTTGGATAACCCACCTAAAGATAAGTGAAATACAATGGTTAAAGCTTGTATAAACAAAGTTTTATCCAAGACAAAGATGTGTTCAAGCTGATAATCAAAAATTGGTGAAGAGACAAGGTCTAAAGGAAGGGGGTGCAATTGACATAAACTTACAACGATGTCCTTTGAAGGAATGTATGTTCACATGGTCATGAAATATGCTGAGGGGAACCTGAAGATGAAAGACTTAGAAGTTGCAATGAACAATGTGAAGAAATTGAGACCTAGAAGTGGCCAAGGAACATAGACTAATTGGGTACTATAAGCCAAAGGAGTACTATATTTTCATCATGTGGTGTTTGCCACATCTACTAGATCATTTTGATTTGGGATTAGATTTTGTTTTAGGTGGGACAAGTGGTCCTTATTGGGATCAATAGGTTATTTCAACCCCATAGTCAAAAGTAAGGTTGGACCACTCACAACATGAAGAATGTTCAAAAGTTATTAGTAGCATGGGATATTCGTGGGAAAGAGAGGGTTGGCCCAAATTCTTCTCCATTTACAATGTTGCAATCCTTTTTATTTACATTTATCTTGTTAATGAAAAATATTATTTCCTCTATTAATCAAATCATGAATTAAAGTTGTAACTTGTTAAGCAAATTGTTTTCGCTAAATTGATATTTTCACAAATTAACAAATTAAGGAAGTCACCTGATTTGTTATTTTGAATATTAATCATGATATAATTACCGATAATTTGTTAAATTGTTACTCTATTACACAATCTATGGATTTGTTATTTTGTGGGTTTATTTAGTCAATTTCTTTTAACTATCTTTCAAAGTGTGTTTGAAAAATCTTCCTAAACTATCACTTTTTCAAGTTTCTTGCAATCAAAGCCATTATACCACATATTTGGAAAATAGATTGTTTCCATTTCTAAATATGTCATACCATTCCCATCTCTAAAATACTCTCATGTCTTATGGGACCACCAATGCAAATGTTCTTAGAACAAAGGTTCTTGGGTTGTCAGACATGATGTGGCATGCCCTTTTGGCTTTAGTTATCATGTCAACATTTATTTCGATGTGTTAGTTTCATCCATTAGGTTAGATATTAACATTTTTTTCTGGTTAAATTAATTCCAATGATCAAAATTTTCTGGTCACTTGATTTTTTAGTCACTATTTGGAAAACTTTCAATTGTCACCCAAAACATTTTAATTGTCTAGTTGATGATGGCTCAATTTTCACCATTGATTTAGTGATGAAAAAAAATTAGTTATTACCTAATTGGTTTTTTGGTTGTTGCCTGGAAAAAGATTTCGTCGTTGCTTTTAATTATCCAATTGATAATGGCTTAATTTGCACCATTAATCTAGCGATTAAATTTGGGCCATATTTCAATCATTGTAGGATTTCGGTGATCGAACATCATTATAGTTGCCATATAGGGTTTAGGGTGACCAAATGACATGAATATTGGTCGTTATAAACTTGCCCTAGTTAGTTTGACTTGACCTAAGTTGACCTTATTCTAACATGATGTTAGTCAACACTTTAAATTGGGAAAAGGAGTAACTTTTGGTACAATATTTCACTTTTTTCATGTAAATTTTTTTTCATGATTATTGAAAAGGTAGTAGTATGATTGTGGAATGTTCATTGCATCAACTTTTATTATATTAATAATTAAAGGTTTAAGCTACTTATCAACATTATTTCTATTGTCAATTTTCTGATGTGGCCAAAGTGATGTTGATCCACATATGGGACAAATATTTCACAATTATTTCAGACCTTAATGCAAGGATTCTCATTTTTTATGCTGCATGGGAAGGAGTGTTGAACAAGTGATTTGGTGGTTGTTGAGCTCAACAAGCCTTATGAAAGCCACTCGTGGACATAGAAGCCCAAGATCACCAAGTTTTTCATTCATGAATTTAATGGTGATAGGAGGGTTCTTTTCAAAGGTTAGTACTACAATATAGGAATTTCACAACCATCATCATCTAGTGTGGCTTTCAAGCATGACAAGATTGGAATGGTTGCGTTATAACCATGTCCTTGGAGGTGGCTTGGAAATGATATCAAACCTTCACATTTTTTCTTGCACAATTTCATCCCAATACTCATTGTAGAGCAAAACAATAGGATCATAATTGCTTATGAATTGGAGGATATTTCATTACAATATCACTTATTCCAAGAAGCAATGTTTAGTCACTGCACTCCTTATCCAAAAATAAGGGATGCTATGGTGGTCAAAATTAACTGTATTAACTGCACCTTATTCTTACTAAATGTGGTGACGGATGTGTATCGATCAAGGTTCATTTTCTATTCTCCAAAAGAGGACAAAACAAGGAAATTTTTTATAACAAGGCCACAAGATTACTTCATTGGTTAGGTGGATTTATGCTTGTTGGAAATTATCACCCTATTGCCTAAAAATTTCAAGGACATGGCCTTTGGAATTACTAACACCAAATCTTGGCATTCTCTTGAAAGGTTGTGATATGATGCCCACGAATATTGAATTTTTTTTGTTTCTCAACTTTGTGCTAGTCAATTATGCCAACTATGCATTTGTAATAATTAAGTTTGGGTGTCACAAGTTTTGCACACTATTTGTTTCAATTGTATTTTGTGATTTTCGTTTGCCACACTGTTTGTTTCTTGTGTATTATTATGTGATATTCCTTTTGCATGGCAATCCTCCTACTACACATTAATGCACAACTTATTTCCATTACAATTTATTTACATAACTTATTTTTCACGTTTGTGTATGATATACCCTTCTAAATTAGTGTTACTTAGTTCTTGTTTTTCAAGAGAATGTATGGAACCCCCATTTTAACTTCTTTTTTTTTTAAAACCCCTTTGTTCTAGTTATTTTTAAGAACATCTACTCTATTTTCAAACATAGTTTTCCAAATTTCAAGACTTTGGTTTTTAGTTTTTCAAACAAAATTCTTAAGTGGATCCAATTCCAAACCATATCTGGTTCTCCTTACCTACACATAGTTCAAAACTGAAAATTTTTAGCATTGTACAACCAATAAAAGTGATGACCTATCAAAACTACATGCCTAAACCGAAAGAAAAAGACAAACAAATTTGCATACTTGAGATTTATTCTAAAAGCAACAACTATATTTTTAATATTGCCCTCCTTAAAAATTTATTGTTCAAAAATTATACATGCTTAAATTTTTTTTCAAACTAACATGTCAATTCCCAATTGGAATTTTTTATGAAAAAATATTTTTAAAACTAAAATATAAATGAAGAACCAAAAGTTGTTTTGTCCAAGTTTTATGATTTGTTTTAGCTATCATTGAAGCCAATTGTTGATTATGGTTTTGAAGCCATTTTGGTTTTTGTTTTGTTTCAAAATTTTGGACTATTCAAGTACCCTTTGAATAGTTGGGAACCAACTAGCCAAAAAGTAAAAATTGAACATTATTTAGATCTACCATGTCTTTTATAGGTAGCAAGTTTGATCCAAACGTTTTTTCAAACATTTTCATGGGTGGGAGATGTAGCCATATCTTGGTTACAATTTTGGTGTGGTTGGTTACACTTGTCATGTAAATTGATGGTGGCAAACGCATAATTAATGTACACATTTGTTTTTGGGTAGACATATTACCACACATCATATGCCAACCACTTTTCAAACACCTCTTTCATAAAAAACATTACAAAAAACAGTTGTAAAAATTTAGTCGAAAGTAAATTTTGCACAAAAACATTCATTTTGTTCAAAAAAATATTGAAATTGGAAAAAAAAAGTGATTATTTAAGGAACATGTCATATTCCATGTTATTACAATTGAATTGCAATTGTAACAAATTATTTTGTAAGGAAAAATGTAATTACTAAAATGTTGAATGTCTTTTTGAATTTCTTTCTTTTGACATGTAACAATAATTGTCCATACCAAAATGGCAAGCTATTTCTACACACATTGTGACAAAATATACAAATTATATTAATTTCAGAAATAGTTTTTTTTAATTCAAAAAAAAAATTGAAGGAAAATACAAAAGTTCTTAACGTTTCATATGAATCCAAAAACCATTGAAAGTTTGTTGACTTTCAACGAAACTCTAGACTTGAAAGAGCAAACTAAGCTAACCTTCATAAATAATAAATTATAATGATAGTTACTTACAAAATTGTATGCTTGGAGTGCTTTTAACTCCCACTAGAAGTTTTTCAAATATATTCTAAATCTTTTATCTTTCTAGCTTTGCCTTTAAAAAAACCTATAATTAAAACTTACATATTAATTACAATATTGGAAAACAAATGCACTTTGGTTCCCATTTTGATGGTTCAAATTCATTTTTCAATTTAAAAAATAAAATTTGTGATTGAAATTTAGTTGTTATGGATTAGGGTATATTAGGCCATGTCAATCGCAAGCTTCAATTGTAGTCTAATGACTTAAATCTAGTCTCATGAAAAAAAAACCTTAATTCATGCAATGGCAACTGAAATTTGGTTGCCATTTTGATGGTCAAGATTTTTTTTTTGAAATTTTGATTTTTTGTGATGAAAATTTAATCACACCAAGTCCACCTTTGGCATAGTCCAATGATAACCTACATTTGGTCTTGAAAAAAAAATTGAAAATTGTGGCAATGGAATTTTAATCACCAACCTGACATTTTCTTTAGGATCAAATTTAGGTTGCCATTCGATTATGATTGGGTAGACCTAGTGCAACTAAATTTAGTCACAACAAATTAAAATGTGAAATTAAAAAAACTTGATTACTAAGACAACAACTAAAATTCAATTGCCACATTTCAATGGTCAAGATTTTAAAAAGTTTTGTCACGGACTGGGTTTAGGGCACTCTTAGATTGTGAATAAATTAGTGGATTTAATGTGAACAAATTTTAATCACAAAAAAATAAAATTATAAAAATTGAAAAAAAAAACTTCACCATTGAAACAATGACCAAAATTTTGTCACCACATTTTGATGATTAAGATTTAATTTGATTTGATTATTTTTCATAAGATTGGAATTAAATCATAATTCGATTACAACTAAGGTGTACTTGGTCCCAATCCTTATGGACACCTCTGTCTTTATGGTGATTAAATTTCATTTGCCAAAATTGTTACATATTATTACATATATGTATATTAAAAATTTTGACCGTTGAAATGGTGATCAAAATTCAATTGTCACATCATGATTATTTTTATTTTCTTTTTCTTGAAACAAAATTTTGGTCACCACATGGATCTGGACCCAAATTTAACTAGTCATTCTTGTCCCCCAAAATTTTGTGAATTGACAAATTTTAATTAACAAAATGAGGTAGAAAATTTACCTTCGAATGTAAAAGAGTTATGGCTTTGACCTAAGTTGACCTTAAACCAATGTGATGTTGGACTATGTCAACATAACTAATGGAATGTGATAAAACTAACATTGACAACTGTAGTTTGAATTCCATTCATGATGCTATTGATCTAAGGTTTCTTTGCATCATTATTTTTTTACATGTTATCAACAATTCTTCAAATTTTGTCTAAGTTCTCTATAGTTAAACTCTTTGTAGAAAAGCCCAAGTGTTTCACATTTTTATAAGGAATGCAACCAACAAATGTGTTTTAAAAATTTAAAAAAAAAAAAAAAAAAAAAAAAAAAAAGTTTAAAAAATCTCATTTTTTTTTCCACTTTTTCTTTTTTTTAAAAATTAATCCAATTTTTTTTTTTTTCCTATCCAAAAATTTCCTCACCCCCCCAAACCCTCAA
>Ga0116227_10015970_pt1 | contig 10956 bp, 8 predicted proteins | sample S1TSphgellanicum_FD_89693 | JGI IMG/M metagenome (GOLD analysis project Ga0116227, IMG submission 89693) | Host-associated microbial communities from peat moss isolated from Minnesota, USA - S1T2_Fb - Sphagnum magellanicum MG | ecosystem: Host-associated > Plants > Peat moss > Unclassified...
CCATGAACAGGCTGTAGCCATCCCCCTGCGCACGCGACGCAATGCCCGCGCCCAGCGTGCCGCCGGCCCCGCCACGGTTGTCGATCACCAGTTGCCGGCCGGTCTGCTTGGCAAACTGGCCGGACAGCGGCCGCGCAAAGGCATCGGTGCCGCCGCCCGCGGGAAAGGGCACGATCAGCGTCACGGGCTTGGCGGGCCACGCCGTGCCTTGCGCGCGGGCGCCCGTTGCAAGCAGGGCGCCGCCGGCTGCAGTGGCGCGCAGCAAGGCGCGCCTGTCCAGGCTGTAGGTCATCAGTTGTCTCCTGTCGTTGTAAAAACTCTGTTCTAGAAGCCCAGGCCGGCCACCGCTCCGGACGCCGCCACCCGGCCCTGGGCCAGCAGGGTGCGGTGGCGGTCCAGTCGCTTCAGGTCGTAGAGATAGTTCACCATCACCCCATAGGACTGCTTCTGGCCCTTGGACGATGGATCTCCGGCCCAGTTGATGCGCTCGACCCGGGCACCGTTGCCAAGATGGAAGCGTGCCACCGGATCGGCAGGGCGCCCATCGGGCAACTCCCGAGTCAGGTAGTAGGCGGCGCACTGCAGCAGCAGTTGCCGCACCGGGGAGCGGGGCGCCAGTTCAGACGCCCGGTCAGCCGCCTGCAGCAACTGGGCCGCACCGAACTCCGGCACCCCGTCGGCACGGGCCAGTTCAGCCAGGCGCTTGTCGTCCAGCAGGCCCAGCATGCGGCCCGCGTTGCGGCCAAGCCAGGCGCGCAGGCCAGGGATTGGCGACAGGGTGGCGAACGTGACGAGCTTGGGGAACTCGGCCCGCAGTGTCTCCACCACGTGCTTGATCAGGGAGTCGCCGAAGCTCACGCCGCGCAGCCCGCTCTGGGTGTTGCTGATGGAATAGAAGATGGCCGTCGTGGCGCGCGCCAGATCCGCCAGCGCGGCGGCCTCGTCCAGCAGCGGCGTGATGCACTCGGCGATCTCGCCTCCCAGCGCCACCTCCACGAATATCAAGGGCTCCTGCGGCAGACGAGGATGGAAGAAGCCGTAGCAGCGCCGGTCGCTGTCGAGCCGGTTCTTGACGTCGGCCCAGCTGCGGATGTCATGCACCGCCTCGTACTTGATCAGCTTCTCGATCAGCGAGGCCGGCGAGTCCCAGCTGATGCGCCGCAACTCCAGGAAGGCGACATCGAACCAGGTGGAGAACAGGTGTTCCAGCTCGGCATCCAGCGTGGCAAGGCGCTTGTCGCTGCGCAGGTGCGGCAGCAGTTCCGCGCGCAGGTCGACCAGGAAGCGCAGGCCCTCGGGCGGCACCGAGAAGCGCTGCAGCAGCCGCGTGCGCGGCGATACCAGCGCGCGGCGCAGCTGGATCTCGGCCTGACCCGCCTCCGGGGAGCCGGCCGCAGTCTCGTAGCCCTGGCCCGCGGCCTGGACCTTGGCCGCGTCGGGTGCGAACTGCTCGCTCATCAGCAGCCATGCATCCCGCCGTTCCTCGGGTGCCGCCGCCGCATACCAGTCACAAAAAACGGCTGCGTGGCGGCCGCCCTCGACCTCGCTCGCCTGCGGATCGGCCGCGGCCTGCAACATGGCCTGCACCTTGCGCAGGGCCCGGGGCGACAGGGCTTCGCCGTCGTGGCGCCGCAGCGTGGCCTGCAGCCGCTCATGGGTGCTGCGCGCCCGCCGCCCGACCGCCGCGGGGGCCTCCGGGGTGACGAGCAGCTCGCCCTGCAGGCGGGCCGCCATGCGCAGGCGTGCAATCCAGTCAGCGGTGTTCATGGGCAACCTCCATGCAGCCCGCCGCGGCAAGAGCAGCCTTCGCAGCGACAGGGCGGGAGTTCATGACGCAATCCTCGCGATCCTCTGCTGCCGGGCAACCTCGCGCAGGGCCTCGCGCTGGCGGGCGAGATGGGTGCGCATGGCAGCGTCGGCCCCCTGGCCGTCGCGCGCCTTGATCGCAGCGAAGATGGCCAGATGCTCGGCCAGACTCTGCTCCAGCCGCCCGGGCGCGTGCAGCTGCTGCAGCCGTGCAAGCTTCAATATCTTGCGCAGGTCGCCGATCACCTGCGTCAGCCAGCGGTTGCCGGCCAGGCTGATGATGGCCTCGTGGATGGAAAGGTTGGCCTCGTAGTAGTCCTGGATCCGCTGCGCCCTGGCGTGGCGCTGCAGCCGCTCGTGCAGCACCTCCAGCACCGCGACGTCGGCGTCGGTGGCGCGGCCGGCCGCCTCGTGGGCACAGCGGCCTTCCAGCAGCGCGATCACGGGGAATATCTCGTCCAGGTCGCGCTCGGTCACCTCGTTGACGAAGCAGCCCCTGCGCGGTTCGTGCCGCAGCAGCCCTTCGGCCGTCAGCACCTTCAGGGCCTCGCGCAGCGGCGTGCGCGAGATCGCCAGCCGGTCGCACAGCGCAGCCTCGTCCAGAAAACTGCCGGGGGGAATCAGGCCGCCGAAGATCTGCTCGCGCAGCGTGGCCGCGACCTCGGCGTGCAGGGACTTGGGCACCACGCGCATCAACGGTCCCCAGCCTGGTCCCGGCGACGGGTGCCAAGCGCGCCCTCACCCGGCACGCTGGGCATTGCCGGGATCACGAAGGCGGAGAAGCCAGGCTTTCCCATAATTACCGGTAATTATGGGGAGGCAGCCCAGGACATACAAGCGGCGGCACCCGAGGCCCCGCCTGCGGTGGCGTCAGGTACGGCTGGAGCGCACCCGTTCAGCCCCGGCCGCCGGACCATTGCCCGGGCGGCGGCTGCGCCAGCCCAGCCAGAGGCCCGCCACGACCATCGGCAGGCACAGCCACTGGCCCATGCTCATGCCCAGCGGCAGCAATCCCAGGAAGCTGTCGGGCTCGCGGAAGAACTCTGCGATGAAGCGCAGGCTGCCATAGCCCACCAGGAAGGCCGCTGCCACCTGCCCCTGCCGGCGCTCCTTGCGCGCATACAGCCAGAGCAGCACGAACAGCAGCAGCCCCTCCAGCAGGAACTGGTAAATCTGCGATGGATGGCGCGGCAGCATCGAGCCGCTCTGCGGGAACACCATGCCCCAGGGCAGCGACGGATCGCAGAAGCGGCCCCACAGCTCGCCATTGATGAAGTTGCCGATGCGCCCGGCCGCCAGCCCGGTCGGCACGCAGGGCGCGACGAAGTCCGCCACTTCCAGCCAGGGCCGGCGGCGCGAATGCGCAAACCACAGCATGGAGCCGATCACGCCCAGCAGGCCGCCATGAAAGCTCATGCCGCCCTGCCAGATATAGAAGATCTCCAGCGGATGGGTGGCGTAGTAGCCGGGCTTGTAGAAGAAGCAGTAGCCCAGCCGCCCGCCCAGCACCACGCCGGCCACGCCGAGGAACAGGATGTCCTCCACGTCCTTGCGCGTCCAGGCGCGGCCCTCGGGCATCGAGGCATAGGGCTGGTGCCGCAGCCGCAGGTTGCCCAGGAACAGGAACAGGGCAAAACCCGCCAGGTAGGTCAGGCCGTACCAGTGCACGGCAAGCGGGCCGATCTGCAGGGCCACCGGGTCGATATGGGGGTACATCAGCATGATGGCGGCTATTGTGCCCGCGCCCGGTGTCATGCCAGAAACACCAGCCAAAATGGCGTGTAGCCCAGGAGCTGCCTTGGCTATGCGCTATTAATTGAGTAGCTACGCAAGCGCAAGCTGCTGCCGCACGAAATCCACGAAGCGCGCCAGCGCCGGGTTGGCCGCCTCGGCGGGCCACACCAGGCTGGTTTCGCAGGCCGGCACCCGGGGCGCCCCGCGTCGCGCCGCCGGCGTGCGGTAGAGCACGCCCGCGCGGCGGAACTGCGTCACGCTCTCCGGCACCCAGGCCACGCCGAGGCCGGCGGACACCAGGTTGACGATGGTCTGCATCTGGATCGCCTCCTGCACCACCTCGGGCGAGCGCCCGGCGGCGTGGTAGAGCCCGAACACGGCGTCATACAGCGAAGGCACGATGCGGCGCGGGAAGATGACCAGGGGCTCTCCCAGCACCTCGGCCAGTGGTGGCGCCTGGGCTGCGGCCAGGGGATGGTGTTCGGGCAAGGCCAGCAGCAGGGGCTCGGCAGCCACCCGGAAAGCCTCCAGGCCTGGCGGCGCGAAGCCGGGGGAATGCAGCATCAGCCCGGCGTCGATCTCGCCGCGCGCAAAGGCCTGCAGCTGCACATCGCCCGTGGCCTCGACCAGCTCCAGCGCCACCTGCGGGCAGGCCGCACGGAAGGCGCGCACCCAGCCCGGCAGCCGCTCGAAGCCGATGGTGGAGACAAACCCCAGCCGCAGCCGCCCCACCTCGCCCCCCGCCGCCGCGCGCGCCCGCGCCGGCAGCGCACGCGCCCGCTCCAGCAGATCGCGCACATCGGGCAGCAGGGCTTCGCCCGCCGCCGTCAGCCGCACGCGCCGGCTGGTACGGTCGAACAGCGGCGTGCCCAGTGTCTTCTCCAGCAGGGCGATGGCCTGGGTCAGCGGCGGCTGGGTCATGTGCAGGCGTTGCGCGGCACGGCCGAAGTGCAGCTCCTCCGCCACGGCCAGGAACTGGCGCCAGACCCGCAGGTCGATCGGGGCATCATTCATATGCACAGCATATCAATTCAACATTGAAAACGGATTGGAATCTATTGATCGGCCGGCGCATACTTCGGCCCTGCATTCCTACAAACCCCACGTGAGAGACTTCTGATGGACACCAAGGTCATCCAGATCAACCGCCGCAGCGCCAACATCACCGAAGGCAAGTCGCGCGCCCCGAACCGCTCCATGTACTACGCCATGGGCTACCAGGAGGGTGACTTCAAGAAGCCCATGGTGGGCGTGGCCAACGGCCACAGCACCATCACGCCCTGCAACTCGGGCTTGCAGCGGCTGGCCGACGCGGCGATCGAGGGCATCGAGGAAGCCGGCGGCAACGCCCAGGTGTTCGGCACGCCCACCATCAGCGACGGCATGGCCATGGGCACCGAAGGCATGAAGTACAGCCTGGTGAGCCGCGAAGTCATCAGCGACTGCGTGGAGACCAGCGTGCAGGGCCAGTGGATGGACGGCGTGCTCGTCGTGGGCGGCTGCGACAAGAACATGCCGGGCGGCCTGATGGGCATGCTGCGCGCCAATGTGCCGGCGATCTATGTCTACGGCGGCACTATCCTGCCGGGCCGCTACAAGGGGCAGGACCTGAATATCGTCAGCGTGTTCGAGGCCGTGGGCCAGAACGCCGCCGGCAATCTGAGCGACGAGGACCTGCGCGAGATCGAGATGCGCGCCATCCCCGGCACCGGCTCCTGCGGCGGCATGTACACGGCCAACACCATGTCCAGCGCCTTCGAGGCCCTGGGCATCAGCCTGCCCTACTCGTCCACCATGGCCAACCCGCACGACGAGAAGCAGAACTCGGCCAAGGAATCGGCCAAGGTGCTGATCGAGGCGATCAAGAAGGACCTGAAGCCGCGCGACATCGTGACCAAGAAGGCGATCGAGAACGCGGTGGCCGTGATCATGGCCACCGGCGGCTCGACCAATGCAGTGCTGCACTTCCTGGCCATTGCGCACGCGGCGGGCGTGGAATGGTCCATCGATGACTTCGAGCGCATCCGCAAGAAGACGCCGGTGCTGTGCGACCTGAAGCCTTCGGGCAAGTATCTGGCGGTGGACCTGCACCAGGCCGGCGGCATTCCGCAGGTCATGAAGGTGCTGCTCAACGCCGGCCTGCTGCATGGCGACTGCATCACCATCACCGGCCAGACCATCGCCGAAGTGCTCAAGGACGTGCCCGACGTGCCGCGCGCCGACCAGGACGTGATCCGCCCGATCGACAAGCCCATGTACGAAGAAGGCCACCTGGCCATCCTCAAGGGTAACCTGTCGCCCGAAGGCGCCGTGGCCAAGATCACCGGCCTGAAGAACCCGGTCATCACCGGCCCGGCGCGCGTGTTCGACGACGAGCAATCCGCCCTCAAGGCCATCCTGGACGGCAAGATCAAGGCCGGCGACGTGATGGTGCTGCGCTACCTCGGCCCCAAGGGCGGCCCGGGCATGCCCGAAATGCTGGCACCCACGGGCGCGCTGATTGGCGCCGGCCTGGGCGAGAGCGTGGGCCTGATCACCGACGGCCGCTTCTCCGGCGGCACCTGGGGCATGGTGGTAGGCCACGTCGCGCCCGAGGCTGCGGCCGGCGGCACCATCGCGTTCGTCAACGAAGGCGACTCGATCACCATCGACGCGCACCAGCTCAAGCTTGAGCTGAACGTGCCCGAGGCCGAGATCGCCAAGCGCCGCGAAGGCTGGACGCCCCCGGCCCCGCGCTACACGCGCGGCGTGCAGGCCAAGTTCGCCTTCAACGCTGCCAGTGCCAGCAAGGGCGCCGTGCTGGACAACTACTGACGCGGCCCGCAGGCGCCACGCCATGCGCGTCTTGCTGGTGGAGGACGACCCCGCGCTGCGGCTCGGGGTGACACGCGCGCTGCAGGCCGAGGGCTGGCAGGTCGATGCGGTCACGGATGGTGAGTTCGCGCTGGCCGCGACCGCCACCGAGCAGTACGACGCGGCCGTGCTGGACCTGGGCCTGCCGCGGCGCGACGGCTTCGAGGTGCTGCGCCACTGGCGCACGCACGGCCAGGACCTGGCCGTGCTGATACTGACCGCCAGCGACGAGCTGCCCAACCGGCTGCGTGGCCTCAATGAAGGCGCGGATGACTACCTGCCCAAGCCCTTCGAGCCGGAGGAACTGATCGCCCGCCTGCGCGCGATCACGCGGCGCCGGCGCGGCAGCAGCAGCAACCTGCTGGTGGTGGGCGCCTTGAGCTTCAATACCGACAACCGCGAGCTGCGCTGCCGGGAGGAACGCCTGCCGCTCAGCCCGCGCGAGGCGGCGCTTGTCGAGCTGCTGATGGCCTCCCCCGGCACGGCCGTGCCCAAGAGCCGCATCATCTCGGCCATGTCGAGCTGGGAGTCCAACTTCAGCGCCAATGCGGTGGAGATCTACATCCTGAAGCTGCGGCGCAAGCTGGCCGTGGCGGGCGTCAATATCGTGACGGTACGCGGCGTGGGCTACGCGCTGGAGGCGCAATGACCTCGCTGCGCTGGCCGGCCCGCAGCCTCTGGCGACAACTGCTCACCCCCCTGCTGTCCCTCTGGGTGGCCTCGGCGCTGCTCGCCACGGGAGCGGCCTACTGGCTGGCGGGCCGCTCCACCAACACTTCGTTCGACCGCCTGCTGACCGACGACGCGCGGGCTCTGGCGGCCCAGTTGCGCTGGACCAACGGGCGTGCCAGTTCGCTGGCCGACGAGGAAACCGCCGACTCGCTGGTCTTCGACTCTCTGGCCCGCTCCCACTACCTGGTGCGCACCGAGGCCGGCCGGACGCTGGTGGGCAACCTGGCCGTGGCCCTCCCACCAGAGCAGCCCGCTGCAATGACAGGGAACCCGCAACTCTTCGACCTGCGCACAGGCGGCAGCGTGCTGCGCGCCGTGGCCCTGCGGCTGGCACCCTCGCGCGGCGACGAGCCGGTCTGGGTCATCGTGGCCGAATCCAAGGCGGCGCGCGAGCATGTGTCGCGCGAGATTGCGCTGGCCATCTTCATGCCGGCGGCGCTGGTGGGCTTCGTCATCGTCCCGCTGTTCTACCTGGGCATCCGCCGCGGCCTGGCTCCGACGCGCCGCATCAGCGCCGAAGTGGCCCAGCACGGGCTGCACGACCTCTCGCCGCTGCCCACCGAAGACGTGCCGGCCGAGCTGCGCGACCTGGTGCAGCACACCAACGAACTGGTGCTGCGCCTGAAGGCGTCGATCGACGAGCAGCGCCGCTTCGTGGCCGATGCCGCCCACCAGCTGCAGACACCGGTGGCCGGCATACGCCTGCTGGTGGGCGACATGCGCCGCATCCAGCGCGCCGATCCCGGGCAGCCGGCCGACGCCGAGGTGCTGACCCAGCTCGACGAGGTGGCAGGGCGCGCCGCGCGCCTGGTACGCCAGCTGTTGGCCTTTGCCCGGGCCGAGAACGCCGCCGCGGTGGAAGACCAGGTGTTCGACTGCGCCACCGTACTGGCCGAGGTCGGCGGCCGCTGGCATGGCCCCGCGCTTGCGGCGCGCAAGCAATTGAGCCTGCCAGGCGCGGACGGTGCCCCGCAGGCTCTGGTACGCGGCTCCCCGACCCTGCTCGGCGAGGTGCTGTCCAACCTGATCGACAACGCACTGCGCTACGGCGGCCCGCATGTCGCGGTCGCCCTGGCAGTGGAGCAGGGAGAGATCCTCATCAGCGTGTGCGACGACGGCCCGACGCTCGAAGCCGATACGCTGGAGCGCATGTTCCTGCCGTTCTGGCGCGGCGCCCATGGCCAGCCCGAAGGCTCGGGGCTGGGCCTCTCGATCGCCCAGCGGGTGGTGCAGAGCATGGGCGGCAGCCTCGCGGCCCGCAGCGGCAGCGGCATCGCGGGCACCCGGATCGACATCCGGCTGCCGCAGGCCCGCGCGACGTTACGGGACGTAAAGGAAATGAAAAGCTTGTCTACATAGACTGCCCCGACCGCGCTGCCGCAGGTGTGCAGCGCAGCTGCCGCGCGCAATGCGGCGCAATCACGGGGGAGTGCAAGGATGGCAAGGTTCTCATCGATACCGCCGGCACGGCGGGGCCTGCTGGTGCTTTCGGCACTGGTGCTCATGCTGGCCGCGGGCGGCGCATGGTATGTCGGCAGCAGGCCGGAGGCGGTCACCGCTCCAGCGGTCGCCACACCCAGCGGCACCGGCAAGGTGGCACCGGAAACGGTCCGCATCGCCACCAGCCAGGCCGCTGCGCTGGACGTAGGGCCGGCAGGCGAGCAGCAGTTCGCCAACGTGCGCCAGACCATCGGCAACATCGACTTCAACCAGGACCGCACGATCCCCGTGTACACGGCCTACCAGGGGCGCATCGCGCGCGTGCTGGTCAAGGCCGGCGACGACGTCAAGGCCGGCCAGACGCTGTACACGGTCAACGTCCCGGATATCGCGCAGGCAGCGTCCAGCCTGATCTCGACTGCGGGCGCCCTGCGTGCGGCCAACGAGACGCTGCAGCGCGCCAAGGTGCTGGCGCAGGACAACAGCATCCCGCAGAAGGAGCTGCAGCAGAACCTGGCCGACCAGCAGGCCGCCGACGCAGCCTACCGGACGGCCCGCAAGAGCCTGCAGCTGTTCGGCCTGGGCGATGCCGACGTGGCGCGCATCGAGCGCGACCACAGCATCGACATCGAGATGCCGGTGAAGAGCCCGATCGCCGGCCGCGTGACGGCGCGCGCCGCGCAGGTCGGCTTGCTGGTGCAGCCCGGTACCGCACCGGCGCCGGTCACCGTGGCGGACATGCGCACGCTCTGGATGGAGGCCAATGTGCCGGAGTCCGAGTTCTCGCTCTACCGCATCGGCCAGCAGGTCAGCGTGCGGGTGCAGGCCTGGCCGAACAAGACCTTCACCGGCCGCGTCTCCTACGTGGGCGACAGCGTGGACGCCAGCACCCGCCGGCTGATCGTGCGGGCCGAGGTGAACGACCCCGCGCGCGAACTGCGCCCGCAGATGCTGGCGGACTTCAGCATCGCGCTCTCCGCGCCGCAGACCGGGGTGGCGGTGCCGGCCACGGCCGTGGTACGCGAGACCAATGGCATGAACGCGGTGTGGGTCGCGGATGCCGAGGACACGCAGGGGCAGCGCTTCGTGCGCCGCCAGGTCACCATCGGCCGCAGCGATGCGGGCCAGGTCCAGATCACGGAAGGCCTGAAGGCCGGTGAACGCCTGGCGCGCAGGAACGCCCTGTTCCTGAGCAACCTGTACGAAACCGACGCGCAGTAGCGCCAGACAAGGAGCCTGCCCGTGTTTCGTCCCCTGCTGGCCTTCGTGCTGTCGCGAAGGCCCATAGTCCTGCTCGGCCTGTTGGCCTTCCTTGCGCTGGGCGTGCTCGCCTTTCTCAAGCTCAATGTGGAGGCCTATCCCAATCCCGCACCCGTGATCCTGGAGATCACGGCCCAGGCCCCCGGCCTGTCCGCCGAGGAAATGGAGCGCTACTACACCCGGCCGATGGAAATCGGCCTGGCCACCACGCCGGGCGTGGACAACATCCGCTCGACCTCGTTCTACGGCCTGTCCTTCGTGCGCGTGACTTTCAAGTACGGCACGGACTACTACTTCGCGCTGACCCAGGTGGCCAACAACCTGCAGGCCAACGTCAACCTGCCCAACGGCGTGCAGCCGCAGATCCAGGCCTCCAGCCTGGTGGGCGAGATCCTGCGCTACCAGGTCAAGGGCCCGTCCACCTACAGCCTGACCGCGCTGCGCACGCTGCAGGACTGGGTGATCCAGCGGCGGCTGCTGACGGTGCCCGGCGTGGTCCAGGTCGTGACCTGGGGCGGCACCACCAAGGAATACCACGTCGAAGCCGACCCCAAGCTGCTGGAAGCGCATGGCGTCACGCTGCAGCAGCTGATCACCGCCATTGGCAATGCCAATGTCAACGTCGGCGGCCGCGCCATCAGCGTCGGCGACCAGTCGGTCAACATCCGCGGGCTGGGCCTGATCGACAACCCCGACGACGTCGCCAGGATCGTGGTCGGCCAGCAGAACGGCGTGCCCACGCAGGTCAAGGACGTGGCGCGCATCTCCGAGGGCACGGTGCCGCGCCTGGGCGAGGCGGGCCGCGATGCCCAGCCCGACGTGGTGACGGGCGTGATCATCATGAACCGCACGCTGCACACCAACGAGGTCATCACCCGGGTCAAGGCCGCGGTGGACAAGCTCAACGCGGACGGCTCGCTGCCCCAGGGCGTGAAGCTCGAGCCCTACTACGACCGCGCGGTGCTGGTGGGCGTGACCACGCATACCGTGATTCACAACCTGGTGTTCGGCTGCCTGCTGGTGTTCCTGATCCAGTGGATCTTCCTGGGCGACCTGCGCAGCGCCACGATCGTGAGCGTCAACATCCCGTTCGCGCTGTTCTTCAGCATCATGATCCTGGTGCTGACCAAC
>Ga0116227_10015971_pt1 | contig 10955 bp, 9 predicted proteins | sample S1TSphgellanicum_FD_89693 | JGI IMG/M metagenome (GOLD analysis project Ga0116227, IMG submission 89693) | Host-associated microbial communities from peat moss isolated from Minnesota, USA - S1T2_Fb - Sphagnum magellanicum MG | ecosystem: Host-associated > Plants > Peat moss > Unclassified...
AAAAAAAAAAAAAAAAAAAAAAAAAAAAAAAACACTGTTGCTATCCCATTTGCTCATATCTCTCTCTCATCCTGAGAAATGATTGCTGCCAATGAAGGGGTCTTTTGTCATAACACAATTCTGTAGTAAAGTTATAACCTGAGAATGATTGTTATCATTGCACCTGAGGTGGTGGTTTCCTAATTTTTCAGGCCTATAGTGTGTGAGTTATTGATTATTTTGGAGTAATTTTTTGTCATTAAAAATTCAATAAAAATCAAATCCCATTTTTTTATATATACAAAAATTGGATTTCACACAACTAAAGGGTAGTTTTTATCATTGGAAATTCAATAAAATAATGCTCAAATGTGTACTACACTAGTATTGTAACTAGTAAAGTTATTATACCTCCTTGTGGTGCAACAAGTTCTTTTGAGTTTTGTTTTCTCGGATTCTCTCATCCAAATAGGTGCAAGTCTTGGTACTACTCTCCTTTTTTTTAAAAAATCTATCCTAACTTCACATTTAAAAAATATTAATTAACAGTGTGTTAATCTATGAAGTACTTGATAAGTATGGAATTTAGATTTTCGGTTTTCTAGAACTAGATGAATTGAAAACCCGACAATACCAAAAACATACCTAACCCAATTTAGGAATACTTTAAAGCATATAAAATGGCCTAATTTTCTCATAATGTAAATTGATATGCTTCAAGGGAACTTGAAAGATTGTTTTACATTATGCAAAAAAAAAAAATCATCGTCTTTACTAGAATGGAGGACTCGATGTTGCCATCATAGATTTTTGCACAATTGACGTAGGCTTATCATGGCCAACTGCACACGACCCAAGGAATCGAACAAGGGGACACATATGGAGGGCCCTTCCTGTTAATTCAGCTTGTGGGTCCTGTCTGGGTACTCTCAATGAGTTATCATGTATGGGACCTACCTACCAAGTGTCTTAGGATGCCTCAAAGGGCCAACAAGTTTTTCCAGCCATGATTCCCATCTCCAATGAAGCATTGTCCCAAAAGTTGTAACAAAATCAAAAGGATGCACATTTTGGTCATGTGCCCATTTTTATTTTTATTTTATTTTTATTTTTTGGTGTCTTATTGTGCTTGCTTTGGAGTCCTTTTGAAAAGTTTTGAAAATTGAATGATTGATTTGACATGTTCATTTGCTAGTTCATATCTTACAAATGGTAAAGACGTCAGAGAGTTTTTCGTAAAGTCACACTATCTTCACCCTGTCTTTGGGTATGCTTTCACCCCTCTATACAACAATCTTTGACTCAGGTCTGCAAAGTAAGGAAATTTTATTAAATCTGGGTATGAAATGCTGAAACTTCGCATTTAATGCACAAGGTTCGAGAGTAACTATTTCGTAGTACCTTAGGCCATTTCAACACATGTCTGTCAAATAATTAATAAATTTTGAAACATTCATTTCAACAAATGAAACATTCCTAAATATTCACTATTTTCCAAGTTCACAATGTTTTCTGATTTGGAAGAAATATTTTTTCAAAATTTCAGCATTTCTGAAAACAATATAATTAGTGTCAAACTGGCCAAGATACTAGGGTAGTGTACTTGTACAAGTAAGAGCAGTGAAAATATATGTAGCATCAAAGGAAGAATGAAACAGGGGTCAAAACAGGATGAAACTCAGTTTACCACTTTAAAAAATGGGGCTTTTATGCTTTTCACCCACTTAATGCTAGTGTACTTTTTTTTAAATCTCAGGGTTTTGGTGCTGTGTTTGCCTGGCTTTAGGGAAAACTCTATTAAGTAGAGTTATTCGATAAGTAATCTAAACTCAGGATTTGAACTTTATTGAAACAATATTTTTACATTATTATACCCTTTTTAAACATGGGAAAAAATAAATAAATAAATAAATAAACAAACAAACAAACAAACAAACCCATATTTTAAATAGAGTAACTACATTATGTTTTTTTGCAACCCAATGATGAAATTTCATGAAAGGAAATTGCCAGTTTCAATTTCCGTCACCTATATTATTAACCTTGGATTCTGCATCTGAAGGGTATTGTATTTTCTGAGGGTTAGCTAATTACTTATTTCATATAATCACTAAAACAAATTCACAATACAAATTTCATCTCTAATTATACATGCTCATTCAGACTCGGAATTTTTATTTTATTTTTCAAATTTTTGATGTAGCCAATTTTAAACTGGCGATTGCCCAAAAGAAGATTTAGCCAAATTTGGCTATAGACCAGATATGAAAGTTGAAACAATTAAGAGGATGGATATGTTTGAGTTCAAGAATATCCATATTTGGGAGCACAACATTCCACTATATTATTTGGTATCTTGGATGGTCTTTTTTAACTTTGTTAGTAGTACATTGTCATGTTATTGAATGAGTTCCCCTCTTGTTTGTAAAGGGGGTGTTTATGAAGTAGTTGTCCAAACCTAGATTCCAAAAGGCAAACCCTAAAAAGTATTGAATGTATATGACAAGCACCAACCATAGTCCCTTTACATTATTCATTCCAATGTATTCTAGCTGACCCAATTTTTATTTTTTTTGGAACAAGACCACATTCCTTGGCACCAACTATTGTCACTTTGTAACACTCAATTAATTAAACTCAAATTTAAAAAAATTAATTTAAGGCCAAACTTCATCCAAATTATAATTTAAAAGGCCACCATCATTATAATTGCTGCTGGTGGAGCTTCTCTAGTGCTATTTATGTTAATGCAACATCACAAATTGCCATTGCCTAAGCTGGGTTTTTTTATTTCAATTTTATGATTTAAAAAAAAACTTGGCACATTTTTCCCAAAAATTAAAATTAAAATAAATCAAATTTACACTAAAACCCAAAAAAAATCAACAAGATAATTAATTCAAAGTTCATCCATGGAGCACAAAATATATGTTAGGTCCAATGTTGGAATGGTGCGATTTTTTTTTTTGTTGCATACAATACCAATTTTGGTACATAGACACATTTATGAAAATTTCAAGAACTAGGGATACATCACTATAATTGGGAAATTTTTTACATTTTGAATTTCATGGTGGGAAAAACAATTCATTATTGGTCTAGTGGCTATATTGGTATCAACAACAATGTTTTTTGCCAATTAGATTAATTTATTTATTTTTCCAACATGAAAAATCTGATTTCAACCTTTACAAAGGTTTTTTTTTTTTTTTTTTCTGAAAAGAATGGTCCAAATTCACCTCTAAAAAAAATTAAATTTCCAGATTTTTTGTAATATGTTCCAGCAAGTAGCCAAAAATTGTAGGACATTGGTTCTTTGTTTTGGAATTATTTATGTAGTTCGTCCCCACATTTTGATTAAATTTTCTTACAATGATCCCCACTTTTGCTACATCTCACAAATTTTGGGGAAAAAAAAAGGGAAAAAAAAATGCACCAAGACATTCTCAATAATTTTATCGCATTAAAATAAACTTAATTTACATATTGACATTATCTGCAAAAATCATTGGTGAATGACAATAACAAGCACATGACCATGGCCCAACTATATGGCCATGGAACTCTACATGTACCCAAAGAATGTAACCCCCTTGACCAATACCACATCATGTATCAATAACACCATGCGTCACATGCATTTATCTAGAGGGAGCTTATGTTTAATTGTTTATTTGAAATTGGATTTGCATAACATTTACCAAATTAGGCTTGTCCTACATTAGTGCACTAAGAGAACTTTTGCTCATCTATTACATTGTTTAATCATCATTTTTTTTTAAACCTCCTATTTCATAAATGTTTGTCAAACTAGATGAGGTTATTATGCAATAGTCTAAATTTCTTCATTACCTTTACATTTTCATTGTCCATTACAATGAACAACTTGTGCAATGGTTTGACTTAAGATCATAAGATTTAATTTGATAAGTTATATATGCCATTCATTTCACTACATCACTTGAATTGAAATTGTTTCACGAGTGCAACTTTGCAATCCACAAGATGTCACAAGCAAATTACCTAAACTTAAATGCATACACAATAGATAGGCATGATCTTTGGTGAAAACATTATAGTTTGTTAGTTGATGTGCATGCCTTGTTCAAAAAGTGGCCTTAAAAATTTCAAAAGATGAATCAAAGTCGTTGAATAAAGAGGATTGTCGCTCTAACAAAAGTGCAAACAAGCTAAGGTCATGTTGAATAATACTAATTTGTCAACAAGTCCAACTTGAAATCAATCATTTGGGTAACAATGAAGATGAAGGCAAATGATCACCAAACATATTTTAATTGACAATACATCAAAAACTTCAAACATGCTCCATCATTGCTAATTTACGAGACTAGTTCAAGGTTCTTTTCCCTAGGGGTATGTTGTGAAAACATATCACAATGGTGTTAAGAATTGATTGTCTTGCAAATGTGCAATTTTTTATTCTTATTTTTTGCTACATGTGCTTAAAAACAACAAATGTTTCTTCTATGGAATGGAGACATCTACTTGTGAACTCTTGATGTAAACATTGTTTTCAAAACAACGACAATAAATGTAAACTTGATGAGGTGTCTATTAAAACTATCATAGGCATAAAAACTAACACACCCTCAAGTTTGTCAAATGGTATTGATGGAAAACAACATTTTTTACCACATTATGTTAATTAATTAATCAAAAACTAAACTATTAATTTTGGACTTTTCAAATTTGGTGGTTAAGATTAAGTTTTTTGAACAAAACATTGAAAATATCTATTTTTTGGATCATTTAATGAAGCAAAACATTATTAATATCTATTGTTGCACCATATGATGGTCCCCAAATCAAATTTTCTCTCCAAATTTTGAGTCTCCAAATGGTCATTTGTTAATTTTGAACTTTTCGAAAGTCCGAAATTAACTAAATACATGACATTGTGCAAGAGTTAGAACTAATTGTAACGAACACAACTCTAGACCTACGTCTATTCATGCATAAAAAATAAATTAAAATTAGGCTATGAAATATGTAAAGCAAAAGTCAAATTGAGTTTTGTTCATAAACACTAAAAAGTTGAAAACATAAAAAACCAAAATCAAGGCTAAAACATAGAATAATATTTTGAATTAATGTTGGACAAACTAAAGGTAATATGAAAAAAAATTCAATTTATGCCCATTTCGGGACCTAACTCAAAAAAAACTTTCATATGACGCATTGTCAAAATAATATTTGTGAGCACCTTCTTAAATACCTATTATGGATGAAAATTGGAATTGATGGATGAAATTCATCCATCATCATGTAATTTGTTGTTGATGGATGAATTTCATCCATGAATGATGAGTGAATGCAAATGGCATATCTTATGTCTATATTGAATGATAGAAATCCTAATATATGTTTTATGTCTTACATCGGGGATAGGTTCCAATATGACATTCATGACATATGCCAAAAAATTATGAAGTTCCAAAATCTTGAAAAATCAAATGAGCCCATTAGAAAATGAACCTTTGGGTGAAAGCATGATAAATTAAACACAAAATGATATGTTGCAATGCAAAATTTGGGATGTTTTATGAAATTTGGGAAATTTTGCATGTTGACAAATTCCCATTCCCAGATTCATTTGGTGATGATAATGGGTTTGTGCATAACATCAAAAGGTGAAGGAGCTTGCAACCACAACTCCAAATGGAAAGGACGATCTCAACCCTAACATGACACTCCATTGCAATAATTTTTATGATCAACATAACAGTCTATGAATCTGTAAATTTTTCATGCATTCGGTTTGAAGGATGATGCTGTATCAGCTTCCTGCAGAAGGCCATCACGAATCTGATCTGCCACATCACGTAGAGCACCAGGGCCATGCGGAATGAAAACAGTTGAGTTCTTGCAGCTGGATCCTATCTCCTTAATTGTGTCCAAGTACTGAGCCATGAGCACCATGTCAATAACATCTCTTGTTGAAGTCCCAGGGACACTCTCTGAGAAGCTTACTATGCTTGCCTTCAGACCATCAATGATGGCTTGACGCTGCAGCGCAACACCTTTACCTGCTAAGTGTTTTGATGCTGCATCTGCTTCAGCTCGCTTCACCTCTAGAACTTTCTCTCCCTCTGCCTTCTCAATTGTTGCCAGCCTTGTTCGGGCAGCTGCCACCAGAATGACAATCTCCAATTGATGAGTTCATCATCTATCCATCATTTGTAATAATCCCTACACTCACATAATATCCAACCCAAAGAAGGCCAGAAATTTTCTAAATCTACATTGTCCAATTTGACTACCCATGTCAATTTCGGAAATTAGCTGCATCAGTCCACATTCAAAAGGGGAAATTTTGAGCTGAAGCAGCATCACCACCCTTCAAACAAATTATAGGCCTGAGTTACTTGCACCTACATACCGGCATTGATTTCATTCATGGCTTGCTTGACAGATTCATCAGGCTCAATATCAACTATAAGTATCTGTACAATCTCATACCCATAGTTCTTCATTGTCTGCACAAAACCATCAGAAAGCATGGAAAGACATCAACTCACTGTGTAACTTTTGAAGCAATACCCATGATTCCCCTCTTCCCCATGAAAGCTTAAAAACCAACGTCTGATTGCAGACTTAAGAAAGGAAGTCATTGTCGAAAGTAATTTGCTCACATTACCAAAACTGCGGATCTGGACTGCAAAGATCACTATAAAAGTGGGTGTTTGAGTAGTTTTAAATGTTTAAACCATACAGAACTAAAATCCTTCAGAAAATCCAGAAAATTAGATTACCTTCCCCAGCTCCTCTGCAACATTCTTGGCAACATCATTCTTCTGCTCAAACACATCATCCAATTTCAATCTAGGTACACTTGCCCTTAGCACTGCCATGATGTAACAAAAAAAAATTCTGTCAGGAACATACCACATACATACCCCATGGTGGATCCTCAACTGATGAATGGTGACATGGGTGGGAGCCAGAAGTATTTAGTGGATTAAGTAAGAGGCAATGAGACACAAAAGGACTAGTTACAAATGCCACAACACAAAAGCTCCAAATGGGCTCAATAAGTATGAAAGTGTAGAGAAATACTGAAGTATCAGCAACACAAATTTGGTCCAAGATAGTTGTCACACATATGGGTATATCTTACCATCAAAGACATAAGCCTTGATTTGCTCACGAGGACGACTGAGCTTATAGAAAGCATCTTGAGCACTCTCTTGACATGCTCGGTACTGCACAGACACCACTACTGTGACAAACACATTGTCCTGCAATCACAAACAATGGAACCACCCATTCATAAGCTCAGGCTTATTTCATGAATTTAATACTTAAATATTTCAACATCAAGCAAAAAGTGAAGGTAAAAGAAGATGCATGATTTTTAAATTAGGGCAACCTGTCAACTATACTCTTTGATTTCACAAGGAGTGCTGGAGCCTGAAATCTTACAGCTTATTTTGAGCAGTTTTCAAGAACACCCAATGAGTCCAAACATGTATTCAAATTTGAAGGACAAAAGCCATTCAATCTTGCAGAAATGAACAATTCCCAGCAATCCAATACTTGCTAATTTACCTTTCAACAAGCACAATCTCAAGCAGCCATCCAGATGTCAAGACTTGATCCCATTCAAAAGCAAAGTCACTCATCAAGGCAGCAATTACAATAACCCTAAAAATGATGGCACCCATCTTGCTAACAATGTCAGTAAGAAACAACCCTAAATGATAGCTTTCATACATCAACTATTTCCACAAATTCCTGCAGCCTAGAAACCATTCAAGGTTCAGCTTGGTGCTCAAGATTGCAACCTCCTAGTTTTGCTCCTAACTCCCAGTACATCTATAAGAGAAAATACCACCACTCCCCGAGTGATAGTCAAGAAGAAGAATATTATTGTCACCTTGGTCTTAGCCTCACAACAGATGTCAAGTTCCTGCACACGGAGAGTTAGAACCCCAGAAACCTTGAGGCCAATGCAGCAGGGAACAAAGTGACAACCAGGTCCAAGTACTTGCACAAACTTGCCACATCTTTCCTCAATACCAACAGTGGACTGATCCACCTGGAAACAACAGCATGCTTGCCCCATCACCTACCCCTTGATCTTCTTCCTACCCCCACACTTAGAAAAAGAACAATGACACCATGATCTGGCTGCCCCTGAGTGTAACTGAGTGTCTCTTGATGCAGCAGCCTTAGGGCTAGACTTATCTCTTTTTTGGTGTCCAGAGGGAGGTGCACACTTTCTGCTGAGCAACCCTCCTCTTTCCCTCTCCAATTCCAACCGTTTCATGTCATGTGGAATAACCTACCCTGAGTGGCAGTTACTAGGTAAGCTCTTCTTAGAGGCCCTATGCATCACTCAAACTAGAGCACCAGCTTGAACCTGGCTATATCTCCTTGAAAATTGAGAATGGTGTTGTGAGAAAACTTCACACAAGAAATCGACTCTTCAATCAATTGGGTGATACCCAAGAGCCCAAAAACATTTCATGCTGTCCAGACAAATGAGATAAGTACCCAACAACACAACATGGATACAATTTTTCTTGCAGGAGAAGGGTATGCAAGTACATCAATGTCTCCATTATTTTTGCAGACCTTTTTTCACACTCAACTTTTTAGCTAGAGCAAAATTAGCACTTGTATAACCTGGGACTGGCAAATCTGATAAAGCTAGGAAGTCTTTTTCTCTGAACTACACACAATTGTAGTAAAGGAATTCTGCCTGTAATCTGCTCACTCATTGAACTGGTCCGTGAATCGCTGTGACTCTTTTTGAGCATATGCTGTGGCCTTTGCAACCAATTCTGGCCCAGCTTTGTCAGGACTCCCACAGTTGAATGGAGGTTGTGGGTCATACTCTATAAACAGCTGCACAACCTGGGCTGTAGTCTCATCAGTTATCAAAGCTGCAAGCTGAAGAGCCATATCAATTCCAGAAGATACACCCGCTGCTGTGATGATTTTGCCCTAAAAAATCAGAACGCCAAACCCCACACAACAGGTCCAGTTCCAGTATTAGTCTGAGAAATTAATTCTGCAAATCTCAGAAATTGCTGTGAAATTATAGGGCAGCTTCACAGTTCCTGCAGCATGGACAGCACATCAAATGGCATGCACAAATTGAAATTCTGGCAGGCAATGCTGCCCTGAGTATTACATTCCTGCATCGTCTACGCAACCAAAACACAGACACACCTGTCGAACAACTCTGTCCTTGACAGGCTTGGCACCAAGGCTTGCAAGCAAGTCGTACATACTCCAATGGGTTGTTGCTTCAAGTCCATTGAGAAAGCCAGCAGCAGCTAGAAGGAGAGAACCCGTACATACAGATGTTGTGTATAAGCTAGTCTCATGGACCTTGAGCAGTCATCACCATCCCAAATACAAAACCCATCATCAAATTCCCCCAGTACTGGATCATATGAACATAGCTGAGAGCTAGTTAGCCAGTCACTGCAATCAAAGGAAAAACAAAGAGCTTCTGTAGCTCTCGAATATTCATACCCTTTTGATCAAACAATGAAGACCTAAGTGGGATCAGGACAGACATAGAACATACCTTTTGCAGCCACTGTAAGAAGGTCTCATCTTCCATAAGGGCATGAGTGCCAAAGCCTCCAGGCACCACCACAATGTCTGGTTTTGGCACCTACATACAATCTCACATTCCACCACACCCCAAAGTTCACTTGCTCAGGACATCTTTCCATTAGGCTGCCATGACCACAGATTTCATAATCACAGCAGCTTTCCATTACATTTTCTCAAGTAGTACCTGTGGTCACAGTCATTGATCTCACAGCTCTACCAGTCAAGTATTGATCAATTGCAGGAGTTGTGAGAGCTGTGAGTCAAACTATGACTCATCATACAATGACATCTGTCCTCCTTTCATATATGAGAACATGTGTTCCTAGAGTTCCTAACATGATTAATTACATATTTTCACATCTGTAGTTGCAGCTCTCCAATAGAAAGCGACTGTCCCTGCAGCAGCAAGTAGCAAGCCTTACGTCATTGGGCTTTCCATTAGGCTGCTGCTGTGATCACAGCTACAGACTGTGTGCCATGACTTACTGGTTAGCTAGCTAGGGAATGATGATGATTGTGGTATGAGAAATTGGGGTCTCTTTTCATTAGGCTGCTGTGATCACCTGGTCAAAAGAAGCAGTGGCTTGGACGCTGAAGGTTCCGAAATCTGTGTACAGTCCTGCATTGTGGCTCACAAACACCACCTTGACATTGGGTAAACAATTCAGCACCTCGTAAGGCCCCGCGAAATCCAATGTAGTCACTCCCTTGAAGATGGGTATGGCTACCTGTAGAATCTTGCCGGACCCCCATTGCTGCTGTTGATGATCCATTTCACAGCTCTCAGGGTTGTAGTAGTACAAAGCTGAAAGGAGCTTGTGAATGCTAGCTTAACCCTAATTCAGAACTATGCTCACAATAGACAGTTTGATTGATGATTGCGACAAAAAAAATCAGATGCGGGTCTTGTGTGTGTGTGTGTGTGCGCGTGTGTGCAGTACACGAGGAGCTGTTGGTGCAGTGAAGAAAACTATTGGAAACAACTTGAAAACAAGCAAGAATTGAAACATTCAAGGTTCATGAAACTTCTATCATCATTCAACAAAGCTTGGGAAACTCGTATATTCTAACCATCGTAGGTGGCTCCAATTAAACCATCCATATAGAGCAAACATGACCAACTTTAATGGCCGGTCTAAAAGAAGGCTAGCCCCACCTATCATGACACGATTAGATCAATTCACACCTTTGTTGAAGAATATGAATAGTGGCAATTGGCTAACCACAAGGAAAATAACCCATGTGCAAGGACAAGAATCAAATGAAAGAATATTTATGGGATCTACCTTATTGGAAGCTACGTGTACATGTTTTTTTGTACCCACAAGGGATCTCTAATAGTAACCTATGCCTACAAAAAAATTACAATACCTAGACTTGCT
>Ga0116227_10015973_pt1 | contig 10954 bp, 9 predicted proteins | sample S1TSphgellanicum_FD_89693 | JGI IMG/M metagenome (GOLD analysis project Ga0116227, IMG submission 89693) | Host-associated microbial communities from peat moss isolated from Minnesota, USA - S1T2_Fb - Sphagnum magellanicum MG | ecosystem: Host-associated > Plants > Peat moss > Unclassified...
AAAAAAAATAAAAAAATATAAAGTAAAAAAAATTAAAAAAGATTATATATTTATTGTTTAAAAATTTAAAATAAATTTAAAAATCTGGTGTTTTTTTTTTTTTTTTTTTCCTTCTCTTTTCTTTTTCCCTCACTTCTGGCAATTAAAACCCTCCAAAATCACTTGATTTTTTTTTATAAAAGTTGAGTTTCTCTTTTGGGAGAAATTTCGCCAATAAAAAAAAGACTGCCATAATAGGCTAAAGGTTTTTCTTTTAAATTTAAGAATTTAGTTCCAATTTTATTTCACAAAAAACTTGAGGAGGTGATGTTTTGTAAGTGTGTGTGAGTTTTTTTTTTTCTTTGTTTTTCTTCAATGTTTGATTTCACAGAATTGGCAAATTTTGGCTTTATTATTATTATTATTATTATTGGAATAACATGGCCCATTGCCCTCACATTATGAGGGATTATTAAATTTTTGGGTCTTTTAAAAAAATTAATTAGACAGTAGGTCGTAGCAAGTCGTCAAAATATAGTTCAATTCCTAAACTTTTCTATTTTCCTCTCTGATGTATAGCCAAATTTGGCTAAGACATGTTGTGAATAATTGCCAACCCACCCACCTCACAAATATCGGTAATTTTTTTAAATAAAATAAATTAGAAAATTAAAATTATTTATATTTATTTAAAATAAAATAAAATAAAAACCACTTGTGATGACATGTCATTGGGTTTAAGGAGGGGTAAACATTTTTGGAATTTATACTTAGGAAAAAATATCTTTATTTTTTCTGGATTCAACTTAAAATTAAATAAGGATGTAAGTTTGACTCTTTAATTATTAAAAAAAAAAAAAAAACCCTCCCCTCTATGGTTTAGATGTCATATAAAATTTTCACTCTAGGTCTAAATAGATCAATATAAAAGAATAAATTCATTTCATTCTAATATTTTTATATGTCCACTTGTGTGAACCAGGTGGAGATTAGTTTACTCCTTAAACTTTAATCATTTAAAGCCCCTAACCATAACCAAGAGGAGGTTAAATGAAACTAAAAGATCCTTACCATCCCTTCGTGTGAATCCAACTTAAGTAACATAAAATCCTTCCTACTTTTAAAGAACTCTTAAAGAGTAGGAGTAGGAACCCTACCCTTTTTACACCTAACAATCTACATGTAGGGTAAAGCCCCGGTGGTGAAGGCATTCCTAAAACAAATGACTTAGGATGAGATAGTGTAGCCTTGCATGTTGGGAATGTTCTCATCCATGAGCTTTACCCATCTTAAAGCATGAGACAAACATCTATCTATGAAGGAATGTACTTTGTCCAATTGAAATTTCCCCAAACCATGGTGCCGCTTGCAATGCTCTTGGTATTATTGGAAAGCTTTCAATGAGTAAGGGTGCATTGAGTCAATTTCATAATGTTTCGACATGTAGTGAAAAAAAATAAAATGAATATTGAATAAAATTTTCACTAAAAATTCAGTTAAATTAAAAGAAAAAATTATTGAGGAATTTGGGCGTGTTATTGATATTGTTGGAAATCCGCCCCCCCTTTACCCCCATGAGTAGGATTTAGTGAAGGTGATTTGAAAATTTTTAGACCTAAGGTGCAAGAAATATTAATTTTTGAGACATTTTGATCATTGAAAATTCAATTAAAATTTTTAATTGGTTTGGGAAAGAAAAATTAGTTGGGCAACTAATTCACATTGGGCCAATGGCAGATGCTACGGTAATTATTATGCATACATTTCTTGTGGAGGAGGGGACTTAAGATTCCTTCACTCTTCTAAGTTGGATATTCATGAATATTCAATGCACCCTCCAAATAACCAACCTAAGAATTTTAGAATTTTCTTTGGAGTGTTTTTATATATGCTTAGACTTATGAATCCGAACCCTGATGCTTTTGTGCGGGTAAAGACCACACTCGTGGTGGATATGGACATTCCCAAAATGCTGGGCCAGACTTAGTTACCGCCTCATCCTTGACCGCTTATTTTGGGAATGACCCCACCCTGAGGCTTTAGCCTCCACAGAATTAAAAGACCAGTTGTTGTAATTGTAACAATAGAGATATCCGTAAAGTCAGGAAAAGGTTAAAAAGGGGTGAAACTCAGAAAACCATCAGTTTTGATGGTTCCCGCGTTTCACCCTGTCTTTCTTTTTTCCTGACCACCTACACTGCTGCTACATAGATTTTCACTGCTCCTTTCTGTACAGCTACTATAATTCCTCTCGAACTTGTGCATTAAATGCTGAATTCCAGCATTTTGTACTGAGTTTCAACATTTCATACTGAGATTTAATAAAATTTCCTCACTTTACGGACACCACTAAAAGAGTGGTTAATTGACAAACATGTGTCAAAGTGGCCCAGGTACTAGAGTCAGGAAAGTCAGGAAGATACAGCACCAGAACCCTGAGTTTGGTCCAAAACCGGGTGAGATCCAAAAAATACTCGCAAAAAAGTACATTAGCGTTCAAGGGTAGGTAAACCTAGAAAAGCATCTTTTTTTGGTGGTAAACCGAATTTCATCCTGTTTTGACACCTCTCTCTTTTTTCCTGAGCCCTCCACTCCTGCTACATATATTTCCACTGCTCCTACCGGTATAGCTACTAAAATTACTCTCGAACCTTGTGCATGAAATCTTGAGTTTCAGCATTTCACACCCTGATTTAATAAGAAATTCCTTATTTTGCAGACCTCACTGAAAAAGGGGTTAGGGGGTGAAAGGAGACCCAAAGATAGGGTGAAGACAGGGTGACTTTTACTGAAAACTCTACTGGGTATCACATTTTGCAGCCTATTCTAATGCTGAATAATTCATGGGGTGACTTTAGTGAAAACTCCACTAAAGGTATCACACTTTGCAACCTATTTTGATGCTGAATAATTTATCATCTTTTATGGGGGTGTGTGTGAAGACTGCTCATCCACAGTCCACCCTGTAGATGTAAGCGTATCCACAAGGCTCATTTTGATGTACAAACCATCTTTCCTTCTGTGGCAATGCATCATTGGGCATAGCCATGCTCCGCAGCGTGGACTTCACAGGTCCATAGAACTCTGTCAAAAACCCCAGTGTGCAACAACAAAGATCCAAGTGAACAAAGCTTGGATGGCTCCCACATGATGTCCCATCATCCATGTGAAAATGACTCTAAAGATCTGAGTTAATTTCTTTAGCTAAAGAGGATGATACCCTTTGTGTGATGGAAATTTGTTACGGATCAATTGTTTGCAATAAATTATTATTGTTCAGATTTGATGTGAACAATAATAATAATTTATTGCAATTGTTGGCCTTTTATTGCTTGCCATCTTGGCAAATTGTATGCTCCACATATATGGAATGTAATCCCATGCATATGTGCTTTTTCCAGTTGCATGAGACATGGAAAGGAAATCAAATCATAGAATTTGAGATTAGATCGAGCGATTTTGTCACCTTTCTTCAGACAGCTTTTACAAAGTCTGGGATTTGTAAAAGCTTTGCTTTCTTTTGTTGTCGTTGTGGTTGTTGTTCTACATCCCAATTTCATGGCTCTCCTTTGCCTCCAAGGGGTTCAAATGTTGCAAAATGAAAGTGTTGGGAGAGGAGAATGAATTTCACAAAACACTTTCCTGGGATCTAAATCTAGATATTTGTCTAATTTTTCCCTCTTTTCCCTTTAAATATCACATCTGGACCTGGTTTTTGTGCAGATATAAAAGGACTCCCCAAAAATTCCTAAGTATATATTCAGAGAACACCTTATATCCATGAATATCCCTACTAATAAGGAGGTGGGATAATACACTTCTCTGAAATGACCTGCCACAGATTATGTGCAAACCCAATTGTGTAATTATGTCCGGAAAATAATTTCCATTACCAAAGTATGTTATATGCATAATCCACCATCTAGAATTGTATTTTGGTTCTTCTACATGTGTCATTGTGACACTATTTGATAACTCAAATACCTTGAGTCTCTCTTCTCCCAAAAAGTTGTTAAGCAACCAACCCTTTAACTAGCAGTAAAAACTAAAAACCAACCCAAGTTATATTCTTAGCAAATTTATAATATGGTTTTGAAATGAAAACTTAAGGTTTAATATGAAGATTCTAAACCTTTCAAAGGTTTTTTTAAAGGTGGCTTTTGAACAATTCCTATATGAAAATGCAGTTGATGGATGTCTTCCAAAATTAAACCAACACCACAATGGTTTGGCCATCTTGACCCTTTTTCAAATGGTTGTGAGTTTGACTTCTCTAGTCACCCACATTAGTTGTCATTTACAATAAATAATATGTCTATAGTGATTCATGGATGGGTGATTGGCAACTCAATCACATAAATATGTAAACAAACAAACAAACAAATAAATTACCAAATCAAAATTTTGTCGTGACATGTAATGTTATGACGTACGGTGTTGTAAGGATGTAAATACGTAGTAAATTCTACTAAACAAAAAGACTAAAGCCAGTCAAAGGTATAAACTAATCAACTAAAAATAGATGCATGCACACATATATATATAATGCACAAGGGAGGTTGAAATGAAATTCTCATGTATTTGAAATGCAAAGAAAGAAGGAAATGAACTGTATGTAGACGGTGGCCGTGCAATGGCTGCCGTGAGCATCTAGAAATCCTACCTTATTATGGAGGAAGCTCCTGACAAAGGAATTCTTGAAAAACTAAAAGGAGAAAGAAAGGTTTGGGCCTTTTATCCCATCGTCAACAAACTGAAACCCTAAGTACCTAATAGCGTACAGTCATCTAAGACCGTACATCAACCCTAAAACCGCACATGGGCATGCCTGTAACTAGCCATCATGTATGAAGCCATGTACGAGCATGACAATTTACAAGTTTTTTTTATCATGCATTTGTGTTACAGACACTTAGTGTAGACAACCCTTTGGTGGTAACATTGGGTGCACATGAGCAAAGACCCAAAACCCCATATAACCATTTCATAACAAAGAAAGTTATGTATTGCAAATGAATGTGTAACTTTGTTGCATTGTGTTTGATGGTTGTGCTTTTACTTTTAGTGTAGATAGGGTTGGTTGCATGGTTCAAGTCTTTTTTACAATGCAAACTGAGGCTTCCCTTTCCAAATGTGGTCACCTTGGTCTTATTAAAAAGATCAAATTATTTAGAATGGGACTTTGTGAGTGCATGTGGGAAAAATTATAAGAATTGTCGAATGAACACAATTTGTAGTCCTTACATTGTCCTAAAGATGAGAGGTCATGTTAGAGCTCATGAATAGCAAGGCTAAAATTAATGTGGCATTATAAAATTGTGTTAATAATGTCACATTCAAAGGATGATGGTGTGGCATTGAGCCCATAAGGTTCAATGCAGTTTTCATACGGCCATTTAGCCAAATGATAGTATATTTAAATTGAAGGTTTTATTTCACATATATAAGTAACAAAAGGGGACTCCATTGCCAAATCAAAGCATACAAGAAGGGTCCATTGGCAGAATATCTTGGCATGTAAACTATAATTTGTATAAGGTTCAATTTTTACTTTGTGTGAAATTGAGTTTGGATTGGTAAAATATGCATGGAATCCCATGTCCTCCAAACAAGGCCGGTAAAAAAATATGATTGGCTTTAGTTGGCCAATGTGATTGCATTTAGTTGATCTTGATTCCTCAGTTTGTAGAGTTTAGGATATGATGTTTATAGGTCGAGATGGGGAAATAACTTGCATTATTTTGGATGTGGTAGACACTTATAGAGACCCACATACCGGGTGGGTGTGGGTGGATATGCTCCAATAGTTTGAGAAAAAAATCCTTTTATTTCCAAATCGATTTCTTATTCATTTAACTAAATGTACCAAAAACCACCTTTGTGAAAATGAATTCAAAATATCTTGAAATTAAGGTTAAATAAACCTATAAAAAAGCCAACTTGTATAAATGTCTTGTAGTTTCATATATATGTTTTTTTAATGTGAAATTTTAGTAACTAGTAATTAATCATGAATTTGATAAATATTCTACCCAAAAAAAAGCCGATATCATGATAGTAAACACTTGTTAAGTGTTGACAAACACAAGATCAAATTGAACATGAATTGAACATGAATTGTGTTTTCCTTTTACAAAATCCTATATAATGATGTTTTATGAATGGTTATGCATGTTGAATTTCAAGTATTGTTAATTATAATCTCCATGTTTAATGTCAACATGGACAACATTAATTATTTTTAATCTCATTTGCTAAACTATTCATTCTCAAAGGCAAACATTATTTAGACAATGGGTCCTTTTTAAATGGGATTACTACTGTGACTAGCCATCAATTTTTCTATTGCCATACTTGGCTCCTAAAATATTACCTCCAGCCTAGCTCCAAAAAAAATTCAATCCAACCCAACCCTGCTGTGGTATCTCATACCCCCATGTGCATTAACCTATGATTTCCCTCTCTCCCTATAACCCACCCCCTTAACCATGTGCCTTTCTTTCTTTTTTTTCTCTTTCCTCCTTGTAAATTTGTGAAGCTTAAGTCCCACCCATTAGGGTAGACAGGTGGGTGTCCGAACACTTACGAGCTTAGAGATCAGAAGCGTCCTGCCACTAGCTCAGTTGGCAATGGGTTCTGAAGAAGAATTGTAGAGCAGCTCCGAGCACTCCCAACGTCACTTAGATCATAGCATTTGGGTTAGAATCGAGTGAGATATGGGTGATCAAAGTTGAGGATCTTTAGTGCCTAGAAGAAAGACCTAACAAACACAATTAATTACTCCTATCACTAAATGATGAGTATCCCATTATCAACAATTCATATAATAACAAATGAACAACAACTATTACACAAGCAAAACAAATGGAGAAGAAAGCCAAAGTTTTATTCATGTGAAAATGCTTATGAACCATGAATGGTTGTGATCAAATATTTCAAAACGATGTCCCCATCTACAACGACAAGGTAAACTATGTTCAAGCAACCCTAACTTTGTTTCTGATCGGAGGAGCCACACTTGTATAGGACTCAATAACCCCATCATACACCTCATTCACGTTGTTTGTTTTTTTCTTTTCTTGATGGTCATCCTTTTAGTCCTTTTCTAATCAACTTGTGTTCAAGTAGCTTATCAACCTAGGTTTTTTTAATGACCAAAAGAAGACTGAATTTTTCTTTTGTTTATTTTGTATCCTCTTTTGGGCTTCTTTCAATAATCCTTGAGTTCAAGGACCAAATTCTGCCCCCTCCCCAACTTCATCATCTTCTTTTGCTCCTTGTTACTTAGGGATACAATGTTGCAACTTTACCACAACAAGTCCCTTTGCAAGCATTTGAGATTTTGTCCTTGCTTTCACCTCTTTTTGGTTTTTTATTAGAAAGCCAAAGTGTCTTGTTTCTACTATTGGGTCACCCCTATGACTAGTTTTGATGTTGTGACAAAGTTTTTTTTTCATGTTTCCTAATTACTATTATAGATCACTCTTTGTTGAAATGTACTCTTATTATTTTTTAGGACATATTCACACTCAGGATATCCAAAAGGATAATCTAACAAAAATAGGATTGCAAAGGACTATTTTGAATTTTTATTATGTTTGTTATTTCATGATTATAATGGATTGGTACATGACCATAATTAGAATGATGTCATGTGAATTTAATAAAAAATTCAAAAATAGATTAGATATAATATAAATGTCCTTTTGAATCCTTTTCAATAATTTGAATCTTTGTTTTAATCATAATTGACATCTTAAAAGAATCAGAAGGAATGTATTAAACAATGCAATTGATTTCAAAAAACAATTATGGATAAGTAATGCATACATTTATGTTTGGCAATGTTTATATAATGCATTTGATTAAATAATATATGATATAAAAATTTTGAAGGTAAAAAATCCATTTTGAAAGGGCAACAAGGAAAATGATTCTTCTTTTTTTTCCATTTGGTTGATTTTTTGTATTCATTAGGCTTAAAATTTGTGGCCTCAAGTGTCGGCAATATGTGCATGAAATTTTAATGCAAAAAAAATGTTAAATTGTATATAAAAATTTATGTACTCATTTTCTGCATTTTTGGTTTTTTACCAAAATATTTATGCATAATTACATATGCATGTGAAAATCCATCACCACCATGAAAATTATCATATTTTGAATTATCCATTTTTTCACTTAATTTATTCCATTTAGATTCTAAATTTGGAAGATAACAAAAACAAAATCCTTGAGTCTTGTGTCCGAAAAGGGGTACCCTGATTGTGAATATGCCCTTCAGTCAACCTTTATGATGTTTGTTCTACCATATTAATTGTTTTTGCTACTTTTCTTACTATCTTTTTTTCTATTTCCTTTCTCCTAGCCTTTCTTACTTTCTATGTTTTTTCATTGATGAATCTCCAAGTATTTGTTGGATGTTATAATAACATGAAACTTGCCATAATCAACCAATGGTTTGACCCTTTAATTTCCTTGCAAGCAAGCTTGGCAATGATAACAAATGGGTTAAACTAAATGTTTTTAATGTAGGATTCTTAGAATTAGAACTTGAATTAGAAATTTTTAAGTATGATCAACTAGGTTTATTATGAACTCATTGGTTTCTAGAATGGTCATTTGATTTGGGGGTTGTGGCACATACTACCTTGGTCCTTGCTGCACATGATTCACATGTTATTTTCCACATTCAATTGCATTTGCCATGTCCATTAGGCTAGTAACAACTCCATCCTCTTCTTGTTTTGGAGTTAATCTATTGCACCATCTAAGTTCCCTATATCTTCATTTGAATTGCAAGCCCATGGTGTTACATTATACACATCACTAGGTTTGGTATTCTTGTCCATGGCCCTTGAATCCAATGGCTAGATCCTTGTTGCCTTAAACCCACTACTTTTTATGTTTCTTTTGGACAATGATTGATCCAATGTTCTTGCATACCAAGTATCAAATCAATAATAGCGACCTCCTTTCCATCTATCAACACACCTATTTCCTGATCTAATATTGTCATTGACGTGATCTGATAATGATGTGAGAAGTATATTCCAAATTTGACTAGCATTCTTCACATATGTGACACCTTTTTCCACTACATCCATAGCCACTTTAAGCCTTTGTTGTTCATTTGTTTCTTTGATTTATAGTTGTGCTCATATTTGTCCTTACTAACTTGTGACTTTTATTTTGAGACAAGCTAGAGCCTAGAGCTGGAACTTGGGATGGTAAAATATCTTTTCCCTTATACATATGCAAGTAAAACCCAAAAATTTAACTACAAAATGAATGTTGTACCAGTAAACTTATATTCAAACATGGGGATGAATGTAAGCATTCATCCTCATTATGGATGAATGATTTTTTTCATTCATTTAGTGTATGGATGAAAAAGTTAATTGAATTTAATACATGTTTTAAATAAATAAAACTTCCATCAAAATTATGGGTGAATTTTTTATTTTATCATTAAATTTTTATGCATAATTTTTTTCCATAATTTTAATTAATTAGAGCCTCATGAAACACAACCTAATTATACATTATATAACATTTGTTGAATGATATAATGTAAGTTCCATTATAGGTGTATTTCATGGTTATGGTTTTAAATGTCTTATTTATATTACCATTACTATGCTAACATCCACCCCATGGTCATTGTTATATAATTTGTTTTTTAAAAAAATTTGGTCAAATTGACCCAATGTCATTGACTACAATGGGTTTTTGAAATAAATTAAAATTCAATTTTAGGCACCTTAATTAGCTTTCTTGAAACAACCTAATATCATAGATGACAATGAGGTTTTTTTTAATAAGTATTTATTCTCAAAGCACCTTAATTTTCCACAAAATAAATATATAATGATGTTGATGTACAACAATTGGGCATTGGGGGGGGGGGGGGGGGGAAATCAATATGGAAAAATTTTTTTTTGAATAAGTTTATTAAATTTTATAAAGTCAAAAGAAAGTGGTAGTGGTGAGGGGGAATAGAAGATGGGGGGTTGGGGGGGGGGGGGAGAAGGGAACTCATTCCGTGACAATATTTTTTGAATTGAATTGTTAACATTATTCATGAAAATGATTTCTAAACAAAAATTTAAAAATCATTTTAATCCCATCGTCATATTTTCCCCTATTATCATAGTTTCATTACCCATCATTATTAAATGACATTCAAGTTTAAGATATTAATATTTGGACAACAAATGAGGATGGATATAAATGATTTTTGAATTTATTTATCTTCCAATCATGGATGAATTTCATCCAATGATTTATTTATTGAATCCAAATCATGAATAAAATTCATCAATGCAAAATGACATTCATCCATATGAAATCATTCATCTATGGACATATTCATCCATGTAGGTGGATTAAAATCACATTAAACATTAAATTATATGCTCCAAGCTCCAAGCTTAGGCTTCATGCTCATGCACAAGCCATCCTCCTTTAATTTTGTGGAGGTGGTACATTCTCCTTGTGAGCCAGTTGTCCAGCAAACTCCTCCTCCTCCTATGAGGATGTTGACATTCATGGTTGATTTGATCCTCCTAGTTCTAGCCTCCACTAGACTGGGCGTTCACACCTAGGCCCAAGTAGAAGTATGCCCTTGTTTTTCTTAAAATCAAACCAAGACCACAAAAATTCAATCAGGTTAAATTTTTTTTACTAACATGTGTTTTAGCACAAAATTTTTGAAACATGAGTTTCCATAGTTCTTCAAATTCTTCCTATATTAAATTCTCATTTTTGGTTATTCTATAGGTTGTTAGAATGAATCTCAAATTGTGGTTCACTCGATCTACTATATAAATTCACTTGTTCTGTCTGTCTATCTGTCTGTCCGACGACAATTCCGGCCTCTGCATTTTCTATGGCAGAACCGGCCGGCCTCTGTATTTAGCTATGGCGGCAATACCAATGCAGTTTTCTATGGCAGAACCGGCCCGGCCTCCAG
>Ga0116227_10015974_pt1 | contig 10953 bp, 13 predicted proteins | sample S1TSphgellanicum_FD_89693 | JGI IMG/M metagenome (GOLD analysis project Ga0116227, IMG submission 89693) | Host-associated microbial communities from peat moss isolated from Minnesota, USA - S1T2_Fb - Sphagnum magellanicum MG | ecosystem: Host-associated > Plants > Peat moss > Unclassified...
CCTTCTGTTTCGTCAAATCGTATGATACGTGCATTGCAGGAGCGTGTGGCGCGTTCCCTGGCCTCACCTTGGCTGACAAAGTTATCCATCTATTTGCCCATTTTCTTCACAACGTCCACCCACTTTCCCCCTGACTCCTCCACCACCTCCTTAACAAGTTGTTTTGTCACCTCATTGTCATGATTGGCAGTAGGGGCTAACTGTTGGGCTGCTGTGATACGTTCCAGGAATTTGTTGGTGACCTACTCAAAGATCTATTGTGATTGTGCAATTTGTGCTTCGATCTTCTTTTGAGCATGTTCAAGGAGCGTGTTGAGCTTGTCTTCATTGTCATTTTGTGCCTTCTGGTTTTTCTCAGACATCAATGCCCTTATCTTGAACCTCCACCAAACTTCTCAAATTTATTTTTTCACGAACAAAACATCTCGTTCCATACTTTGGGTACAAAAGCCCCATTTGCCAAGGTTCATGTCTCTTGGGAATGTTATGAACACAAAATAAAATGAAGAACAATACCTCGCCACTTTGAACAAAAACTTTACTGCAAAACACAAATTACAAAACCTAGTGCTTACAAAATTGAATTTAGTTACAACACAAAATTAAATATCATTTTTAATGATTAGAAAAGATGTACTCACTTGTAACACGCAAGAATCCAAGCCTAATCAAGATGTTCACAAAATTACAAGATGCATAAACACACAACAAAAAAAAAACAAGAAACAAGGTGTTAAAATCTCAAATCATAAAAAATGATTTGTGATTCACACCAAAAGGATTTTGATTGCCACAAACAAAATAATTGAAATCTATTTGCACCATAATTAGTTCCTTACTAATCAACACTAAACCAAATTAATTGGGTTAACCCAACTTAATGTTAAACAAACCACAACATAATTAAGTAGCTAACATAACACACTTAACATAATATGTTCCTTAGTTAATTTTAATTCCCAATTCCCAATCCAATTATTGGGCATTCATTGGTTCTAAATTTTGAAAAATTAATCTAAAATTAGACAATTATTTGATTCTTGGACCAATTAAATAAGTATATAACAACTTATAAGTGGAGGTCAATTTGTGAAAGAACCTCTTCAACAAACTTTGAATTCTTGGTGTTCCTTTGAAGAAAAAAAATCCTCATGTTTGAGCCCACCTTCACCTTAGCATTAAAAACCAACTTAGGTTCTTGGCTTGAAACTCATATTGTTATGTTTATTACAACTATTAGGAACACATGATCACACCTTTCTCTTTGAATGTGCTATTGAATGTGAGCATAAAACACAATAAAAAATTTGTTTTACATTAACAGCTTCATTTTACCCTTCACTTAATTATAGCAAATGCAGTTGGGTTTAATCTTGATGAAAGTGAGAGAAATTATTAGTGAGTAAAGTTGTCTTGTGGTCTTTCTCATGAAACCTTTGTTCAAGCTCTAGAACATTTCTTGTGGCTTGTTTTTCTTCATGTCATTGATCTCAAGCTATTATATGCAAATGTTGCATGTTTTCTTTTTATTTAATTGTTATTGGCAATTTATTTTCACTATTGCCATTCAATAACGTGGCTAGTTGCAAGTCAAATTCTCATTTCATTGTTCTTCAATTGCAATAGCCTTTTTTCACCTATTTTTTTTTTCACTTTGTTGTTTGTTGCCAACTTTTACATGTTTCTATTTTCTATCCACTCTCATTGATCCTTTGCAATCAATTCTCTCATGATGGGGAATTTTTTTGAATAAAAAAATATTTTCCTTGTTCACTTCTCTAAAATTCTTTGGTACCATTCTCAAATAGTTTTCAACTTTGGATGTTAGTGTTAATGTGCAAACTATTGGAACCAAGCATTAACAACTTGTGTAATGTCCTATGGGCTTGGTAGGATATGATAGTTGTAGCAACAATAGTGTGATTCATATTAATTACTTGTGGGTACATCATACTTTTTTTTTTCTTCACCCCTCTTAGCTTTTCCATTGGCCCAATGCCTAAAACGTACAATCCAAGTTACGACACACTTGAAATATAAATTGTCTAGAAGACTTGTTGATTACAAAACTCATGCATGCAAGTTTATCTTTTTGCAAAAATTATTTATAGAAGTCAAACTTCACACATGAAGTTTTATTTATGGAAATTTCAAAAAAAGGGTGTTGGCAAGCTATGGTTTACACAAAAAACTATCACAATTTGATAGTTTTTAGTACCTATCCAAATTTCATGCATCATGGTGAAAATTTGGAAAATAATTTTCAATAAAATTTTGTAATAGATGATGGTTTATATCCCAATCTACCATTATGTTGTGAAATCAATGCACATATGAATGATATAATAGTCCAACAAAGTATTCTTTTGATTTGAAAAGCCTTGTCACATTTCTGCAATTCCAACAAAAGGACACAAAAATATTACATTTAACAATAATTTTTCCATGAAATTTTACACATACATAAAAGAAACCATAAAAGAAAATATTTCCCATCAAAGTTTTCAATTTTTCTTATAGTTATGGAATTTAAATCAGATGATTTTAAAATGTTCATTGGTACATTTGTCATGCCCGTACATGGCCTTATACATGATGGCCAGTTATGGGCATGCCCATGTGCGCTTTTAGTGTTAATGTATGATCTTAGGTGATTGTACGTTATTAGGTACTTAGGGTTTCAGTTTGTTGGGAACTATATAAAAGGCCAAGCCCTTCCTTTCTCTTTTTAATTTTTCTAAAATTCCTTTGTCAAGAGTGTTTCCTTCATAATCAGATAGAATTTTTAAATGCTCACGGTGGCCATTACATGGCCACCATCTACGTACATTACATCTTCTTCTTCTTTCTTTGCAATTCAATTCTTTCTTTCATTCAAGTCTAGAAAAACTCCACTTTCTATTACTTCATGTTGAAAGCGGCAGATTTTTTTTGCATGTGAGTTCTTGAATTATTGTTGCTACTGTTAATGTTGCTACTACTAGTGTTGTTGCTGTTGGAGGGTGCTGGTGTTGCTGTTGTTGAAGGGGGCTGGCGTTATTACAGGAAAGAGCTTGTGTTATTACATTTATGCCAACCAACAAAGTCGGGATCTTGGAGTAGGTTTCAAAGCTTTCTCTCCTTTCTTTCTTTCTCACTCTCTTTTTTTCTCTTGAAGCTGCCGAGTTAAAAAAAAAACAAAAATTTTAGCGGTGGCCGCCACCATCGCTACAAAGCAGCGTGGCGCCACTTGCCATCGTTGCACAGTAATGCTACGTTGTCCGCCATTGCCATAAGCTTTAGTGCCATTTGCCATCGCTACATAATGCGCTACCATGAACTCCAGCACCGTCATGACGCGAGTTATAGCCCGTCATGACGCAAGCTGCAGTGTTGCTACAACACAAGTTATAGCACCATAACGCCACAACGTGAGCTGCAACACCATCGCGACACGAGCTTCCAACACCTATAACGTCTTGAGTGGTTGCTTTGGTAGCACCGCAATTTATATCGCTTGCATCGCCACGAGCTGCAGTGCTTATAGCATCACGAACTTGCAGTGCTTGTAGCGTTGGAGCACCATGAGCTTGTAGCTTATAACTTGCAATGTTATAGTGCCGCAAGCTTGCGGTGTTGCAGCACCATGAGTTTGCACCATTACAGCTCCACGTTGCCATCAACCATCACCATGGAGGTCACAAGTGCTTTGCAGCACTATGACCTCTGACGTCACGTTGTCGATTTCCATCCACGGACTTTCGAGTTTCATCCTTGGACTTCTGTCCATCTAGAAACTTCCGTTCGATTGTCTTCATGCGTCCTACGTCCATGCCATCCTACGTTCTATCGTCCTACGTCCTACATTTTGTTGTCCTACATCCTATCATCCTTTGTTCTATCGTCCTGCATCTTGCGTTCTACCTCCTACCTTTTCGTCCAACTTCTATTTAACTTTCGTCCGACCTTCGTCTAACGTCCGTTTGCCACTAATCATTCCCGACGACACACTATATTCTTCAAACTGTACATTGTGTTAGAACTTTGTAGCTAGTGTTTTGTATTGTTACAAAACTTTAAGCATGGGACAACACCATGTCCTCGAATGATGAAAGCACTACTGCTCAACCAAAGCCCAGGTATCAGCTATGAAATAACACACAATCCTTTGAGTCGATTTCTTTAAGCTCACGATTTTCACAATGGTACCATCAAACATCTATAGCACCACCGTCATCCAGTACAACTCCTACCAAGAATTCAGGTTCAGGTTACACTACATCAACGGTACATCAAATTCCATTTAGAGGGGTTCATTAGTGGGGTATGCCTATTGCCGCACCAACTTTCACACCATCACTGTATATTCCGCTATAAGCCATTACCTCTACACCCATCCATATACACCATGGAGGTCAGTAGTTCTTCTGGGAAAATTGAGAAGTTTAGCGGAAGGCTTAATACTATTTCTATGAGGGAGTTCAAGGCAACTTTTTCAACTGTGGTCTGTGAATTGGAGCTCAAGTATGGCGCTATTTAGACGGAGGCGTTTGCATTCAAACATTTGGCCTATTATGTGCACTATGAACAACATTCTACAAGGACTTTGGGCGTCACCCAGATTTTTAATCTAGCTTATGCCACAACCATCACCACCGCCTCTCAAGTTGCATTGCAAGCTACAATTGCACATCATGGGACTATGCCCAATAATCCAAACTCGGTACCTATCTCAGTAAACCTTTCTCCTCAACAACTCATTGTTACTACCACAAACATTCTTCCCACCACTAATGCACCAGCTTTTGCTGATCTAATGGGGGAATTTTTTCGAGCTCTTGAGCTGGAATTTCTAGTCAAAAGTTTTGAAAAAATTCTATAGCTCGCCACCTTCTCTCAGCAAAAGGATGAAACCCTCAAGATGCTTTACAAGAGACTTCTCTAACTCAAAGAAGATAACCAAAACATCACAGACCTGGAAGTTGCCCACCGGTATCTTTGTTCGTTGGAAGGTACTCCAACACTCCATGCGTAGGTTTTGCAACGGGTTTTTGCAAAATTTGGAGACTTGTACTCTTTGCTGGATGTGTACAACATTTCTGAAAAGCTGGAACTAGCTCATGCACACTATGAGGCCAGTACTATGAGGCCTCCATCACGTTCAAGGCCTCAACCTACACCAACTGCGCCAATAGATCATCACATTCTTCTTCAAAGGCTAAAGCGGTGCATTCGACTACACCCATCCTACCTTCTTACAACTACTATGGCAATCCTACCCACAGAACTAGTGAGTGCAACATTCCTTTCGAGGATCTTTTTTGTGATTATTGTGGGAAAGAAGGACATCATGAAGCTGTTTGTTTTGTCAAGTTCCCGGAATATAAACAACTCTGATTACCACGACAAAATCTACCAACATTTTTCGTTGTCCTTCAACCAAAGGCCAAAGCACTTCAGCCTTCCACTCAAGCTTCGCCCACCAAGGGTAATTCCAATAAGAATGTTAAAAAGAAGGAACACAATGCTGACAAGAGGGAGGTGTTTCAAGCCCATGCAATTGAAGTTCAGACTCTACAAAATGAACTCGAATCATTAAAGGCCCAACTTGCTAATCTAAAAGGCAAGTCCTCCCAGCTAGCTAGTCATGCCCAACATGTACAAGGTTCAAGATCACGGGAGGGACCTCCTAGGTCATTCTATGGCCTCCCACACGCTACCATGGTTGGGGAGTATGTTATTTCCATTGCACACAATTCTAGTCTCACACCAGAATTTACTACTTCTTTTTGCCCTTCCTATGTCACAACACAAGAGGCTAATGTGGCACCCAAAGTTTATGCCACTAGGCAGGTAATTCAGACTAATGGACTCGCATCTAGTTCAAGTCCTATTACCAGGGCTAAAGGAGCTTGAGCAGTCATGCCACAATCTTTTCGTCCTCTCAACACGGAAGAAGAACGCACCTTGTTGGCAAGGGGGGAGGAGGCTACTACACCACAAGCTGTTAGGGCATCAAATTCCCATGCCTTAAGAGTACATGTACATCAGGAAAACACACAATTTTCCACTGATCAGCTTATGGAATGCCAACTTCAAATGCATGAAGTGGCGTAAAAGCTTGTGAGTACACCATTATTTTGTTTTCAAAATTTTAAGCTAAGCACCAGAGACATAATTGTAATACTAGAAGATACCATGAACATTACATCAGGTCCTCTACCAATCCTTGATCCACATGCTACAGAGGTCCCATCCAACACCTTGGAGAGACACTCAATTGGTTCACGTGTTGTAGATGGCGTTCATAATCTGGTCACTAGTTCTACCATGGCTAAACTAGTAGGTTTTCCTACCTTTGATTCTACATTCACATATCAGAAGGGAGTTAAAAACACCTCACTTATGGATTTGTTACTCAGCAAAGGTGTTGTGGTATAGCCATTATCTCCACAAAATCTCTCATTCATTTCCAAAGGTGGTGCCTAGTGAGAGAACTTCCATTGCCACCGGAGTTGCCATTGTTGACAATATTGGGTCAGCAATCCAAGTGGGAGGACATACACCCAAAGTGGTACTTCATGATACAAGTGCCCAACCAGTGATTCTTGGAGTTCAATTCACCAAAAAGATGGGCATGTTTGACTCCAAACTAAGGAAATCTATGTGTCAAATTCGCACCGCTAGTGGGAGTGTAGAGGAGGTACTTGGGGAAAGCTCGGATTTGATTGCACTTAACTTCAATCAAGGTACAAATCAGGAGCTTTGCTTATAGGTTAGATGTTTAGTCACCAATGCCACCAATTATGATGTGCTCATTGGGTAAGAAGCCTTGTTTCCACCAGGTTTCCTAATTGACAATTGGTTCGAACATGCATACTACCGAGTCAATTGGGAAACTAATGGCCACCACCTGGGATACATACCCCTTGATTTACATGGGAACCATAGTCCTATGGTTCATCATTGTATGCTCAAGGAAGCACACACCATTTCCTACATCCAACAAGCTAACCACAAATGGATAAAAGGAGATGAGGAGGAGATAGCTTACGCTCAAGCTATTGAAAGCTTGAAGGTGGTTCCTATTGACATTCAACACGGACCAAAGGTTTTATAGAGGTTCAAAGTAGCCCACAAGCCCTTGGTCAAAACCTTGTCTAGTTTTGAGAGCACGGAAAGCCATGGCGAACCGATTAAACCATTACTTTGTCAACTAATCACCTAGACACCACCTAAGGAAGGGATTACATTACTAGAGCTCTTTGGTGGTATTGGTACAAGTCTCGAAGCCCTACTACAGTCAGGGATGGTGGTTTGAAGATAATTCTATGTAGACATTGATTCCATTGCAAGGCAAGTGGTAGCATAAAAAATGAGGGAGTTCACAACCAGATTTCCACAACAATTTGCAACCATCGCATGGAAGGCTAATTTCACATTTTTTCCCTCTGACATACAACTAATTTAAAAGAAGCATATGGAATTACTTAGCCATGTTGACCTCATCATTTCAGGTTGGGAATGTCAAGGATTTTCAACAGTTGGATTGGGAAAAGGCTTGAGTGACACAAGATCTGGTCTCTTCACGGACATAATACGATTGATCACATGGGCTCAATCCATTTCTCCTACACTTAGTTATGTAATTGAGAACACCCCTTCTCAATTTGACTAGAAGGAGAAAGTCCAAGAGCACTACACATTGGTCAAACATTACCTTGGAAAGCCGCTTCTACTTGATGCGGCATAATGCGATTCCTATGCGCACCGGTTGCACAACTGGTGGACCAACCTAGCACCACTCTCAGTTCTGCAATTAGCTCTCAAATACACCATCAGAAACCCCAAACCTGCAGGTTCTTCACATATTGGATGATTAGAGTTCTTGCCAACCAATTACAAGGCAAGAAAAACCTCCTTGGTTTCCTATGAACACAATAGGAAAACCAAGAGGTGCTTGGCCCACCTTTATTTCCTTCCCAGGAGCACATGCCTTTCAAGGAGATGGACCAAGCCTAGTGTATCATCATGCTTCAACCACTTGGGATGAACTAAGCCTAGAAGAAAGAGAAAGGGCTATGGGGTTCTAAGCTGGCACTACTAGTCGCACTAAGGTGACTAATTTAGAGTGTAACGTTTTACTGGGGAGAGGCATGGACCTGAATTCCCTTACATGGTTGTTGGTAACCTATGTACTCTTTCAAATGTACACAACACCAACACTTATTCAATCAGCTTACAATTTTAGCAATGCGATCACATGGCACCTCGACCAAGTACACTTACCATCTTCAACACTCTACATTTCACTCTTAATGTTGGGGGGAAGAGGTACCATGTAATTTGACTCAAGTTGTGTGCGATACACCTAGAGGTACATCAACTTTAAGAAAAACAATTACAACTTTCTACGAATTTGCGTAGTTGGATAGTGGAGAACCCAATACACTAGGTTCTTCAAACACACTTTCCAATTACATTCCATGTGTTTCCAACTACCCTTTCGTTATGGGGAACCAACTCACCAAAAAGGAGAAAGACTAGGTCATAGACTTGCTAATTAAGTATGAGAATGTGTTTGCATTCTCAATGAAAGACTTAGGTAGGTGTAAGACCATGCAATTCTCTATAGACCTTACAAATGAGACACCGTCTATCACAGGAGGCATAGGTTGAGCAAGCATGAGTGGGAACTAATAAATGAAAGATGCAAAAAGCTCCATGAGGCTTATCTCATTCAACCATCAAGTTCTGATTTCGTAGCCGCTACAGTAATGCCAACAAAGAAGGATTCAGTTAGATTATGGACTGAAAAAGGGATGTGCGGGGATTATAGGCCTTTGAACCTAGTTACACTTCAGGACAAGTACTTCATGCCCATCCCTGAAGAACTGTTTGATAACATTGGAGATTCAAACATCTTCACAGTTGTGGATTTGAGGCAAGGCTTCAACCAAATTGTGCTGGTTGCGAAGGATCTCAAGAAACGACATTCCATGGAAACAAAAAGTTGTGAAAATGGCTTGTGATGCCTTTTAGATTGAAGAATGCACTTCTCTTCTTTTAACGACTCATGGACCAAATTCTCGAAAGGGCAGATTTCCTGAAGTGTTACATAGATGACGTCCTAGTGCATAGCAAGGGACTCGTGCAACACTTGGCTCATCTTGAGTTATTCAAGAGGCTCCATGAAGTCAATATGAAGATCCATCCTAAAAAGTGTGAATTTGCTATCACCTCAGTAGTCTACCTTAGTCACAGAATTTTTCCAAATGGTATTATGGCTCATTGGGCCAAAGTAGTAGCTATTTTGGAGATGCTCAATCCTATTGATGTTCACACATTGAAAAGCTTCATCAAACTATGTAATTACTACAGAATTTATGTCCAAGACTTCAGTACTATTACTCATCCTCTCTATGCATTATTAAAGAAGGATGTTGCTTGGACATGGAGTGATGAGGCTCAGGAAGCTTTCAACACACTCAAGGAAAAGCTTTCAGAGTTCCTCATTCTGAGAAGACCCAATTTCAACAAGGTTTTCATTCTACACACTAACTAGAATGCTCTTGGTATTGGAGCTATTTTTGGCCAACTTGATGAGGAAGGCAAGGAATATGTTATCACCTATGCATCTCGAAGCAATAACAAGGCTGAGAATAACTACTCTTGATATGAAAGGGAGTGCCTTGCTATTGTATGGGTCATCATACATTTCAGGCCCTATCTTTATGGCACCAATTTCACTTTGTATACCAACCACCAGCCTATCAAGTGGTTGATGACTAACGATAAACTTATAGGTAAGTTAGCTTGTTGAGTGATTATACTTTAAGAATATGAGTTCAAGGTTATTCACCGACTTGGTATTACACATCAGAATGCGGATACCATGTCGCGGAGACCCCTCACTACTTCTGAAGATTTTTCAAAAGCCAAGCAAGATTTTGACCAGATTCTAGAAGTACATGTATCTAATGCATCTAGTTATTTTGCACTACTGCAATGTAACCTGGTTGAGCATCCCATTATGGATATATGGGAGGACTTGGACACTTTGAAGTTTCTTCAACATCGGGAATACCCTCCCCAAGTTACATCAAGTCAGTGGGATCGCATACAACAACAGTCCAAACACTACTCATGGAGGGACAATCACCTTGTCCGATGCTTACCACAAGGTGACATAATGGTTCCACCACCACATGAACAACCTGCTCTTATTCAAAAGGTACACTCAAAGCTTGGACACTTTGGAATTAAACGTACTTATAACCTTTTCACTCCTCATTACCATTGGAGAGGTATGTATGCTCAAGTCCGAGACATCATTACTAGGTGTGAATAATGTGATAGAGTGAGAACGTCTTTCTCCTCTCGACAGCTCACGCTTTCTCCACTTCCTATTTAGGGCATGTTCTATCGTTGGTCATGTGATGTAGCTGGAGAGTTACCACAAACCCCCAGGGGTAATGTTTACATCATGATTATGATTGAGCATTTTTCAAAGTGGGTTGAACTTGTTGAACTACCGAACAAGTCATCACGCAACACCAGCTAAGCTTTCTTACAACAAGTTTTAAATAGGTTTGGGGCTTATGCTGAGTGCCTTACTGATCAAGGATCAGAATTTAGGGGAGAATTCCAAGACCTACTTGACCATGTTTTCATTAACCATCGTCAAACTTCAAGAGATCATCCCCAAGCTAATGGCCTTGCAAAGAGGATGGTTCAAAGGTGCAAGAAGGGACTTTAGAAGATTTGCCTCACTAAGAATAAAGAAGATTAGGACCTAACCCTCCCTTACATCGCCATGGGTTACAAGATGTTGAAACACACCTATTTATCTCAATTCTCTCTTTACTTTCTACTTTTTGGGAGACATCCCATTCCACCCTCTTCCATTGCTACTCAAATGGACCAGGTTGTGGACTTGGACTCCCCAGCCACTTGGGCTAGGGTCATTGCAGA
>Ga0116227_10015976_pt1 | contig 10951 bp, 6 predicted proteins | sample S1TSphgellanicum_FD_89693 | JGI IMG/M metagenome (GOLD analysis project Ga0116227, IMG submission 89693) | Host-associated microbial communities from peat moss isolated from Minnesota, USA - S1T2_Fb - Sphagnum magellanicum MG | ecosystem: Host-associated > Plants > Peat moss > Unclassified...
CCGAAAGCCATTCCTGCGATCATCGCGTAAGCCACGCCCGTGATGCTCATCTGCGGCACCTCGGTCACCCGATAGATGGTGTGATGAACACGCCACGCCTTGGTCACCAGGTCGCCGACAAACGCGGCCATGAAGCAGGGTGCGATCGCGTCGTAACTGAGCTTGCCGATCGCAAGCACCTCGATCCCGAAGATGGCGCCGGCAAGGGGCGTGCCGAAGACCGAAGCAAAGCCCGCACTGATGCCGGCCATTAGCAGTATGCGCCGATCATGCGGAGCCAGACGAAACGGCCGAGCCAACTGATCGGCAAGCGACGCGCCTGTCTGGATTGCCGTACCTTCGCGCCCAGCCGAGCCGCCGAAGACATGGGTCATAAACGTCCCAAGCAAGATCAGCGGCGTCATGCGGATTGGAATCGTCGCGGTGGGATCGTGCGTCTGCTCGAGGATGAGGTTGTTGCCACCGACGACCGACGCCCCAAATTGCTGATAGAGCAATCCCACAAGCCAACCCGCAGGGGCGAGCAGCAGAATCAGCCATACATGGCTCTCGCGCAACTTGGTCGCGTACGCAAGCGAGACGAGCAGCAGGGCAGAGGCCGTCCCGGCCATGATGCCGACGAGCGCGGAGATGGGAATCCAACGTAGAAGATCGAGGAACAAAAGCCGCTGTTCATCCAACGACCGGCGCAAGGGCGATTCAGGCAATGGGCCTCCTTCAAGATGTAGGAGTCATCAGCGCCGACCGTCCGGGCGGGCATCGTCGGCGAACCCCATCGCCAAGGTTGTTTTTTAGACCATACAAGCTGTCCGCTTTAGCGTCAATGCGTTAGACGGGTCAGCCGATCGAACGCGCCGTTAACGAACCAAGCGCGACGGCGATGAATCCGCCAACCAGGCTTACGACCACATAGAGAATGCCGATCCAAAAGGCCCCATGAGTGATGTCCGACCAGGCCTCCAGCTCAAAGGTCGAGAATGTGGAATAGGCGCCGATAAAGCCGATGGCGAAGACGTAGCGCCAGGCTTCATTGGCGCCCGTGTGGTGGTTCAGGTACTCCACGATGAAACCAATCAGAAAGCACGCGCTGATGTTGATCGAGAGCGTGCCGACAGGGAAGCGCGGCCCGAATCGCTCCGACGCGACCAGGCCGATGAAGTAACGCAGCATCGCACCCAGCGCACCGCCAAACGCTACCAGCAAATAACGTCGCAAGTTGTGACTCCCAGTGGCATCCACTCCCATTATCTTCTCACTGGTCAGCTCCGTGGGAAGGTACCTGCACCTTGACCGCGTTCGTGGTCACGTTCACTTCCGGTTCGTAGTACTCGTAAACCCGCGATGGAACGGTATGGCAGCGGATGGGGCACTTAGCGCGGCATCTTACTTTAAATATCCGGTCTATGCTCGCTCAGCCCGGCTAAACCGCCTCATCCACGATCTCTAGCCCCAACGCCGCGCTTACACCCGTGCCTCTGCGGTTAGGCACATGAAAGTGCCTCCGGCTCGTCGTCGCCCGGCTGTAAGAAGACGGGCCGGTGGTCAGCTACCGGCTGTGCGTCGCGACCGAATAGATCCGCATGAGATCGAGCATGGCGGTGCCTTCTCCGCCGTCTTACGATGTTGCATTCGGACGTGGATGAAGCAGCTTCTCGCGCGCCATCCAACAATCGTTAAACCAGTAGGAGTCCACGTGACAGCTTCCAAAGGAAGCAGACATTGTCGTGTCTACGGCTTGCCTGGTCCTGCAGCGCTGGGACGGAACTCGTTGCCTGCCTGATCCTCCGGCAGAGGCAGACGATACTTCCTCGTGGCGTCGGCGTGCGAGAGCGGAAGCAGCGGAAACAGCAACTCTGCGACGCGATAGGCCTCTTCGAGATGGGGGTAGCCGGAAAAGACAAAGGTTTCGATTCCAAGAGATGCATATTCCAGCATTCGTTCCGCCACCGTTGCTGGATCTCCGACGAGAGATGTGGCCGCGCCGCGGCGAAGAAGCCCGACCCCCGCCCAAAGATTTGGACTCACTTCCAGATTCTCCCCTGCGCCTTGAACCAGCACGTTCTGGCGCCGCTGCCCTTCGGAGTCCATGCTCTGGAAGCGTTGTTGCGCCTTGACGACCGCCTTCGGATCGACATTCCTGATCAGTTCGTTCGCCGCCTTCCAGGCTTCGTCGAGCGTCTCGCGCACGATTACATGAAGCCTTATCCCGAAGCGAACCGTCCGGCCTTCGAGCGCCGCAGCCGCGCTCACTCGGGCGATCTTTTCCGCGACCTGAGCGGGCGGTTCGCCCCAGGTCAAATAGAAATCGATGTGCTTCGCGGCAACACGGATCGCCGCGTCGGAGGAACCACCCAGGTAGAGCGGCGGATGCGGCTTCTGCACGGCAGGAAAGTAGACCTGTGCGTTTTCGACGCGAATGTGCTTGCCAGTGTAGGTGGTCTTGCCTCCCGCAAAAAGCTTCTTCCAGACGGTAAGGAACTCGTCTGTGATGTCGTACCGTTCATCATGGCTGAGGAAGACGCCGTCCGCGGCGGCTTCCGCGGGATCGCCACCTGCGACGACGTTGACTAGAAGCCGCCCTTCCGACAATCGGTCGAAGGTCGCTGCCATACGAGCCGCCAAGGTTACCGCAGTGATGGTGGGCCGCACCGCAACCAAAAATTTGAGCCGACGCGTCGCCGGCATGATGCTCGATGCGACGACCCACGCATCCTCACACAGATTCCCGGTCGGAAGCAGAACCCCTTCGAAGCCAAGTTCATCGATAGCCGTTGCAATTTGACGCAGGTAAGGAAGATTCGTCTCCCGGGCATGGCGGCTATCGCCCAGCGTGCGTCCGTCTCCTGTTGTCGGGATAAACCAGAAAATCTGCATGAAGCCCTTTTGACGTGAATTTGGTACCTGCCCCATCGGAAAGCCACAAGAATAAAATAACTTCTCAAGGAGGAGAAGTCGCTATGATGCCCAGTCCTTGACTTGGGTGCGCAAAGGCGGTGCGAATTCCTACGAGGTGGCCTGCGACCGATTTACGTCGGTCATTTTCAACACCTTCCTCAATCAATCAGAGTTGAGTCGTTCAGCTCAACAGTTTTCTGTTCTGCGGATCTGTATTCCGGTCTTTGGGAACGTCTTGGTCAACAGCCTGATTGTTGCCAGATACCCAGCCCCGGTCGCAATGGGGGTGAGAACAGCGGGAAGCGCGGAGACAGGCAAGAGGTAGTAGAAGCCGGAACCCAGCAGGCACCAAAGGATCGCGGTGCGGTTGATGCCATGCCAATATCGATAGCGTCCATTGGGGTCGAAGAGCGCGGCAACGTCTACGCGCATGCGCTCGATGAAGACATAGTGAGCGATCAGAACGCCGGCCAGCGGGGCGAAGAGGTTTCCGAGCGCCGTGGTGAACGGCACCAGACGCGTCAGCAAAACGGGAAAGCCTGCAAGCGCCGTGCTGACGATTCCGACCAGGAGCGTGTTGCGAAATCGTCCGAATCGCTCCAGCATATTGCTGAGAGAGAGGCCGCCCGTGTAAACGTTCATCACGTTGATGGTGGTTTCATCGAGCGCAATGACGACGAGCAGGACCAGCAGCGTTAGCCAGTGAGGATCCAGTTCAGCGGCGAGCGAGAAGGGATTCGGTTCATGGCCTAGCGAAGCGGCGGCTCCGTATGCTCCGAGCGACACGGAGAAGGCAGTGGCCAGCAGCGCGGCCAGCATGGTGCCCCACCACATGTCCTTGCGGCTGCGGGTGTAGCGGCAGAAGTCGGCGGCGTCGGTGATCATTGTCAGCCATGCGGCGACCATGTTGCCGAGCCAGACGGCGCAGAGGGAGTAGGTCCATCCGGTCCCTGCGTGGAACTGGAAGACGGCAGCGGGGCGATAGCTGCCTTGCCTGATGTGCAGAAACAGCCAGAAGAGATAAAGAATTCCGCCGAGTTTGACCGGCATGCCGAAGCGCGAGAGCACCTTGAGCCAGGTATAGCCGAAGAGCGCCAGAACCACCTGCAACGCGGCCAGGGCGAGACCGATGAAAACGACGGACATCTCTCTGCCGGTGGTATGACGCACCACGGCGACCAGCACCGAGGCGGCGATGACGGTTTGCACGGCGAACCAGTAGGTGGAGGCGATGGTGCGCATCGTCGAGGGCAACCACCTGGCTCCGCGGATGCCGAAGACCATCCGGCAGGTGACCTGTCCGGTGATGCCGTAGTCGACGCCCGCCGTTGCCATCAGAATGTAGCCGACGAAGACGATGGCGATTCCGGCGGTGCAGGTGACGATGGTTGACCAGAAGGAGAGGCCGGAGACTACGGCGAGACCGCCGATGAGAATCGTCGAGGGATTGACAAGAAAATTGCTGACGAGCAGGAACAGGTCGGGCCAGCGCACGGTCTTTAGCGCGTCGGGGATCGGCTGGATCGAGTAGTGCTCGATGGTCGAGGGCTCCGTTTCGGCTGCCTTGGCTTCTGAGATCATCGTGGTGGGTTCCAGGCCAGTTAGAGGCTAAGCAACTTTTGGAAGATCAGTTCGAAGTAGCCGTCGGCGTCAACGGTACGCAGGACAAGAGCGTTCGTGGGTTTTTCGCTGACGCCCCACCAGTCGACCACGCTGGCGCCGAGCGTGAGCGGGCTGGCGCACTCGATCGCGACGAATACATCGCGGCCCGTGAAGAGGTGCGGAGCCAGCAGATACGCGGTCACGGTCGCGTCGTGAAGTGGACCGCCGGGCCAGCCATATTTGGCTCGATCGAAGCGCTTGTTGAACTCCAGAAGATGATAGAAGGCGGTCCCGATGGGCGTGCCGGCGGCGCGCAGCACCTCAAGCCGGGCGTCGGTGATCAGCGCCTGGTGAGTGCAATCGAGCGGAATCATGACAATGGGGATGCCGCTGGAAAAGACTCGTGCAGCCGCTTCGGGATCGACATAGAAGTTGAACTCGGCGGCCGGCGTGATGTTTCCGCCCTCGGAGAAGGTCCCACCCATCATGACGATGCCCGCCACGTGCTGGGCCAGCCTCGGCTCTCTCGCGAGAGCCAGGGCGATGTTCGTCAAGGGGGCGAGGCAGCATAGCGTCACTGAGCGCGCGGGCCGGGACATCACCAACTGCACGATGGCGTCGGGTGCGAATTCGAGCCGGAGCTCGGTTGTGGGTTCCGGAAGATCGTAGCCGTCGAATCCCGTTCTGCCATGCACATGCTCAGCCGTCACGAGCGGACGCACCAGGGGAGCCGCTGCACCCTTGTAGACAGGAACGTCCGTGCGACCAACCAACTCCAGGGCCTTGAGCGCATTCCTCGATGTCAGCTTCAAGGGAACGTTACCGGCGACCGTGGTGATGGCCAGCACCTCAAGTTGGTCGGGTGATGCGAGCGCCGCGAGAAAGGCTACTGCGTCGTCCGGCGACGGATCCGTATCGAAGATGACGCTTCGCATCGTTGACAAAAATTCCTCACTCTTTGCGATCTTCCTATGCGCTCAACACCTTATCGAGCGACGAGGACGGCGTCCCGAAAGTGACGAGATGCGGGTGGCTGGAACGCAGCAGGGCGAATGCAACCTGTAAGCCGAGGCTCCTTGTGGGACCATCGAACGAACCCAGCAGCCCGTTGAGTTGATTGAGCCGATAGTAGATGCTCTGGCGCCTGACACCCAGCGCGCGAGCACTTGCGGCGATGTTGAAGTGCGTCTCAAGCAGGCTGTCGAGCGTGCTGAGCAGGGTGGTGCGTGGGCGCGGCGGCAAAGCCAGCAAAGGGCCAAGTTCGCGCTGGAGGAAGGAATGCTCGCGGCCAGTCTCGATCAGGGCCGTCAAAATCGTCCACAAGGTGGAATCGACATTGTGGCAAGGCGTGGGCCGGAGGATCTCCTGGTGAGCTGCCCGGGTAAGCTCACGAAAGCTCACCTCGGTGCGGAAGACAAGGATAGGCATATCGAGCCTCGTGGCACAGGCGAGCAGATCCTGCGGGACTTCCGTGAGCCACTGCACCAGCTCAAGGCCGAGCGCGCGAACACCAGCGTTGTTAAGTCCCTGGATATAGGCGTAACGCGCAGCCGGGCTGACGCGAACCAGTTCCAGCCCGGTGGAGAGCAGCAACTCGCCGCCGGTGAGAAAGCGCCATATGTCCATGACCTCGGCGGCGTGGACCCAGGTGACCGGTTGCTTGATGCGCGAGTGGCCGCAGATCACCTCCGCCGCGCTGAAAGCGGGAAGCTGCAGGATTCGTTCGAGCGTGGGCAGGCGGCCAGTCAACGCTATCGGCGAGCGCGCGAAATCGATGGCGATCGGTCCTGTTCGTTGCCGTCCTTTGAATGCAACAGCGTCTGGACATTGGGCCTTTGCTGGTCCTGTCATGGGCTGCTTGTCTCCGAGGGATAGCTAATTATGATTTAGGTTTGGACGCAGCGGAATGCCATCCGCTTCAAAAGTTGTGGGAAACGATGCGTAGTCCCATCGTCCTCGTGCCGGGGAGGATCGCCCATTTCCCTATCTGCGAGTCGTCGGGTAATCACAGCAATTTGTACAGAGTGTCTATCCAGCGCAATTTTTCCGTGGTTTTCCAGCGTCCCATGAGCTAGATTCGCGCAAACGCCTCTGAAAAATCAGCGTGTCATCCGACGCAAGTTCGGCGGATAGCTTCCTTGCACCTGGACGAATCGTTTCGAGGCGTTGCTTATTTCCTGGGATTCTGCGCTTCCCGCGCGATCCTATTCGATCCGCCTGATTTCTTGCCGAACATCATCTTCGTTTCCCCTACCCCTTTCATCAGGAGAGCGCATGACCAATCCTTTCTGGTTCAAACCTCAAGCAATCGCATTGGCCCTTACCCTTATCGGGACGCTTCCTTCCATCGCGCAGAATGCCGTTTCCACCGGCTCGCTTGCGGGGACGGTGTATGACGCCAGCGGGAAAGTTGTTCCCCGCGCCACTGTCACCGCGATCAACGTCGCAACCGGCGAACATATCGTATCGAGCACGAACGACGTCGGTTTCTATGCCTTTCCGGCAGTCAAGGTGGGCGAATACAAGGTCGATGTTTCGGCGCCCGGCTTCAAGACGGCCGAGATCCACGGTCTCGAAGTGGGGGTTGGCCATACCACTGACTCCTCAGCGACGCTTGCCGTCGGTCAGGTCTCGGATACCGTGACCGTGAATGCCTCTGAGTCCTCTTTGGACCCGACTGATACGGCCGTCGGGACGCTGGTTGAGCAGAGCACGATCGATAACCTGCCGCTCTCCGGCCGCCGCTACACCGATCTCGTCCTGTTGACGCCAAACGTGACCGCGGACGGAGAGTTCGGACATATCAGCTTTGCCGGGCAGTCCGGTGGCGATCTCTCCGGTTACAACAACACCGCTGGGGGTGCGTCCAACGCCAATGGCTCGACGAACTTCAGAGTGGATGGCGTCGACTCGACAAGCTACTACTATGGCGACAATCGCGGGTTCACGCGCATCCCCTACGTTTTTGGGCTGCAGTCCATTCAGGAGTTCCAGGTGCAGCCCAACGTCTATAACGCCGGCTATGGCGGCGCGGGCGCGGGCTTCATCAACACCGTCACCAAGTCCGGCACCAATGAGTTCCATGGCGACGCTTTTTACTACAACCGCAATTCCGGAACAGGCGCTAATGACGCGGTCGACAAAGCCGCTGGAAATCCCAAGCCGGTGAATGTTCTGCAGCAATTCGGCGCGGATATCGGCGGCCCCATTGTGAAGGACAAGATGTTCTTCTACTTCGACTATGAGCAGCAGCGCCATAAGGATCCGCTCTACGCCGTAAATACCGGTCAGGCCGCCACCGACGAGACGAGTTACGGCGTCCCTGCGGGAACGGCGCTGCCCGCGCCGAGCGGTCACTATCCCGCGGCTGCCAGCATTTCGCAGGCCGAGGCGACGGCCGATCCGACCAATCCGGTCTATCTTCAGGGAGTTGCGAACGCGCTGAATGTCATCCATACCAACCTCGGGCCGCGCGCCCGCCGGCGTGACGACTACGAGTTCTTCCCGAAGTTCGATTGGAACCTTGACTCCAAAACGCATATCAGCGCGCTTTACAACTACAACCACTTTCAGAGCCCCGGCGGCATCATCACGTTCAGCCCGGAGTCGTTCGGCGGGGATGAGTTGCTCGGCGACAATGGTGTTCGCGATCACGTTGGGACGATTCACATGACCCACGCGTATACGCCGGCCCTGGTCGAAGACCGATATGTCAGCTACGTCCGCGACGAACAGCTCTATCATCCTTCGGGTCTGGCGGGCAGCGCTACCAGCCCGGAGATGATCATTACCGCGCCGTCGACGATCCTGCTCGGCAATGCGACGTTCACCTACAACAATCTGCGCGAGTACCAGACGCAGGTGGCCGACCACCTCACCTATATCGTCGGCAAGCACCAGATCGACGCCGGTGCCAGCGTGAACTACGACTCGATCTCCAACAACAACCCGGGCGCCTTCTATGGTCAGTACATCTTCCTGAGTCTTCAGGCCTTCGCGCTGGGCAAGTGGAACATCTTCGAGCAGACGGCCGGGAATCCCAAATACAACTTCAGCGACCCCTTCGTCGGTTTCTTCATCAACGATACGTGGCGTGCCACGACCAAACTGACGCTGACGGGCGGCATCCGCGAGGACTTCCAGAAGTATCCCAATCCATCCGGCAACCCGCTCGTTCCGTCGACGCAGGTATTCCACAATCAGTACGAGCGCGTTTCTCCGCGGCTTGGGTTCTCTTACAATCCTCTTCCGAAGACGGTCGTTCGCGGCGGCATCGGGCTGTATTACGAGGTGTTCGTTGGCGGCAACTACCAGAACTCGACGCAGCAGAATGGCGTATCGCAGACCGGTGCGGAGCTCTTCGACTTCAGCACCGCGACGATTGCCGCCAGTCAGACTCCGTCTTATCCAGCGGCGCTGCCTGCGAGCAGTTCAGCCTTCGCGGGCGGCGGCAACATCGTGGCCGTGGCACCGAACTACAAGACGCCCTCGGTCATCAACTCCAGCGTGCAAATCGATCGGGAGATCGCGAAGGGAACTATCCTGACGGTCGGCAGTCTGTGGTCGCATGGCATCCATCTCACCAGTTCCACCGCCTATGACGAAAATCTGGTTCAGCCGACAGGCACCACCACGTACATCCTTCCCAACGGCAACACGATCACTGCGCCGAATCTGGATAGCGGTCGATTCAAGGAAGGTCTCATCGCACCCAGCCTTGGCCAGATCAATGCGCTGATCAGCCCGGGCATTGACAACTACAACTCGCTGTTCGCCCTATTGAACCACCAGATGTCGAAGGGCTTTACCGCGATCGTCTCCTACACACTTTCGAAGAGCACGCAGAGCGGTGTCGACTTCTACAACCAGTTCGCCCTGAACCAGACGCGCAGCCTTTCGTTGCTCGATCAGCGCCAGAGGCTATCGGTGGCTGGGATCTATGCGCCGGTGGTTTCGACTTCGAACCACGCGGAGAGCGCCGCGCTCAACGGCTTCCGGATCAGCCTGATTGCGCAGCTCAACTCTGGTCATCCCTACACCGGGGTGATCGGCACTTCGCCGGACGGCAACTCGCTGAATGACTCCGCCGCGCTGCAGGCCACGGCGAACACCGCCGCCGGTCTGGTGGGCGGGAATTCCCCCGGCTACGGTCTCGCTCCCGGCGACGGTCTAAACTCCTTCACCGGCCCCGGCATTATCGAAACCGACCTCGGGATCGAGCGTGCCTTCAAGATTTCGGACAAGGGAGCCATCACGCTGAAAGCGCAGGTCTTCAACCTGCTCAACACCGCCAACTATTACGTCTACGGGGGCAGCGGCATCAACCAGGTGCAGTATCTGGCCTCCGGAGCAACATGCGGCGACGGTGCAACCGCAAACCAGACCTGCACGCTGGCTCCGAACAGAGGTGTGGGGGGCTTCCAGACGCTCTCCGCGGTCAACCAGGCCAATCCACCTCGCATCCTGCAGTTCTCCTTCGCTTACAAATTTTAACCCGCGGTGCAGATGGCCTGGGTCGGCAGTTCGCCTCAGGCCTCGCTTCTTTGAGACGAAAACCGTCGCCGGTACACTCAAAAGGGGTTATGACGGCAGGGGGAATGACGGCACAGCGGCGCACCATCCTGATCGATACCGATACCGCCTCGGACGACGCCGTCGCGCTGATCATGGGGTTGCGCTCGCCGCGCGTCCATGTCGCGGCGATTACAGTCGTTGCCGGCAATGTCCCCGTGGAGCAGGGAACTCGCAACGCCCTTTATACCGTGGAACTCTGCGGTGTGGATGTTCCTGTATTCGCGGGTGCGAGCAAGCCGCTGGTCCGCCCACTCGAGACTGCTGAATGGTTTCATGGCAAGGATGGCCTGGGCGACCAAGGCTACGCGCCGGCGAGTCGGGTTGCCGAAACGGTGCATGCTGTCGATGCCATCATTTCCACGGTTCTCGCCACCCCCGGCATTGAGATCGTCACCCTGGGGCCGCTCACGAACCTGGCCTTGGCGCTGGCTCGCGAGCCGCGCCTGGTTGAAAACATCAGCCGTTGCGTCGTGATGGGCGGCGCGCCCTGCTGCGAGGGCAACGTCACACCCGCGGCGGAGTTCAACATGTGGGTCGACCCGGAAGCGGCGCGGGTGGTCTTCCGCTCCGGTCTTCCCGTCGAGCTGGTGGGCTGGCAACTGTCGCGCTTCGATGCCGTCATCGACAACGCGGATATTGCGCGGATTATGGGTCTCGGGACGAGTCTTGCCGAGTTCGCCATCCACTGCAACAGCGCCGGTGCCGCGGCGTATAAGGTCCAGACCGGTGAGGTAGGGATTTCACTTCCCGACCCCATTGCCATGGCTCTGCTGCTCGACCCGCGACTAAGCCTCGAGACGAGCAAACACTTCGTCGAGGTGGAGACCGCCAGCGAACTCACGCGCGGCATGACCGTTGTCGATCGGCTGCGTGTCGCAAA
>Ga0116227_10015977_pt1 | contig 10951 bp, 5 predicted proteins | sample S1TSphgellanicum_FD_89693 | JGI IMG/M metagenome (GOLD analysis project Ga0116227, IMG submission 89693) | Host-associated microbial communities from peat moss isolated from Minnesota, USA - S1T2_Fb - Sphagnum magellanicum MG | ecosystem: Host-associated > Plants > Peat moss > Unclassified...
GGATAAGCGGCGGAAGCAGCGATTGGGGGACTGGTGCAAGCCCCAACCACCCATCTGACGAAGATCATCCCCGAGCGGCCGACCGAATCGGGACATCGTTTTTTGCAAAACGCTTGTCTGGAGTAGGCTCGAGCCGGCTGGCTACCGTGAAATAAGCCGGGCTGATCATAGTCAGCCGTCAAGGTTGCGCTCGCGAGGGCGCGGCGAAGCCGGGTGGTGTCGCGATGCCGATCGCCCCGGTGCTGATGCAGGCATGTCTTGCGCCGGCACGGGTGATCGTTGTCGCGAAAATCCGGGAAGCACCGCCATGTTCAATGATGTCGAGGGCCGCTACGACGGCCCGACCCTAGAGAAGCGCATCCTCCAATTCTGGAAGACGCAGGATGTTTTTCGTCGAACTCTCGAGGCCAGCGTCGGCCGGCCCGAATTCGTCTTCTACGAAGGGCCTCCGACCGCCAACGGCAAGCCGGGCATCCATCATGTGCTGGCGCGCACCTTCAAGGATCTTTTCCTGCGCTACAAGACCATGCAGGGCTTTCACTGTCCGCGCAAGGCCGGTTGGGACACTCATGGTTTACCGGTGGAACACGAGATCGAGAAATCCCTCGGCATCTTCGACAAACGACGTATCGAACGCGAGGTGGGAGTCGCGCGCTTCGTTGAACTTTGCAGGGCGTCGGTCATGCGCTATGTCGGCGACTGGGAGGCCATGACCACGCGCATGGGCTTCTGGGTCGACATGGAAGATGCCTATCTGACTTTGCAAAACGACTATATCGAGTCGGTGTGGAATTTGCTCAAGCGGCTCTGGGATGGCGGGCTCATTTATCAGGGCTACAAAGTCGTGCCGTACGATCCACGGATCGGTGCGACGCTGTCCTCGCACGAGGTTGCACTCGGCTACCGCGAGGTTGAGGACCCTGCCGTTTTCCTGCGTTTTCGCCTGCTCGGTGAATCGGCGACCTCGTTCTTGGTGTGGACCACGACCCCGTGGACGCTGCCCGCGAACTTGAGTTTGGCCGTAAATCCTGAGGTGCAGTACGTGTGGGTCGAGCGCGGCGGTGAGACGCTGATTCTCGCGCGCGAACGCCTGGACGTGCTCGGCGAGGAACCCTACCAGATCGTCAGGAGCATGTTGGGCCGCGATATGGATGGACTGCAATACGAGCGGCTGTTCGATTTTCTTACCGCGGAGGGTGAGATTTGCCGCGTACGCTGCGCCGATTTCGTGACCACCGATGCCGGCACGGGCATCGTGCACATTGCGCCGGCGTACGGCGAGGACGATCTGAAGCTGGGCCTGGCGCACGGCCTTCCCGTGCTGCACGGCGTCGGCGATGACGGCTGCTTCCTGCCGCAGGTGATGCCGGCAGCGGGACTGTTTTTCAAGGAAGGTGATCCCATCATCGTCGGCCTGCTCAAGGAGAGCGGCGCATTGTTTCGCGAGGAGCGTTACACGCACAGTTATCCATTCGGTTGGCGCACCGGCGATCCGCTCATCTACTACGCGAAGAATGCCTGGTACATCAAGACCACGGCCGTCAAGCGGCGCATGGTGGAGCTCAACCAGACCATCAATTGGGTGCCGCCGAATATTCGGGACGGTCGGTTCGGCGACTGGCTTGAAAATAACATCGATTGGGCGCTGTCGCGCGAGCGGTTCTGGGGAACGCCGTTGCCGATTTGGACGGACGGGTTCGGCGACTTCATTTGCGTCGGATCGATTCGTGAGCTCGAGCAACGAGTCGGCCGCCGTCTCGGCGATCTCGATCTGCACAGGCCTGCCATCGATGCCGTGACTTTCATGCATGACGGGCGCGAGTACCGCCGCATCAGCGAAGTGATCGACTGTTGGTTCGACTCGGGGGCGATGCCGTATGCGCAGCTGCATTACCCGTTCGGCGACTCGGTGGAGCGGTTCAAGCAGCGCTTTCCCGCAGACTACATCTGCGAAGCAATCGACCAGACGCGCGGGTGGTTCTACACGCTGCACGCCATTGCCACCCTGGTGTCGGACTCGGTGGCGTACAAAAATGTCATTTGTCTCGGCCACATCGTCGACGAGAACGGCAAGAAAATGTCCAAGTCGCTGGGCAACATCATCAACCCCGACGATGTGTTCGACGCGGTCGGCGCCGACCCGCTGCGGTGGCATTTCGCGGCCCGGGTGGCGCCCGACATGCAGAAACGTGTCTCGGTCGAGCTGGTGGCCAACGTGGCGAGCAGCTTCATCAACACGTACTGGAATACGTATGCCTTCTTCGTGCTGTACGCGCGGCTCGACAATATCGATCCTGGCGCTGAGGTGGATGCAGGAACCTTGGCGGTTCTCGACCGCTGGATACTCGCCTTGCTGGAACAGACGAAATCAACGGTGACCGATGCCTTGGATCGCTATGACGCGTTGACCGGAGGCACGGCCGTGGAGAATTTCGTCGAGCAGCTGAGCACCTGGTACGTGCGCCGCAGCCGGCGCCGTTTCTGGAAGGCGAGCGCCGGCAGCGACAAGCAGGCGGCCTATCGCACACTGTACGAGTGTCTCGAGGCGGTGACCTATCTGATCGCACCTTTTGCGCCGTTCCTGGCGGAGGAGGTCTACCAGAACCTGGTGCGTCGTGCGAACGTCGAACCGCCGGGCGTCGAACCTCCGGGCGTCGCAGCGTCGCGCCCCGTGGCACCGGTGAGCGTTCACATGGCGCGATGGCCGACGCTTCGGCCGGAACGGCGCGATGTGGCCTTGCTCGACGGCATGGCCGTCGTGCAACGGGTGGTAGGCTTGGGGAGAGCTGCACGCGCGAAGTCCAATTTGAAAATCCGCCAGCCGCTGTCGCGGCTCAAGGTGCGGGTGCCGAACGAAGCTGCCTCGCGCGCCATTGTTGCGCACGCCGACCAAATACAGGAAGAGCTCAACGTCAAGCGCATCGAGGTCATGGCGGCGGACGCCGAGTTGGTGTCGTATCGCATCAAGGTCAATTTGCCCGTCGTCGGCAAGCGCCATGGCCGTTTGATACCTGCCATTCGCGAAGCCCTCGGGCGGACCGACGCCCGGCAAGTCGCCGTCAGCGTCGCACGTGGCGAAGCGGTCAGGCTGCAGCTCGGGGCGCAGGAGGTGGAGTTGCACCCGGCGGACCTGTTGGTGGAGACGGCGTCCGCGGAAGGCTTCGAATGCGAGGAAGGGGAAGGCTACCTGGTCGGACTCGATACCACGCTGACCGAGGAGTTGCTGCGAGAGGGGCTGGCGCGCGAGATGGTGCGCACCGTGCAGGAAGCGCGCAAGCAAGCGGGCCTCGAAGTTGCGGACCGGATTGCGCTGATGATCGAAGGAGGCGTTGAAGTATGCGCAGCGATAGAGAGTCACAGGGACTACCTGCTGAACGAGACTTTGGCAGTGCGCTGGGAGTTGCCGGTCGGCCCGCGAGTGTTCAGCGTCGAACACGCAGAGGGAGGTTTGGAATGGAAGATCAGCCTGAGACGGGTTTGACACTGGCTGGTGAGCGCTTGAGCCCGCTCTGTTGTACGCTGGGCTGCCAATAAACAGACCGCAGATGTCAGGAAAACTTCAAGGACTTTCATGAGCCAAACCGTCGAAGCATCGGTCGTTTCGCGTCCTAGGGGCAGTGCCGTGCATCGCTGGCACGCGCTCGCGCTGCTGGGACTGATGTTGCTGGCGGCGGCTGAGGCGACGCTGGCCGACGGCGCGACGGCGGTGCCGTCCGCCCGTGAAATGCTGCGAGAGTTGGTGGAGATCAACAGCACGCACGCGCACGGTTCCACCGAAGCGGCCAAGGCGCTGGCCGCGCGCTTTCTCGCCGCCGGCTTCGCGCCGCAAGACGTCATGTTGCTGGCTCCCGCCGATCATCCGAGCAAGGGTAATCTGGTGGTGCGGCTCCGTGGGCGCGCGCGAGGACGCGGCATTCTGTACATCGGACATCTCGACGTCGTCGAGGCCAAGCGCGAAGACTGGGACTACGATCCGTTCAAGCTGACGGAGCAGGACGGCTGGCTGTACGGCCGCGGCGTCATCGACATGAAGGGCCAGGACGTGGCCATGGCAGTCGCCCTGATGCGCCTGAAGCAGGAGGGTTTCCAACCAGCGCACGACCTGATCGTCGCCTTCACTGCCGATGAAGAGGCGGGCGGCGACGCGAGCGGCATCAAATGGCTGCTGGCGACGCACCACGATCTCATCGATGCGCAGTTCGTCATCAATCCGGATGGCGGTGAAGCCGGCATGAAGCAGGGTCGCAAGCTCTATGTAGCCGTGCAGACCAGCGAGAAGTATTTCCTGACGTTCGGCGTCGAGGCCACCGACAAGGGCGGACACAGTTCGCGGCCAACCGCCGACAACCCAATCTATCGGCTGTCGGCCGCGCTCACGCGCCTGTCGCAGTTTCGCTTTCCGGTGCATTTGACCGAGACCACCCGCCAGTACTTCGGACGCCGTGCAGAGCTTGAAACCGGGCAGGTGCAGGCGGACATGCGCGCAGTGAGCATGGGGAGCACGGATGAGGCGGTGATCGAACGTTTATCGGCGGTCCTGGAGACGAATATCATGCTGCGCACCACCTGCACGGCAACGCAGATTGAAGGCGGCCACGCCGAGAACGCCTTGCCGCAGCGTGCCCGCGCCTCCCTGCAGTGTCGGGTCATACCCGGCGAGTCGCCGGAGTCGGTAGAGGCGGCGCTGCAGACCGTACTGGCCGACCCACTCGTCAAATTCAGTACCATCACGCCCGCGACGCCGAGTCCGGAATCGCCTCTGAACGCTTCTCTCGTGCGTGAGGTCGAGACCGTGGTGCACGCTTTCTGGCCCGAGGTGATCGTCCTCCCGGAGATGTCTCCGAGCGCAAGCGACAGCCGCTACACACGGGCGCTGGGGATGCCCAGTTACGGGATAGACGCGATGTTCGATGACTTGGACGACGGGCGCGCCCACGGACGCAATGAGCGGATCAGCGTTCGCGTCTTCGATCAGGATATCGAGTTCACCTACCGTCTGATGAAGGTGCTGGCCCGGAGTTGAGCCGCGCGGCTGGGTCGATGAGTGCATGCATGGCCGACAGGGGGCCCATGGTTTGCAATCGCACCGCATCCGCCAGTAGAACCAGCTTGGTGCGTGTGCGCTCCGCCGCCGCGAGCATTCTCTCCAGCGACTTGACATCGATCAGCTCGGCGCCGGCGGTCACGAGCACGTCGTCCCGGGAAAGCAATCCTGGATCCTGTAGCGCGGCGCCGTCGACTACTTGCCTGCCCTGGGATTGCCAGTACTCGCGCGCGGCGGGCAGCAACTCGGCTCGCTCTTCATCGAGCAGCGCAACGGCTTTGAAATCGCCTGGGCCGATGACGTAGGAGAATGTCTCGCGCAGCGCTGACGGCCAAGCAGCGGGTAGGAGTGCCATACCGGAAAGGTGCGGCGGCGAGCCGGAGCGTGGGGCGGCCGAACGCCGGGCCGCCAGGGTACGCGCGCGCCGTAGCAGCGACTTTTGCGCTTCGATCAGATCACGGCTGGTGTATTCGGCCGGTCGGCCTGCGCTGGTGTTCAAGGCAATCAGTTCAGAGGAAGCCATGACGGCCGCCAGTGCGGCAGCGTGCTGAGCTTCGCCGTCGGTGCGCGAGCTCAAGAATTGGCTAAGCTGCGCCGCGGTGAAATTTCGCCGCTGATGTGCCAGCGCTCGAATGGCAATCGCCGGATCCTCGATGATGGCTGCACCATTGGCCTGAGCGATTCCGCGCTGCTCCGCGAACCGGGCTTCAAGGTGTTCAGGCAACGCGGCGAGGTCGGGCAGCGGGTGCCCCAGTCCCGTTTTGCGCGCGGGCGTCAGGTCGATCTGCTGTTCGTCCAGTGTGCGATGATCGATTCGCAGAGCATGGCCCGCACGGGCCAGATGCAAATTCGCGAAGGTAGCCCACGCGGCACGCCAATTCAGGAGATTGCTCTTCGCGTTCCATTGCCGCACCTTGGGGCCAAAACCCGCGGCTGACGCGGTGCGTAGCGTGAGCAGGATATGGGCATTGGGGTTATCGGGCTTGGTGCGATGAATTCCCGCATCGGCGATCATGCCCTGCGCCACGAACTCCGCGCGAATGAAATCGCGCAGCAGCTCGATGCGCTGCTGATGATCGAGTTCCACCGGCAGACTGATCTCGACCGCTCGCGCCAGTTGCGCATCTTTGCGCCGCTCGGCGGCTTCGACGCGATTCCATAGCTGCTCGCGATCGAAGACCCACGAAGAAGCGCCCTCGGGTGCAAGAATCTCGGTGAACTCCACGCCAGGTCGGTGCGTGTGGTTGTGCACGATTCCATAATAGCCGTCGTGCAATTTGGCGGCCGCCTGCGCCGCAGCCGCGGCCACGATGCGATGTCCACGGGCGCGCGACAGCACAGCTACGGTGAAATGATAGATTGCCAATCAAGGTTACCTACGCGGTTAGCCACCGGCGTGATGTATAAGTGCGAATGAGTCTGATTCGACAGCTTCATACATGCAAGCGGGGCGCGTTGTGGCGGCACCCGGAGAGAGGAGCATTTCGTGCCTAAGTTGGATGAACAGATATCGCTGCTGCAGGATCGTTTGACGCAACTGCAGCTGCGGCAACGGCGCAGCGAGGAGCGCAAGCGCGCGCTTACAGCGCAGCGAGAGCGCAAAGCCGAAACTCGCCGCAGTATTCTGGTTGGGGCGCTGGTTCGCGCCAAAGTCGAGGGCGGCGAGATGGATGCGGATTTGTTGCGCCGCTGGCTGGACGCCGCGCTCACCAGACCTGGGGACCGGGCACTTTTCGATTTGCCGCCGCTCGAGCAACCTTGAGTGGGCGCAGAAGGCGCGCAGCGTCATGGTCAGCCATCGCTAGCCAGCTGGCTTTTATCGACGGGCGCCGAGCCTGGCGACGATGTCAATGAGCTCTTCGGGACTCATGTCGATGTGCTCGCACACCCTTCCCCACAGCATGGCCGTCGGCACGTTGCGATCGCCTCGTTCCTTTTGGGTTTGGTGCAGCACCCATAGGACCACGCGCTCGGCGCGCGTCAGTCCGTCGCGGATGTCGGGTATTACGTCGTAGGGAGGCTCAACCATCCGCTCGTGCACAGCCCTCAGGCTTGAAGACACGGGCCGCAGAGGCTGGATGGCGGGCAAGTCTGTCGGGCGGCCGCCGCGGGCGGGAGACCAGTTCACCGCGGCAGTTTGGGCACCTGCCATTGAGGCGCTCGGCGGCGCATGCCGCGCAGAATGTGCACTCGAAGGAACAAATCATCGCCTCGGCCGACTCGGGCGGAAGGTCGCTGTTACAGCACTCACAATTGGGCCTAAGCTCGAGCACGTTTCAATCCCTCAGTTGGCAAAACGTCGTGTTGGCTACACCTGGCTACGCTGCGGCTACACGTCTAGATTGGAAACTTGCAGCGCATTCTTTTCGATGAATTCGCGGCGCGGTTCCACCGCGTCGCCCATCAATGTCGTGAAGATGTCGTCGGCAGCCACGGCGTCCTCGATACGCACCTGCATGAGACGCCGCGTCTCGGGATTGATGGTCGTATCCCACAATTGCTCGGCGTTCATTTCGCCTAGTCCCTTATAGCGCTGGATGGTCTGACCTTTCTTGGCCTGTTCGAACAACCAATTGATGGCGGTTTTGAAGCTCGCTACCTCCAACCTGTCGTCGCCGCGCTTTACGAACGCGCCTGGCGCGATCAAGTCGCTCAGGGTTCGTGCTAAATCCGCAATTCGCAGATATTCCGCCGAGTCGAAAAACTCTCGCTGTATGTGCTTTGCAGAGCTCAAACCGTGCTCAAACCGCTGCAGGTCTATGCGATGGCCTCCGCCGGGCAGGCCTTCGACACTGACGCGGTAGCGGCGCGAAACGTCATCGAGTGAGTTTAGTTTCTGCTGCATCGTGCGGCACCAATCGCGCAAGGCATCGATGCGATCGAAGGCCTCCATGGTCATGGTCGGCAGGTACAGCAACTGTTCTAGGAAGCGCTCATCGTAACGGCGAGCCCAACGCGTGACAATGCCCTGCACTTCCACGTATTGCCGCGCCAGGGATTCGAGACCCAAGCCCGACAACGGCGGGGCCGCTGCGTTTACGTGCAGGGCGGCATCTTCGATGGCGGTGGTGAGCAGCAGTGCGTTCAATTCCAAATCGTCCTTGACGTAGTTTTCCTGCTTGCCCTTTTTTACCTTGTACAGCGGCGGCTGCGCGATATAGATGTGACCCCGCTCGATTAACACAGGCATCTGGCGATAGAAGAAGGTCAGCAGCAATGTGCGTATATGGCTTCCATCGACATCAGCATCGGTGTTGTGAACACACAGGCCGCCCATACCAGCAACGAAGTTCTCATCACCTTCAACGGAGAAATCGTAGACATAGCCGTTAGTGGGCGAAACTTCGTCGATTGCCACGATTGGCAACGACATGAGGTCTCCATCGATCTGCTGAAAGTCACGATTGACCGTTGCCCTAGTTGAGTCGAGCCAGGGAGCTAGGCTGGCGGATCCTGAATGATCCTGCCACACCGACCGCAATTTCCGCAGATCCTCCCGTGCCGTAACGCTGATGTTCCAATGACGATGCTTGGTTTCACATGGCGCGCCGTTAATTTGACGAATAACTCCGTTGGGCTCGATCTCGGAGATTGACCCAACCACACCGAGCGAACTCAGGCAGTAGACCACGCCGCTGGCGATATCGTAGGAGGACGTGGAGAAGGCTATTCGATTTTTAGTAACGCTTCCATCACCGAGCAGATAGCCGCGCAAAAACGCTAACCTTAATGGGTCCGAGACATTGAATACCAGATCGGGAATTCGCTTCGTCAAGGAATCAACCTTTTCGAAGCCAAACACGTGTTGCCAGGCGAGCGCAGCCACTCGGTTCACGAGCTTGAGTTCGGAGCATCGTTTTTGCGTTCCGTAACTGATGGCTCCCATGCCGAACAGTCGCAGGAATTTGTTCGCCATCTCCGCGAGGAAGCGTTGATTGCTCTGCCCAATGGCAAGTCGGATGCCGCCGCGGTCCGAGCACGAACCCTCAGCGAGATAAAATCCGAGCAGGCCCATGAGGTCTTCGTTTACCGGCAGGTAGCGGGAAATGCCGCTGCGGCCATAATGTTCCGGAGAGAGCTTTACGTCTTCGCGACCCTCGAACCAATTTAGATCCTCAGGCTGCAGCGCGGATAAGCGCACGTAATCACGGACCTGGTTGCGTCCCGAGCCGTTGCATTGGGTTTCCCAGATGTGTTGCAGACGGCTCGTTCCAGCCCTCACCGGCTGGCGAATACCTACGCGCTCGCACAATTCGCGGTTGGTTATTCCACTTACACGGCGCATTTGCGCAAATTCACTGCCAACTTCAAGTGGGATATGCACGCGAGCAGCAGTCAAAGGATCTTTTTCTGGACGCCCCTTGAGCATTGAAGCCTTAAACCACGCCTCCACAGCGGGACCGCGTAACCAAATTTGTTTGGCAGCCGCTGGGACGGCATGTAGCAAACGCAGCAAGTCTAGGTTCGATGGTGCGACCGAAGGGAATCGGATGCGCGCGGGTGCAACCATCCTGTCTTTGACCGTGAGCTCATCCCCGCGCTTGAGCTTGATACCATCAGCCTCGTGGACGAACACGCTGTGGCTAGAGGTCACTCTGACGGAACGGCCATATGCGGTGCGAACCTTGTAGAGCTTTTCCTCGAGGGGGTGTCGAATGACGCTCTTGATCGGCCGAAAACGAACTTCGTGACTCTCGAGTCCAAAGCACAAAACTTCTCCGATGCCGTTGGCAGTCAATTTGTCGACTCCGCCGCTTGGCGCCTTGGCCGCCAAGACATCGTCGATGAACTTGCCGATTCGCACCATCCGAGCCCCGCGGTGATCGGTCTTCACGAATACATGTTCGTCGCCGTCCACGCTCATGATGATTATGCGGTGATACCGCAACTTATCGACGTTGAAATCATCGCGTCCGATGCCGCAGCCCAGCGCGGTGATGAGCGTGCCGACTTCGGCGGAGGCCAGCATCTTGTCGAAGCGCGCCTTCTCGACGTTGAGGATCTTGCCCTTGAGCGGCAGGATGGCTTGAGTGCGCCGGTCGCGTCCCTGCTTGGCGGAACCGCCGGCGGAGTCACCCTCCACCAGGAACAATTCCGATAAGGCCGGATCTTTTTCCTGGCAGTCGGCGAGTTTTCCCGGCAGGCCCGCGATATCGAGTGCGCCCTTGCGGCGCGTCATCTCGCGCGCCTTGCGTGCCGCTTCGCGCGCGCGCGCGGCCTCGAGGATCTTGTTGACGATGGCGCGCGCTTCCTGCGGATGCTCGAGCAGGAACTCGGACAGCTTCTGCGCCACCGCCGTCTCCACCAGGCCCTTGACCTCGGAAGAGACCAGCTTGTCCTTGGTCTGCGAGGAGAATTTCGGGTCGGGCAGTTTTACCGACAGGATCGCGGTCAGCCCTTCGCGTGCATCGTCACCGGTGGTGGCGATCTTTTCCTTCTTGGCGACCGATTGCTTCTCAATGTAATCGTTGAGCGTGCGCGTCAGCGCGGCGCGAAAGCCGGACAGGTGCGTGCCGCCGTCCTTCTGCGGAATATTGTTGGTGTAGCAGAACATGCTCTCCTGGTAGGAGTCGTTCCACTGCAGCGCCACCTCGACCGTCGCCGTCCCCTCCTGGGTGCGAAACCAGAACACGCTGTCATGGATCGGGGTGCGTGAGCGGTTCAGGTGCCTGACGAAGGCCTCGAGGCCGCCGTCATGCGCGAATACATCGGACTTGTCCTCGCGCTCATCGATCAGCTCGATGCGTACGCCGGCATTCAGGAACGACAGCTCGCGCAGGCGCTTGGCCAGGGTGTCGTAGTTGAACTGGATATTGGTGAAGATCTGCGCCGAGGGGCGAAAACGGATGGTCGTGCCGCGCTCTGTCGTAGGTCCGATCACCGCCAGCGGCGCCACCGGCTCGCCGA
>Ga0116227_10015978_pt1 | contig 10951 bp, 4 predicted proteins | sample S1TSphgellanicum_FD_89693 | JGI IMG/M metagenome (GOLD analysis project Ga0116227, IMG submission 89693) | Host-associated microbial communities from peat moss isolated from Minnesota, USA - S1T2_Fb - Sphagnum magellanicum MG | ecosystem: Host-associated > Plants > Peat moss > Unclassified...
CCAAAATAGTTGAAAGTTGGTCTTGTAGTTGCAAATATTCTCAAATCTAGTCGCAAACGACTATAAGTCGCATGTAGTCGTAAATTGACTGGTTACATTTTGGCTGATTTCTACTAGTGTATGACTCCAACATCATCAATTACACTTGTAAAAGCCTAAACAAAAGGAGCAACATGAAAAAAGTTCGTAAGACCATAATGAAAAGGACTTTGCAAAATATCATTCCCCCATAACTAATTTTTCTTCTCTCCTACCTATGTCACAACCTTAGCCTTAGGTTTGCGATTAAAGCAAAGGCTTGCGAATGTGCGAGCCAAAAGTGAAGCGGAGTCACATTTTCATACTCTCAGGAATGCAAGAAAGTGTGAGGGAATGAACCCCCACACTCCCAAGTGAACTCCCACATTGGAAGTTGGAATCCTAATGGACTTCCAAATTTTCAAAGGGCCATTGTAGGGTTCAAAACTCATTAGATTGAAAAGTTCCTTGTATCATTAGAAATCTCTTGGAACTTAGATGTTTAAAATGGGTTCGCATGATCCATTTGGATACTTAAAACATAAGTTATGGCCAAAAGAAAGGTCGGGAATCAGAGTGCCACTTTGACTTTCGACCACTAAAAGTCGATAATCACCCCAATTTATTTGCGTGAAGGGGTTGTGCCACATACCATTGAAAAGATCTTGATAGGGATTATAACTTTGCTTTACACCTCATCTCGATCAGAGGTTTTCAGAAGAAATTATAGGCCTCCAAAGTTGTGGAAATCCTAATTTCGGGAAATTCGAGACTCCAATTTGGGAGTCCTGGGACAAAATGACATTTGGGTGCTGGCCCCATGGTCAAGCACAGAGAATACTATAAGGGGGAAGGTGGTGGCTTCCCCCAAGTTTGAACCATGGTGAGTCTTGTGAGTTCGTGTTTGCCTGTGGCTCGTCTATGCACCAAAAATGTTTTAACTATGCACTAACTAACTTGTTATTTGATTTGTGCAGGTCTGTGTGAATAATTGACTTGCTTGTCACTTTTCCTAATCTTCATCCCGAAGCTTCAGCATGCCCTTCTACCCCCAAAGTGCTACGAATTAAGGAGCGTGCCCTAACTCATTCTCTTTTCATTGTTTTCAACTTTGGATTTGCAGTTGAGTCCATCAAGGAATCTAGAGGTGTGTCAACCTATCTCCTTTTTTTTTTCTGCTTCCCATTTAACTTCCCCCCCCCTTTTTTTTTTGGTTTATTATTCTTAGGTTTTCATGTCAGTAATCTTAGGCCACCACCTTTGATTAGACTTTCAAACCCAAAAAAAACTTCAAAATTTTTTTTTTACATTATATAATCACATTTGACTTTCTAATGTTTGTCAAATTATTAAATTTATACACCCTTTGTTCCTTTATCAAATGTAAAAAAAAATTCAAGAATTTATTAAAGAGTTTCAATACCATTTTTTTTCCACTGTTTGAGTTGATTTTTCATAATGAAAGATGCGCCTTTACTAATAATCAATCAAAATGAAAATGAAACATTTTTTCTCCTTTTATTTACAAGTGAAAATGATTAAAGCTTTTTACAACGGTTTTGAAATGAATTTTAATTTTAATGTTGGCCAATTTTTATTTTTAACAAAAATCATTGGGTACAAGTATAATTTTTTTGTAGATTAGAAGATATTTTTCTTTTAAATATAAAGATTATTTTCAAAAATTAAAACTTGTGGGTTTTTGGGCCAAATTGGTTTCTTTAACAACAATGTCAAGTCCAATGGGTCCACCCCTTATAAAAACTTATGGTTTTGAATCCAAGATAGAGCTAATTTTAAATGTGGGGATAGTTTTGAAGTCATTTCACTTGCAAAAACAACCAAGTTGTGTAATCAACATGTCCAATTTTTTTTCAATCATTTTTTCTTGGGATAAATGGTGTGTAGTTTATGGTTACCAAAAGCCTTTTTAATGAATTTTTAATAAAATAAAACATTTAGACTTAACCCCCAACCTCCTAGGAGAAATGAAAGTTTTTAGAATGTAATATGAATTGGTGGTTAACTATTGGTATTCACCAAAATCACATTTTAATAAGCTTTGGATATTCTTCCAATATGGAGCATTTGGGCATGTTGAAAAACTTTAGATTATGGTAATATTTTTTATAAGTTTAAGTTTAATCAACCTTAGTTTTTTTTAAGTTAAGTCTAATTCTTGGAAATTTTTATTAACTTGGAGGGAATCTTGTCCCATGTGAACCCATTGGGTCTAGTTTTTATACCCAACATAGTTGGAAATCTTGAGCATGTCAACATTGGTATGAAGCAAGATTCTTGGTTGAGCATGAAAAGACATGTAGTTGTCAACTCATGGCACACATTGGTTAGCTATCACTAACCAACCTAAAAGGTATCAAGTTAGTCCAAAATGGACATAATACCTTACTTGCCTAATATGTTTGGTTTGAAGACTTGGGAATAACCTTATTGGTAGGTTATTGCTTTTAGGGAATTGAATACCCTACCTAGATTCTTACATTTGGCACCCTGACATGTTATGCCTAAACCCAAAACCCTAATTTTTTCCAATTATCAACTCTCCTTTTGCTTCATAATTCACAAGTGTTCCATTTTTAGTTATGTTTTTGCTTTGAAAACAAAGAGTGTGCATGAGATTTAAACATTTTTGTTATGGAGACTTACTTCAATTTGAACCACATGTTTAATGAATTGTACATCAAAGGTTAAACACAATTGAAGTTGTTGATGGGAATAAGAAATCCTAGTACATGCAAATGTGTTCAATGTTTAACTTTTCTTTGTTTTTTTATAGTGTGTTTCCTTCTAAATAAAAGGTGATTTGTTCACAATTCTTAGTCCTCTTAGTGATCTATTTCATTTGTGCATTTTAAGGTTATGATTGTGAGTTGTGAATTTTAATCATTTTTCCTAAATGTGAAGTTGTGTTTCAAACGAGTTTAAAAACATTCATTTCAACAAATTAACACAAATTTTCAACTTTTTGTTTTCTCCCCTAACTACTATTACCCATTCCAACACATTTTAGAAGATGCACCATCACCACAACTCTCAATATTTTCAACATTCAATTTCATTTGCATGCATTATGTGTAAAGTTTAGGGTTGTGAGTTTTGACATTGTCTTTAGAGTGTGAACTTGTATTCCATGTGTGTTTCAAAACATTTATCCTATAACATACGAAATTTAAACCATTTCCTTTCTCCCTTAATTGTTATTGTCCATTTCAAAACATTTTGAAAAACACACAATCTTTTGCATGAATTATGTTTAAAATTTAAGGTTGTGAGTTTTGGTATTATCTCTTGAATGTGATTTTGTGTTTTGAGTTTATTTTGGGACATTCATATAGATAACACACAAATTTTCCATTTTCAACTCTCTCCCTTTTGTCGTTGTTATCCATTTCGATGCATATTTAAAGACACCCATCACCATAATTCTTTTGTTTTCTCCCCTTTGTTGTTTTTATTAAGTTTAGGGTTGTAAACATGTTGAAAGTTAGAACTATAGATTCTCATTTTAAGCTCCTTTTTATGACAAGTTTTTTAACTTTCTTGATGATATGGCAATGAGGTTTGAAGTTTCAAGATTTTGACATGAATATGCATTAGTTCAAATTGAAAGTATTATAAATGGTGATGTAAACATATAGAGGGCATGGGAGTTGTTGCTTCTTCAATTAAAGTGGAACTAGAAGGCATTGGTCTTTCATAATAGGTTGTTATTACCTTGGTCTTTTTTTGTGGTCAATGATGGTAGTTATATATCTCTAAGAAACACCCAAATGTTGCAAGGTATGTCATTCTATCTCCCAAGCCCATAGTTCAAGTAACACCAAAAAAAAAGAGGTATTGTGACTTATAACTTCAAGGGTTTCCATTGTGGTCTTTGGTTTTCAACATTTTATTTTATGTTTTATGGCACAAATGGGTAAAATGTTGTTATGTTTGGTTGTAGAAAAAAATCACTACGCATTTTGTAACCTTCTTGTAAGTTGATCATAATTTGTATTATATACATTTAAATTAGACATGCATGGATGCAAAATGGAAAAATGATGAAAACTAAAAGAACTTTAGCAAAAGTGAAGATGTCAAGGGTCATGTCATAATTGGGGAAAGTGTGAGTTTGGGCATTGTTTCTTTTGTCAAGAAGTGTGCAAGGGTTGAGAATTTTGCAAAAACATCAAAATATTATGGGACATTTGTGCATTCATGCAAAACTTGATAAATATTGTGAGGTTGTGAAAAGGCTTAAGCAAAAGTGAGGAATTTAATGGGCATCATGTAATTTGGGGAAAATGTAGATACATGTACGTGGTGGGTGTCCTTTCTATATCAATAAAGAACAAAATTTACCAAAATGTTGAATGTTGGGTGTTGTATCAATAAATGCAAAAGGTCAAGAAATTTACAAAAATACAAAAAAAATTATGGGAGATTGTGCATTTAGGTGTAAACTTGATGGGGATTATGGAGGCTTGTCATGAAAAGGTTTGTGAGAAATGTTGAGCATGTGGTAGAAACGTTAATTATGGGAACATTGAGAAGTTTGTGATTTTGGTAATTTGGAAGGGGCATTGTTTGGGGATTGCATGGTATTTGTTGCTAAGAAGAAGAGAGTTAACTTTGAGAAAGTTGAAAAATGTGTTGTCTCCAAGAAAAATTGTTCATTAAAAGAGGGTTCATGAATGTCACGTGATCCCCATAAACATATGTTTCCTTATTCTTTATAGGTAGCACAAGTCTATTATGGCTTTGTGCATGTTCAATCATCTTAAATCAATGAATACTTTGGCTATTAACCTTGTTTGCGTAAGGAAAATTGTGATTCCTTATTATTGGGTCCTATGAGTTCATGTTATGATTTATTAATTAAATGATTACTATAAAAGACCTTTGCTTTTGGATTATAATGATGTGGTATTTGAAACCAAAAGAAAACAACTTCAAGGATTTCAAAACATTGTCATATGACAAAGAAAACCAAAATTGGCTTTGGTTTTGTTTAAATGACCTACCTAGTTCTTGGGTTGGGTATTTGAAACTTGAACCTTATGTATGTTGAGTGGGTATTTCCAAAAAAAAAAAACAAATTAATGTCCAACTAATATTACTTCATTTAATTTTTTTTGATATTAGGTAGATATCCAAATTTGGAAAGATTAGTTATTAGATACCCTATGTGTAACAATAAATAAATAAAATTCCCATTTGCATGTTATTGAAAATTTGTAAGAATTGCCAACACTAGTACAAATTGGGGGTAGGGTTTTGGTAAATTTTGAAGTTATGAATATTATTTTATTCTTCAACAAATACCATGTTTACAATATCTCATTATTTTTTTACAAATGAAAATATTTTGAATTGGTCCTAGATCCAATTTTTTCAAATTGTAATTAATTCCTAATTTGCAAGGCAAAAAAAAAAGAAAAAAGGAAGAAACTTCTTGCCTAAAAAAAATCATGTTATGTATGCATTTAACAAAACTAGGAGATCAAATGGATTTTTTCTTAGGGCATTATTCCATAATATATAAATAATGTTAGTAAGTTACAAATTACAAGACAAAAATCAAGGCTCAAGTGTTGGCCAGTTGAAAAAAAACCCTAACCCTACTAATAAAAAATTAACAAATATACATTTGGGTTTTCAACTAAGGTTTTGACTAATGACCTTGATTGATTTTAATGCTTGGTTGGGAAGGTCTTGAATACAATGGGGTGAGCTATTGACCTTGCTTGAGTTTTGCATTTCTTATGTATTAACCACTAACAAAATTTTCAAATTTTCATGTTTGATTATTTATAAACATGTATACTTGCTTTGATACCTAATGGGGCTTTGGTGTCTAATTTCATATTCACCCAACATTGGTTAATACTAACGTTGTGAAATTATTTTATTTTCTTAATAACCCTTGGTATTGGGTTTATCAAAATTTCAAAGTAAAAAACCTTCAAGTTTTAGGTTTTTGAAAATTTTCAAAATCAAATAACCTTCAATTGTGGGTTTTTGAATTTTTTTAATGAACCAATGAGTTTTATGAAAAATTGGCTAAAGTTCAACAATTAATATGATTTTTGAGAACCACTAGTCAAGTGTTAGAACTGGTCATTTCATATTTAGGAAATTGCAAGTCGAGGGTATACATATACACAACCCTTACCCACCAGTTTTGGGCTCCAAAAAGAAAGAAAATTTAAATCCTACTTGGTCCATAAGTGGCCACCATGGTTAGTTATTTGACATGAATATTATGGGAAAAAAATTTATTGGCGAAATTTTGCCAAAATGTGTTATATATTGGTTGCTATAGTAGGCCATTTTTGGAAATTCTAATAACTTGATTATTGTTCCTCCTTTTTGTGTTTTTTGGGAGTTTGAAATAAACGTGAAGAAGGTTGGAATCATGTCGAAGTAATGAGGAGAAGCTAGGAAACAATGTGTTTTTGGTGAGGAGAAAAACGGAGGTTGCATCACAATTGGTCAAGGAGGACAAAAGGGATGGATAAGAGACATGGTGAAAGAGAGTAAAAAATAGGAAGGAGTACACAAGGGAGATGGTGAGGTGGGGGGGAAGAATTTTGAGGTTTTAGGAATGAGACTATGGAAGGATTCATAGACTAAACCTAGACTTGGTATTTTAAATTTTAAAACAAATAATAAAGAAAAAGGGAGGACGGTGTTGTGGGAGTGTGGTGCAAAGTAGGAATTAAATTTTATGTTGTGTGTTTCTAAAAGTTGTAAGGAAGGAACTTGGAGAAGAAGTTTGATACTTAATTTTAGTTAACCCTTGGTGAAGGTGAGATTTGGAAGAAGAATATAGGTAAATTAGAGAGAAGGAAGTGACAAGAAAAAGAGGGGAAAAAAAAAAGGTTTCTTACGAGTTTTGTTGTTGAGGTGCAAATGAATAAGCTAGGAAAGGTTTGGAAGAATGGATTATATCATGGAGGGAGAGAGAGGGTGGAAGTAAGGAGGAAAAATAATTTAAACAAACTAGTCTTAGTACAACTTGTTAATACAAATCCACAAAATATATCCATTGTGTAATTTTTCAAGGGGTAGAACGAACGGACCCCAAGTCTTAAGTAGATAAGTTCTTGAGGGATGGCTGCAAAGATGTCTGCAAATTCCCCCTGTCTCTGGGCCTCCTTTCACCCCTAACCCCTCTTTTAGTGGTATCCGTAAAGTAAGGAAATTTTATTAAATCTCAGTATGAAATGCTGAAACTCAAGTACGACGAAATGCTGAATCTCAGCATTTAACGCACAAAGTTCGAGAGGAATTATAGTAGCTGTACAGGTAGGAGCAGTGAAAATCTATGTAGCAGCAAGTGGAGGCGCTCAGGAAAAAAGAAAGACAGAGTGAAACTCAGCAGGAACCATCAAAATTGACGGTTTTCTGAGTTACACCCCACCCCACCATTGAATGCTAATGTACTTTTTTGCAGGTTTTAAAAAAAATTCTCACTCGGTGTATGACCAAACTCAGGGTACTGGTGCTGTCTTTTCCTGACTTTACGCAATATCTCTATTTTATGTGGTTTTTATTTTGCTTAACAAAAATGTGAAGAAAAAATGAAGTGATTTTTGATGTTTTCAATCGCCAAAAGTGATGAAAAAAAAAAAAAGGGGTAAAAATTACCATAAATTCATATTGGGTTTTTAGTGTGTAGCCTAAAATATTGACGATTAAAGATTTTGTACTTCATATCTGGTATATAGCCAGATTTGGCTAAATCCTTCTATGGATGATCACCACTTTTTTTACATCTTCTTATGGATGATTGTCACCTTGGCGATCATCCACTTTGGCTTTTTTTTAAAAAAAAAATGACCGGACCGCATACTATCCCATCTTGTACGGTGTGCTGGTGGGTGCTCGAGGACATCTCCAAATTATTTTTTGGAAGTCTCAAATGCACTGACAACAAGTCCTTGCCACAAAGTCACAGTTTTTTTTTGGGCATTCCAAAATATGCCAGAAAAATGGAAGGCAAGGAAAGCATGTAAGCATGGGCACAGGTATAGCCATTTCAAAAGGATGAATGAACTTTCCTGGAATGAGACATGGGCTATCATTCATTCATATTGGATGAAACCCCCTGGAGCATCACCCTGGGTGTGTGGGGGGTGGCATCTGGGGGTACCCAAGGACCTCATATAATAATACCCCATTCCTTGGCTACCTATTGAGTTTTCTATTAATTAGTAGGGATTTGATTTTTGATTTTGATTTTTTTTGAAGTTTTTAAAAAAAGCTCATGTGCTTCTTTGATTGGTCAATGACAAAAAATTGTGATGAAATTGTGGGCAATCAAAAAATAGAAACCATCCTTTATCGGGCCTAGTTCGACACTAATTAGATCATTTTCAGAAATGCCAAAAGATTCAAAAATAAAATAAAATTTTAGAAATATTTTTTTTTCCAAAAGAAAAATTAAGAATCCAATGGAAAATTTTGAGGAAATGGAAATCCTCCAAAAATTAATTAATTAATTAATTATTCAACATACATGTGTCAAAGTGGCCACCTTATTACTACTCCGATGGTTATCATATTGGCCTCCACTCATGGAGGTCCTCCTCCATAGTCGGAAATCGAATATGACTCAGCTCGGGATTAACTGAAACTGACTTACCATGGTTGACCTTGGTAACCCTATCCTGGAAACCCTCCAACCTTCCCCCTTACCATGGTAGAGGGTTCCCTAGGGTTACCAACATGAACCTTACCATGGTAGGGTTCCCTAGGGTTACCAATGTGTTGAAACCTTACCATGGTAGGGTTCCCTTGGTAATAGGTAGCTCAGGTATGTAACGTGGGTAAGCATCCTAGGTAAGTAGGTAAGGAATGTAAGTGATTGCTGTGTAAGTAGGTGCGTATGTTTAATGCATTTGGTAGCTTACTAGGTAGGTAGGTAGGTAGGTAGATGCATGTGGATGGTCGGAACGTAACTAACTACAATGGTTAACCGTGGGACATCAAAAGAAAGACTAAAACCAGTGCTAACTGGAGGAGGGTTTAATCATCATGGGTTAAGTTAATCATAGGTTCCAATCTAGGTTACCTGAAATGGGAGCAAAATTGGGTCTGATTTTTAGAACTAGAGCGAGACCGCAACTCCTCAATTCCATTTTTTGTATGGAATGTGAACCCGAAGGTTCTTCAATAATAGTCAAGAACTAGCCAAACGACACTCCTATTGACCATTGTTCGTCGTCAACAACATGTGTTTTTTTGGGCCTTCCATGCTTACGCACTTCTAAAAGCACACACACAAACGCCTCGCCCCCGCCCGCCCTCATCCTCCAATAGCCTACCCAAATGGATTGGGAATTTTTGATTGGAATCACAATGGGAAGAAGAAAAAAGAAGACGAAGAAGAAGAAGAAGAAGAAGAATTTATTATATTCCTAGGGTTAAGGATTTTTCATTGATGAGGAAAAAAAGCCATTTGGGTGAGTAAAAATTTGGGGGTGAGCATGAGGAGACTACTACTACTACTACTACTAACCTAGCTAGCCTATTTTTGATATGAGAAAATAATGATTTAAAAAAAAATAAAAATGTGAAAAAAAAAATCCTTAGAAGATATTAATGAAAAGGTTGGGAACAAGACAAGACTGAAACAAAAAATTTAAAATTTAAAAAAAAATTTAAAAAAAAAGAAAAAAAAGCTCATGAAACAAATTTAGGTTAAAATGGATTTGGAAAAAAAGGGTTGATCCAAAGAAAGCACAAAAGATGGATGGGAAGATATTACTGCATATCTTTCTTCTTTACAGAATAGGCAGTCGGTATGAGAAGATGGGACTCTTTTCAGATCTGTCTTTTTGATGTTGTTGTTGTTGTTGTTGTTGTGTCAGAGACAGATGATGCCCAACAAATCAATAGTTTAAATTTAACTTCGTTTCTTTGTTTTGTCTGTTGCATTTGATGGGAGCTTTCTGAACTGGGTTTGTTGACCCCGCATGTTGTTGCAGCTCTGATGATGATGATGATGATGAGGAGGAGGAGGGTGGTGTTGTAGGGGAAGTCTGACCCCCACCCCCCAAAAGAAAAAAGAGAAAAAGGTAACAACAAGAGGAGGAGGGATAGGGAGCAGGAAGAGGAAGAGGAAAATGAGGAGGAGGAGGAGGTCAACTTGATTGAGGAGGTTTTGAAACTCAAATCAGTTCCATTTTTGTTGTGTGATCTGTTATTGTTGTTGTAGGTTTTGGGGGGTTTTGGAGAAGTTGAAATAGATAGTGTTGAGGTTTTTGACAAGGTGTCCTTGCTTTGCTTCAAAGTGGGTTTTTGTTGGGTGAGTGGTTGGGTGAGTTGGGTTTGAGCTGCTGCTGCTTCTTCTTCTTCTTCATCTTCTTCTCTTGGACTACTACTACTACTACTACTACTACTGATAGGTGTTTTTCTTCTCCTGGACTTTGTGAAAAAGGTTTGGTGGGTAGTATGTATGGGAAAGCATTTTTGGGAGCAATCAATCCAAGTGTTTACAGTAAGCTTTAGGAATTGAGCTTTTCTTCTATGTTTTTGTTTACTTGGGTTGTTCTGTTTCCAGCTCCTTGGCCAAGTGGGTGGGTTTGAATCTTCTGTTGCTATCTTGTGGAGTCTTGTAAGAATTTTCTGGCAATCCTATCAGCTTTGGTAGAGTTGGATGTGGTGGAAAGTTGTGTCAGTTCACATGTTTTTGAGTTTTGTAGATTGAAGCTTTTTGTTTTGGTCAAGCTTCAGAAGTGAGTATTTTTGTGTGAATCTCACCAAGTTGTGAAGAAAGTGTTTGGGTTGATTTCCAAGATCTGTAGAAGCCCCCCCCCCCCCCCTTCCCCTGGAGAACGTTGGGTTTTGGCTTACCTCCGAATCTTTTCACCTTTCAAACCTCTTCTCCTTCTTTCTGGTCTTCTCTCCCACCTCCCTGATC
>Ga0116227_10015979_pt1 | contig 10950 bp, 9 predicted proteins | sample S1TSphgellanicum_FD_89693 | JGI IMG/M metagenome (GOLD analysis project Ga0116227, IMG submission 89693) | Host-associated microbial communities from peat moss isolated from Minnesota, USA - S1T2_Fb - Sphagnum magellanicum MG | ecosystem: Host-associated > Plants > Peat moss > Unclassified...
CTATGAGCGGATGATCGCGACGGAGGACCGGCATGAGGGCATTGCCGCTTTCAACGAAAAACGCAAACCGGATTTCAAGGGACGCTGATGTTTAATAGCCACGCCGAAAGCCAGGCCAGCATTACGCTGGGAAATGATTTTCCTGAGATCCGCGATGGGGTCGCGGCGATTTGCGCGAAATACCCTGGGAAATATTGGCGCGATTTGGAGGATGGGCATCAGTTTCCGGATGCGTTCGTGCAGGAGATGAGCGATGCCGGTTATTTGGCGGCGTTGATTCCCGAGGAATATGGCGGGTCGGGCCTGCCGCTGCGCGCCGGTTGCGCGATCCTGGAGGAGATGCATGCGGCCGGGTGTGATGGTTATGCGTGTCACGCCCAGATGTACATGATGGGGATGCTGCTGCGGCATGGCAGTGCGGCGCAGAAGGATAAATATTTGCCAGGGATCGCCGAGGGGAAAATTCGGTTTCAGGCGTTTGGCGTGACGGAGCCGACCTCTGGTAGTGACACGCTGAACCTGCGGACCAGGGCGGTGCGCGATGGCGACCATTACGTGATCAATGGACAAAAAATCTGGACGTCGCGGGCGCATAAATCGGATTTGATGACGCTGCTTTGCCGGACCACGCCGGCGGCGGAATGCGCGAAGCGCACGGATGGGCTTTCGGTGATTTTGATCGATATGCGCGAGGCGCTCGGCAATGGGCTGACGCTGCGGCCGATCGACACGATGGTGAACCATCACACCAACGAAGTGTTTTTCGATAATCTGCGCGTGCCGGTGGAGAATTTGATCGGCGAGCAGGATAAGGGATTCAAATATATCCTGACGGGCATGAATGCGGAACGCATTCTTGTGACGAGTGAGTCTCTGGGCGATTGCCGCTATTTTATTGAAAAGGCGACGGAATACGCGAAGACGCGGGTGATTTTCGGCAAGCCGATCGGGCAGAACCAGGGCGTGCAGTTTCCGATCGCCAGCGCCTATGCGCAATGGAAGGCGGCGGATGTTTTGGCGCGCGGGGCGGCGGCTTTGTTCGAGGCGGGCGAGCCGTGCGGCGAGGAGGCGAATATCGCCAAGCTGCTGGCGGCGGAGGCGGCGTGGAATGCCGCCGAGGCGGCGATGCAGACATTTGGCGGGTTTTCGGTCGCGCGGGAATACGACATCGAACGCAAATGGAAGGATGCGCGGCTGGCGCGCATCGCGCCGATTTCGACCAACCTGATTCTTGCCTATGTCGGGCAGCATGTTCTTGGCCTGCCGAAATCCTACTGACGGCAAGCCGGGGGGAGGAACGATGACAAGAACAAAATGGACGCATTTCATACACGGTGATTTCGCGCCGGCGGGTGAGGCGTGGCTGGATGAGTATGACCCGCGCACCGGTGACGTTTCATTTCGGATTGCCCGGGGTGATGCGGCGGTTGTGGAGGCGGCGGTCAGTGATGCGGCGGCGGCGCTAGGGGCGTGGCGGGCGCTGAAGCCGATGGCGCGCGGGCGGATTCTGACCGCCATCGCGGCCGCGATCCGCGCCAATGCGGACACGCTTTCGGGCATCGAGCGGGCGGAGACGGGCAAGCCGCGGGGGATCTCACTGGCAGAGATTGAGACGACCGCGCAGTATTTCGAGCTTTATGGCGGGTTGGCGCCGACCGTGCAGGGCGAGACGATTCCGGGCGGGCCGGATTACCATACCTATTCCATCCGCGAGCCTTATGGCGTCGTGGGCGTGATTTTGCCGTGGAACAGCCCGTTGACGCAGGCGGGGCGGGGGATCGCGCCGGGGCTGGCGGCCGGGAATACGGTGGTGGCGAAACCTTCGGAGTTTACCTCCGCGGGGTTACTGGAATTGGCGCGGCTGGCGGTTGAGGCGGGCTTGCCGCCGGGGGTTCTGAATGTGGTGACGGGGACGGGGCGGGAGGTGGGCGAACCTCTTGTTACGCATCCGTTGATCCGCAAGGTGGCGTTTACCGGGTCGGTGCGGGCGGGGCGGGAGATCGGGCGGCTGGCGGCGGACCGGGTGATTCCGTTGACGCTGGAACTGGGCGGAAAGTCGCCGAATATTGTGTTCGTCGATGCGGATGTCGACCGGGCGGTGGCGGGGGCGTTGACGGGGTTCACGATCAATACCGGGCAGATTTGCGCGGCCGGAACGAGGCTGCTGCTGCAGGCGGAAATTCACGATGAATTCGTCCGGCGCTTGACCGCGCGGGCGGCTTCCCTTCGCCATGAGACGGGGGATGGTGGCGGGCTGGGGCCGATCATCACCCGGGCTCAGTATGACAAGGTGAAGCAATGCCTGGCGACGGCGGAGGCGGACGGCGCGCGGGCCGTTCTGGGCGGTGCCGGGGCGATTCCGGATTCACCGGCGGCGGGCTGGTTCGTGCCGCCGACGATTTATGTCGATGTGACCGGGGAGATGGCGCTGGCACGGGAAGAGGTTTTTGGCCCCGTGCTGGCGGTGATGGCGTTCGAGACCGAAGAGGATGCGGTGCGGTTGGCCAATGACAGCGCCTATGGGCTGGTCGCGGGGCTGTGGACGCGGGATATTTCGCGGGCGCATCGGGTCGCGGCGCGGTTGGAGGCGGGGCAGGTTTTCGTGAACGAATTTCCCTCCGGCAGCGTGGAGACGCCTTTTGGCGGCTACAAGGAGAGCGGGTATGGGCGCGAGAAGGGGCTGGAAGCGCTGCATCATTACACGCAGCTGAAAACCGTGATCGTGCGGCTGTGACGGCGTTCCTGGATGGGAACCGGTTGCCGGCGGGGATTTTCTCCGGTCCTGGCAGCCGGAATAGGTTGGGCGAGGCCATCCGGAATATCGGGGCGCGCCGGGTGCTGGTGATTGCCAGTGCGAGCTTGCTACGCGGGGCGGCGTTTCGAGATGAGATCGAGGCGGCGGGGGGCGGCGCGATTGCCGGGATTTGGCCGACGACCGGCGCAGGGGCTTCGGAAGCGGCGATTGCCGCCGCTGCGCTGGAGGCTGTGCGGCTCGATGTGGATGGCGTAGTTTCGATCGGCGGCGGGGTGGCGCATGATGTGGCGAAGGCCGCAGCACTTTGCGTGCCGTCCGGCCGGCCGATCGCGGCGTTTTTGGTTGGGGCGCCGGCCGTGCCGGATGCGCCGGCGCCTTTGCCGGTGATCGCCGTGCCGAGCACGTTTTCGGCCGCGGAGATGGTGGCGGGCGGGGCGGTGGTTTTGGCGGCGGGCGGCAAGGCGATTTTTGGGCGCCCGTTATTGCAGCCGCGCCAGGTGATTTTGGATGGGGAGTTGGTCGCCACAACGCCGCGGGCGCTGCTGGCGGCGTCCGGGCTGAATGCCGTGCATCATTGTTTGGAAGCGCTGGCGGCGCGGGGGCATCAGGCGATGTCCGATGCGTGGGCGCTGTTCGCGTTCGAGCGGCTGATGCGGTTGTTGCCTGGGCTGGCGCCGGGGGCGCCTGATATGCCGGTTGAGACATATCAGGCGTTGCTGGAAGCGTCCTCGATGTCCGGGCTCGCTTACGGTATTTCGGGGCTGGGGGTGGGTCATGCGATCTGCCACAGCCTGGCGGGGCGCTGGGATATTTCGCATGGCAACGCCAATGCGGTGATTTTGCGCCATAGCGTTGGGTTCAATCTGGGCCGCGCGCCGGAGCGGCTGGCTTTGGCATCGCGCGCCATTGGCGGCGCTGATCTGGCTGGCAGCCTCGCCGCGCTTTGCGAGACGTTGGGCACGCCGCGGACGCTGCGCGATGCGGGGTTGCCGGAGGCGCAATTTGACTTGATCGCGGCCGATGTGTTGGCTGACCCGGTTACGACGGGCAATCCTGGTGTGGTGAGCGTGGACGATGTGAAATCGATCCTCGCCGCGTGCTGGTCATGATGGGAATGGCGATATGAATGTGCGTGAAGCGGTGCTGGATGTGCTGCGCCAGCTTGGCATGACGACGGTGTTCGGCAATCCGGGGTCGACGGAGCTCGCGTTTCTGGATCGCTGGCCGGATGAGTTCAAATATGTGCTGGGGCTGCAGGAAGCCTCGGTGGTGGGCATGGCGGATGGCTATGCGCGGGCGAGCGGCCGGGCGGCGTTTGTGAACCTGCATTCGGCGGCGGGCGTGGGTCACGCTTTGGGTAATGTGTTCACCGCGTTTCGCAATCAGGCGCCGTTGGTGATTACCGCCGGGCAGCAGGCGCGGGCGCTGTTGCCGAATTTTCCGTTTCTGGGTGCGACGGAGGCTGCTGCTTTTCCTAAGCCTTATGTGAAATTCAGTATCGAGCCGGCGCGGGCGGCGGATGTGCCGGCGGCGATCGCGCAGGCCTATTACATCGCCATGCAGCATCCGCGTGGGCCGGTGTTTGTGTCGATCCCATCCGATGACTGGTCTGCCCAAACGAAGCGCGTGACCGCGCGGCGCTTGGCGTGGGACATGGCGCCTGATCCGGCGGCAATCGCGGAGCTGGCGGCGGCCATTGCGGTGGCGCGCCGGCCGGCGGTGGTCGCCGGGCCGGAGATTGACCAGGAACAGGCGGGGCCGGCCATGGTGGCGCTGGCGGAGGCGATCGGCGCGCCGGTCTGGACCAGCCCGTTTGCTTCCCGGCTTGGCTTTCCCGAGACCCATGCGCTGTTTGCGGGGTTTTTGGATGCGGCACCGCAGGCGGTCGCGCAGAGTTTGGCGCCGTACGACCTTATTGTTGTGATCGGGGCTCCGGTGTTCACCTTTCACGTCGCTGGCGTGTGCGGCCTGTTCGAGGGCGGGGCCCCGATTTTTCAGATGACGACCGATACCGAGGCGGCCGCGTCGGCGCCGGCCGGGACGGCGATTCTTGGGAGTCTGCGCCTGGGCCTGGATGCTTTGCGTGGCGCCTTGGCGCCGGTAAGCCGCCTGCCGCCGGCGAAGCGGGTGCTGCCGCCGGCGCCGGTTGCCACCGCGCCGATGAAAGCCGCGTATCTGCTGCACCGGCTGCATCTGGCGATGCCGGCGGGGGCGATTTTGGTGGAGGAAGCGCCCTCGCACCGGCCGGCGATGCATGAGCATTTGCCGATCACCGCGTGGGGCGGCTTTTTTACGATGGCGAGCGGCGGGCTTGGCTATGGGCTGCCGGCGGCGGTTGGGGTGGCGCTGGCGCGGCCGGCCGCGCGGGTGATCTGCCTGATCGGCGATGGTTCGATGATGTATTCGCCGCAGGCGCTTTATACCGCCGTGCAGAACCGGCTGAATGTGACGGTCATCATTATCAATAACGCCGGCTATGGGGCGATGCGATCCTTCTCGCAGGTGCTGCAGGTGACCGGCGTGCCGGGGATCGAATTGCCTGGGCTTGATTTCGTCAGCCTTGGGGGCGGGATGGGTTGCCCGGGCCTGCGAATTACCCGGGCGGAAGATTTGGATGCCGCGCTCGCCAAGGCCTGTTCGGCACGCGGGCCGATGCTGCTGGATGTGGCGGTCGATGCGACTATTCCGGTACTTTACGACAAGCACTGAGACGGGAACGACTTAGCCGGTAAACCCGACTTCTCGGGAGAGACTCGTCGTTGCCTCAAGGACGATGTTGGCCAGTTTTTCCTCGCCGCCGAGGACTTCCATGTGGCGCGTGGGGCCGATGACCGTGATCGCGGCGACGGGCTGCGTTTTGGATTTGCGAATGGCCCCGGCGCAGCTTGTGATCCCGGGGGCGAGCAGAGACGGGTGGAAGACATAGCCGCGGGCGGAGTCGATTTTGGCTTGCGCGATCAATTCGGCTGGGCTGGGTGTGTCCAGTTTACGGTATTCACGGCCGAGTTGGGTGGCGATTTCGCGCAATTTGGCTTCCGGTAAATACGCCATCAGAATGCGGCCACTGGCGGTCATATGCGCTGGCTGGCGGGAGCCGACCTGAAGATTGCTGACGAGGGCGGCGGTTGGCGCGCCGCGGGCGAGGTAGACGGCGTGACAGCCGTCGAGGATCACGAGGTAGCTGGAGGCGGCGCTGGCTTCGCTCACCCGCTGGAGATAAGGCTGGGCGAGATCGGTGATCGTTTGGGAATTGAAATATTCGAAACCGAGGGAGAGGACTTTTGATGTGAGCCGGTAGCGGCGGGTGAGTTTTTCGCGCGCGATGAAACCGTCTTTTTCCAGCGTATAGGCGAGCCGGTAGGCGGCGGAGCGGGAGAGGTCGACGCCGGCGGCAAGCTCGGCGAGGGTATGGGCGGGATTTTGGCGGGTAAAAATTTGCAGCATCGCCAGGCCGCGGGAGAGGCCGGGGACGATGTAGCGTGGGTCGATGGCATCGTCATCGGTCTCGATTTCGGGGACCGGCGCGCCATCCAATTCGTCGTTCATTCGTCAACCTTCATGTGCAAATAGGCCCCGCGGGACAATAGATTGCAGGAATGGCGATTCATCAACCCCAGGACGGGCGCGAGGGCGTGACGGGGTTTTGAGAAGTTGTTATATCAACTATAAAGTTGACTGATAAATTTTTTGTCGGTAGGTTCAGGGTCTGGACAATCGTGCCGTTATCGTAAAGTCCGCATCAGGGAGCCGCCAAAAATGACTGCAGCAAATCCGCTCGGCGGGCTTACGGTGGTGGAGATCGGGACCAGCGTCGCCGCACCTGTGGCGGGCCATATTCTGGCTGATCTGGGCGCGCTGGTTGTGAAGGTGGAAGCGCCGGTCAGCGGTGATGACGCGCGGAGCTGGGGCCCGCCATTTGATGATGGGGTGGCGCCGGTATTTCGGACGTTGAACCGAAACAAGCGCTCTGTCGAAGTGAATTTGAAGGACGCGGAAGCCTGTGCGGCGTTGCGGCGCTATATTCTGGCGGAAGCGGATGTGGTGATTCAGAATCTGCGGCCTGGCTTGGTGGAGAAATTCGGGTTGGGCGGGGCGGCGCTGCGGGCGGAGAAGCCGGCGCTGATCTACTGCAACCTAACGGCTTTCGGCCGGACCGGGCCGAAGCGCACGGAGCCCGGCTACGACCCGATGATGCAGGCCTTTGGCGGGATTATGAGCGTGACCGGCCATGAGGGCGCCGACCCGGTGCGGGTTGGACCGTCTTTGGTCGATCAAGGTTCGGGCATGTGGTGCGTTATCGGTATTTTGTCGGCGCTGCTGGCGCGCGCGGCGAGTGGCGTGGGCTGCGAGGTGGATTGCTCGCTCTATGAGACGGCTTTGGCCTGGCTGCCGGCGCAGATCGCGACGATGCTGGCTTCCGGCAAGGTGCCGGGCAAAATTGGGACCGAGAATGCCGGCATGGCGCCGTACCGGGCTTATCAGGCGGCGGATGGGTGGATCGTGATCGCCGCGGGGAATGATAATTTGTTCGGTAAATTATGCCGCGCGCTTGGGCGGGAGGATTGGCTGGAAGATGAAAAGCTGAACAGCAATAGCCGGCGGGTGACCAACCGTGTCGAGATGAATAGACGGCTCGCCGACGTCGTGGCGGGGTACAAGGTCGCCGCGCTGGAGGCGAAGTTGAATGCGGCCGGGGTGCCGAATGCGCCGGTATTGGCGCTCGATGAGGTGATCAGCCATCCGCAATGCGAGGCGCTGGGGATTTTGCAGGATGTCGAGGATGGTCACGGCCGTTATGTCGGCCTGCCGCTGTGTTTTGACGGTGAGCGGCCGGCTTTGCGGACCGGCGCCCCGGTATTGGGCGAGGCGAACGCGCTGTTGTTCAGCCCAACGAAGGCGGCATGATCGCCGCGAGTGGTGTTGATGGCGTCATCGACAGAACGCGGGCGAACCAGTCAGCCGCTTGCGCTGGCGTGAAGGAATTGGCGGTGGTTTCGGTGAATTTTTCGAGCGCCTGCGCGGTGGTGACCTGCTTTTGCGGGCTGCCGGACGGGTAGTGGATCTGCGGGCTGTGCAGGGTGCGGCCATCGGCTAGATGAAGGGTTACGACATCGAACGGGGCGTGCGGCGGATTGTCCCCCACGGCGTTGGTGGTGATTCTGGTGATGCGCGGTAGCAGGCTGGTCAGTTCAGGGTCGGTGCGGCGAGGTTGTGCCAGCTCGTACGAGGATACGGCGCCGAAACGCAAGGCTGCCGCGATGACGAATTCCGCGGAGAATTTCGCGGCGAGTGTGTCCTCGGGTATTGTGGCATAGAGAATGCCGCTGGGAACCGCGCCGATATGGGCTTCGATACGGGTGATCTCATGCAGCGCGAAGCCGCCTTGGGCGTGCAGGGCCAGGGCCGCGTCGACCAGCCGGTGGGAGGCGTAGCAGACGGGGTAGAGTTTTATGCTGATTGGGTCTTCGACCAGCGCCCAGTCCGGGTCGCCGAAGGCGGCGATTGGCGTGTGGCGGGAGCCGCCGGCGAAGATTCTGGCGAACTCGCCGTCCTGATCGAACATGTCTGTGCGGGCTGTCATGCCGGCTTGGGCGAGCCTGGCCGCCAGCAGCCCGGCTTCAGCGGCGCGCGCGGTTTGGAAGGATTTGGCCATGGTCCCGAAATTCGCCATCAGGCCGCCGGATTGCGCGGCCGCGAGGCCCATTGCGTGGCGTGTTTGCGCCGCGTCCAGTTGGCGTAGACGGGCGCAGGCGATGGCTGTCGCGATGCTGCCGAACACGCTACTGGGGTGCCAGCCGCGGCTGTGCAGCGCGGACTTTGCCGTGGCGCGCAGGATGGCCCAGGTTTCGTAGCCGGCCACGTAGGCGGCCAGGAGCTGGCCGCAATCGGCGCCGAGCGCCTCAGCCTCCGCCAGGATGGCCGGGAGGAGTACCGCGGTGGGGTGACCGTCCAGCGCGACATCGTCGTAATCGAGCACATGCGCGGCGACGCCGTTGGCTAAGGCCGCGTCGCGGGCGCTACAGGGCATGCCTTCGGGCAGCAGCCTTGCTTCCTGGCTGGGCGGGCCGCTAGCGATGATTTGGCGTGTGATGCGCGCGGCTGGTTCTTGGTAGCCCGCGACGATGACGCCAAGGCAGTCCGCGATGCTGATGCGGACCGCGCGGAGGGCTGTGTCCGGCACCGCGGCAAGGAAATCTTCGGTCGAGCGGGCGGCCATGTAGGTTGAGAGCGCCACGGCGCTTGGGTGATTGATGTTCATGCAACGTTGTCCTTTGGTCTCACAAGAGATGACAAATATTGCTCTGTCAACGCTTTGCTTGACCCATAAAACTTTTTGCAGGGCGCGTTCCGCCCGCGCGGCAAATTAATTCTTCAAATTTCAAACAGTGTGTTGACTGGTAAAACTTTTGGCGTTAAATCGAGCGCAACGAACGAGCGGTGTGGGCCGTGATTGAGGGACGACAAGATGATAAGTGAAATGGTTGACCGGGCCAACGCGGACCCTGTGGTTCGGCGTCAGGCGCATTTTGTAAGGCTGGCATTTGGCCTTGAAATTGGTGCGGCAAGCTGGGTTATTGAAATCGATCGGGGAACGGTTGCGGGCGTGCCCGCCGGTGATGGCGCCCCTGTTCCGGAATTTACGTTGAGCGCGGATGAAGCGAGTTGGGCGGATTTTGCGCGGCCGTTGCCGCCGCCTGGGACGCATGACGTGCTGGCCTTGTTTGAAGGCGGTAGGCTGAAAATTACCGGCGAGGCGTTGCCGCTGATGCGCAATCTGGCGGTTGTGAAAGCCGTGCTGGCCAAGCTGCGGCAGAAGGAGATGGCGTAATGACCGCGACGATCGAGGCCGTGACCGGCCATTATGTTCACCTTGAGATTTCCGGCCGTTCGTACCGCGTGTATTTCGAGCAGGCGGGCGAGGGCATTCCGCTGCTGTGTCTGCACACCGCCGGCGCGGATAGCCGGCAATACCGTGCGATTTTGAATGACCCTGAAATTCTTTCCAAATATCGCGTCATTGCGTTTGATTTGCCGTGGCATGGAAGGTCATCGCCGCCGGATGGCTGGCAGAATGAGACGTATCAACTAACGACAGACAGCTATATGGCGACCATCCTCGCGTTCAAGGAGGCGCTTGGTTTGGAGCGGCCGGTGGTGATGGGCTGTTCGATAGGCGGGCGCGCGGTGCTGCATTTGGCGATTCGTCATGGCAAATTGTTCCGCGCCGCGATCGGCCTGGAATCCCATGCCGGGTATGACCCGCTGATGCATCCGCTGATCGCGGATATCGGCTATCTCAATCGCCCCGATGTGAATGGCCAGGAAGCCGCGGCCGCGACCGTTTCCGGCTTGATTTCGCCGTTGAGCCCGGACCCTGAGCGCTGGGAGACGTTGTGGCATTATATGCAGGGCGGGCCCGGGGCGTTTCCGGGGGATTTGTATTACTACATGGTGGACGGCGATTTGCGGAACGGGCTGTTGGCGCAGTTGGATACGAAAATCTGCCCGTTGTTTCTGTTGACCGGGGATTATGATTATTCCGCCACCGTGGAGCGGACGCAGGAAGTGATGCGGCAAGTTCCCGGTGCGCAGTTCCGGTTGATGCCGGGGCTGGGGCATTTTCCGATGTCGGAAAATCCGAAACTTTTTATGAGCTATTTGCGGCCGGTGCTGGACGAAATTGCGGAAGGCTGAACGCGCGTAAGCGCCGGCGAACGGCGCGCGATAACAGGGAGAGACGGAATGGACAAAATTGAAACGGCGGCAAAGACCGCGGTGAGGCGCCGGACGATTTTGCGCGCGGCGATTGCCGGCGCGGGGGCTTCGGCGCTGCCATTGTTCAACGTGGCGCGGGCGGGCGCGGATACGATCAAGGTTGGCGTGATTAACGGTATCACCGGCGTTCGTTCGCAATTCGCCGAGGCCGATGACTGGACTTATGGGATTATTCGAGATCGCTATAAGAACGGCATTCAGATCGGCGGCAAGACCTATCAGATCGAGATTTTGCCGCGCGATAACCAATCCTCGCTGAACGGCACGGCGCCGGTGGCGAATGATTTGTTGCTGCGCCAGCAGGTGGATATGTTGTTGCTGCCGGATAGCGATGGCGCGATTGGCGCCGGCGAGTTGTGCGACGCGCTGGGCACGCCGGGGATTTCGACGATGACGCCGTGGCAGGCGATGTTCTTTAC
>Ga0116227_10015980_pt1 | contig 10950 bp, 9 predicted proteins | sample S1TSphgellanicum_FD_89693 | JGI IMG/M metagenome (GOLD analysis project Ga0116227, IMG submission 89693) | Host-associated microbial communities from peat moss isolated from Minnesota, USA - S1T2_Fb - Sphagnum magellanicum MG | ecosystem: Host-associated > Plants > Peat moss > Unclassified...
GACTGTTCAAGGTCTCACAACTCCAATGTTCTGTAGCCCTAGCACAGGACAAAATGCTCCTTCTATTATACTATTCTCATGCAGGGTTTCATAGCATCAGTCATTAACAGAATCTTGACAAAAATACCAATGAGTAGGCTGCATAGTACAGCAGATACCTAGTTTGAAACTGATAGTGCAAATTTCTGGTACTTGATGTCAGAATGCAGTACCTGGCCTTTGAACCGCTTGGTGAGTTCCTCAGAAAGAATCTTTGCATCAAGCTGCACAGTAGTGCCCCACTAATCAATAACACAATTCTGCCACAATTAGCATGATTTCAAACTTGACTTGCACAGATAGATTGCCTGTTGAATAAAAAGATGCTTATATAGGATCAAAATTTGAAATTGACTGTGATGACTGTAGGCCAAATTGCCTCTAGGGTTGTCATAAAATTAAGTAGGAGATTGACCGATGGATTCAAACTCTGTGACCAAACAGTCCAATCTTGTTTGCCATTGCACTCCTGAGAAAGAAATTAGCAGCTGACATACAAAATGACAAATGCTTTTGAAGTTGTAAACCACCTAATTGTGCACAGCTGGGACCCCTTGTTACTCATTATGCAGCATTTGTATAGATAAAGACTTCTGCCATTTCAACCTATGTCAGAAGACCACTCAAACTCTAAACATATCTTCCAGAATTGTCTCAACTTCAAGGATTGAAAACAACACAAATTGTCTGCTCCAATAATACTAGGAGAATTACAGTTAGGATACCTGATCACTACTCTTCTTGTTTTTCGTCAATGTGTCCAATTCAACGCTCACCACAATAATTCTCGACAAAGACAGAGGATCAAAACTGCCAAAGAGATGTTCCACAGTGATTCACATGTCAGTGATCCAGCTACTTGCGGTACTAGCTTTAAAAACTTCAATTACAAACATGAGTCACTTAACCATATCCAATGTAAGACTAGATCCAACAGACAATTAGGCTCACTGAATATAGACATAAATGACCCTGCTTGCATCAGGATTGCAGCTATTCATTTCCAGCAGATCCAACCCTGATCATACTGACTGGATTTCTGCAGACACCAAATTGCTCTCAAGTACCAATAGACCCTGCATATATATGAGACCCCTGCTGAACTTGAGAATCTCCGTTGAGGACTACATATACACCATGACGGAAAGTAGCCTGGGTGATATCACAGTACAGATTCAGGTAGCATACTTGCCACCCAATCCGTCCAGCTGGCAACTGGAAAGCATATCAAGAGAATGATAGATGAGGAGGAGAAATTAGGTGAGTTCAGCAATGCACCTTTCCACTGAGATAGTATCACCAACAGAAACCTTGACATTACGGCGCTGGTAGGCATTGAGAGCCAGAGATCCTGGTGCTAATCCTTCATACGGTGTAAACTTATAGGTCAAGGAAACAAACACTGCCTTCTCTGGCCACATCTTCCACAGCATAATGCAACAAACAAAGCCCTAACCCATCTTTTAGCAAACCTCAACAACTACATCAACCTAAATGCTAACCCACCCATCAAACTAGACACTCATGTAACATTGTTCCAAAAAATCGGATAGAGCTCTGCAGGGTTCAAGTGAGGAAGGGCATAAGGAACATTCGAAACTAGAAACACATAATATCTTCCCCAGCACTAATACAAATACACAGAATGTGGCCCTACCTTACACAGTCAAGCTGCCAGCTGCCAACTGCATACTTCTAGGACTCGCACAAGTACACAAATTCTTCGGAGTATCATGCCTGTACAACAATCTCTTCCTTTCTGAAGGCATGCAAGACAAGTGGCCACAGCACAAAAATGATGCCAACACCATGATCTCATGATCTGTTCCAGCACTTCGGCGCAGGCAGTCCATCCCAAGTCATGGGGGGGTGCAACCCTAGACACTGTTTTGAAATGCCACTCCAAACCCTATATCAAAAGAGTGCAGAGGCGTTTGATCCAGAAGCAGTGTATGGATTCTCTGCACACATTGTACAAATGACGCAAGTAAAGTGGTGAAAGGATATTGTAGAGTGAGGACGAGGATGCCATTGACAAGAGCCATGGGATCCTCATATTTGGGCCTGCGATAGCGGGACATGTCCAAGGGTGAGCAATAGGCGCAGTTGGTGAGCGCCAGCTCCTGCAATGGCGTGCTCACCACGCGCATCATCGTGCCTCCGACAAAAAAAATCCGACCCTAATGACAAACACGCCGGTGAATGAATACCCTTTCTTGCACTGTGGTCTCTCTCAGCACGGTTTGATTATTTGAGTAACTGCACAAATGCTGCACACGATCCTTGTTACAGAAAAGAATGAAATTCTAGCTAGCAGATGAAAGCATGGCCAAGAAACTACACAACACATGGAGAAAAAAACCACCTGGAACATAAAAGAGAGCCACCTGATTTATTGCAAAGAGGGCACAATATGAGAGCTCTTCTTGTTCCCTAAGCCATCTTCAAATCTGTCTTTTCCTTGGTATTTCGGCACATGTATGCTTCTTGAGGCAACAGCAGAGTAGTGCCGACTCACCTTGCGTCGTACTCCACAACAAACACAGCCGATCGCGTGAACTCTTCTTTCTTCCGGAGCAAGCCAATTGCGCTAGGTCGCTGTCAAGCCAGCAAGAAAACCGATGTCTTCTTTTAGGGTGTGTTCGAGCTCGCCGCGAAAGCCAGGGTACCGTTGAAATTTCAGCCCGGGGATTTCTAGGGAGGGATAAGGGCCTTGTCTAAGGGTCTATATAAGGACCCCTTTGGGATTAAGGTAGGTAGCAGGTACTCGTCATTTAGAGTTTTTTTATCCATGATAGGTGAAAGAAAATGTGTTTTCATCCAGCAACTTCAAACTATGGAAATTTTGTGAAGGGTAAAGCCTGAGAGGCCTCGGGCTTTGTCAAAATCAGGCCCATGCGAATTGAATGCAAGTGTGATTTTAGGAAAGCCCATGACCAAGGGTTGTATCAAGCATAAGGACTTGCTCCAAACTTTTTTTCTTTTTCCTTTGATAACTAGTAGATATCACAAGAACAAAATGAAAACAAATGGGGTGAAATAAATAATCCATTTTTTGAAATGCCTCCCAGACAACAAAGAAAAAACACAATAAATAGCATACCCTCCACTTACACTAAATGGATGGAAACAAGTTTCTACATCCATGGAAATGGATTTTAAGTTATGGTTTTGTATAGTGGGATGCATACATCGATGAAAATGGATTTCAAATGATGGTTTTGTGTAGTGGGACGCACTTTACGAAGGGCATTATTAATATTCAATGTTGGTAGCTGAAATATCACAAAATACACAAGGGTCATAATGATGAAATCGTGGCAATCATAAATAAACCAAAGCACCCAAAAAAGGAGGAATACAAGGAACAAAATGGAAAGAGCCACGTCCATGAAGACAAAAAAACCACCTATGAAGCCAAACCACAAAAGGACATCAAGTTCCCAAACCCCATATCAAATAGGGAAAGGGGAAGACTTTTTGAAAGGACGCTTAGCTTAAAAATATTTTCACCTATGGCAACAACACGTTTCAAAATAAAAATCGATTGCGCATGCTACAACACCATTAACAACCTTTGCCTATAAAATGTGCGTAAAACATGAATAAAAGGGCTTCTAATGCCCAACGCTCCCCACGCCATGTCAGTACATTGATGAAAAAACATGTTTCCCTCTTGGTATAAACATCCGAAAACCTTCACATTTGAAACGAAAAACATGTCCATTGGGAATCAATTGTGATAAAGACCATCCTTTGCTTAAGTCGTAATTATTGATGCAACCCCACGAGAAAAAGCAACCCATGAAACCAAATCAACTTGAATGGGGTCGGCAATGACAACATTTATTAATGTGTAATCACCATTGATTAATAACACAATGTCAATTTGACAATGTGAAAACTGTAAAGGAAGGAACAAAAAGACATGGGTTTGTTCTTGTGACACTTGAAATCTCGCATCTCTCACAACGATCATGATAGTATCTCTCACAACATCATGCGAAGTCATCCTATTCCCACCATGCGTGCAACGAAAAAGGTGGATCCCCATAATATCCAAGGGCTGGCTACAAATGTAGTGTAATACCTCAAGGACTAAAAGATGGGAAAAACCCAACCTAGTGCACACTATGGTGAAAAAAAATTTAAAAACAAGCGGAGGAAAAGAATGATTGGGTGGCTAACAACCAAGTTCCTACACCTGCCCCACACATGACCTCAAATGTGTTTGATGTGAATCAAAAAGTAAATTAAAAAAAATGTTAACAAAACAATGGTTGTGCAATCTTTTGTAAATATTCTCCTAAAGGCAATCTACACCTCTCTCGACCAATTATTCAAAAGGGGGCACACATCTTGCAGCACTTAGGGGAAAAAAACTTTCGCGTTAATCTCAAATGTGTTTGGAAAGGGAGGGGCCTTAAGCTACTCACACCTATCGTCTCCAACAAAAGCAAACGTAAATCCAACAAAAACCTGGAAGTTAGGATAAGGGTTATTGAGGCCCAATTCCCTTGATAGAAAGTTGGAACAATTACCTCCAAGGAAATCTACCTTATGCCCTCATTAGAAATGCGAAGAGCCACATGTCGACGGACAAGAAAGGCCTTGGGGTACTCTAATGAACCTTAATCCAAAAGCCTTTCAAAAACTCCCATCAAAGTGGAATAAAAAATAGTAAGCTGACTTTGAAAACCTAGAACCGGGGGGGGGAGGGGGGGGCAACAAAGCAAAAAAAAATCCCTTTAGGTGAAACATTGAAAAACAATACCAAAAGCCGCATGGATGTCCCCTACTCTTGAAAGCACATTTACATGCCAAAAATCCTCGCCTAGAACCTTTTATAAAAAAGAAAAAACGAAGGAAGCAGAGCCAAAAATGACACCAAGGATCCTGATGTCACCAAGGGGGCAATAGAATTCGATAAGGGGGATGAACTCAAGATGTAAACCAGACACGGCCCAAGTCGAACATTTGTAGGGTTGAACAAATAACCCCCACAATAGCCAACTAAGAAGCAACATGATCGAAAGTAAGGGAGACAACATGGGTAAAGCCAAAAATATGAGTGTCATTGGCTAGGGAGGGGAAAAGACACAAAATGGAAACCCTCGAAAAATAACACAAAGCGCAAAAATTAACAAAGGCAAATAGAAGCCCTACTAGAAGGTCACCCTAATGTGTGCCCATAAGCAAAGGAATGACCGACAAAACCCTTAAGGAAGAATGATGACTGAAGTACAAAGCAACCTATAGGCCATGAAAAGAATGAAAAAAGGTGAAAAGTTGGGACAACTTCCCCCCTCCCCACTACTTGAAATTCCTAAAACATGGCCTTACATGAGATGGCGTTGAAAGCGTTTGCAATGTCAACCTAAAGCACCACCCAATCAAGATTAAGATCTAAAGTGGCCTTAATATTATGCACCATGGCCTCACAACCTCCTCTAATCACCGCCCAAATTGATATGGTGACAAATCAAAAACAAACGCATCATGAAACTACAAGCATAAAACCTTGTTCATTAGCCGATATAACACTTCTACCATTGTAATCAAATAGATGCCATCAAAAGGCTTGGCAAAAGCCAAAAGCCGACTAACCTCAAAAACTTGAGCCACAAACCTAGGGATGTGACCAATAGCCACATGAGAACATAGCTAGTGGGGTCATGAACCTATTTAATAAATTTTCAAGGTCAAAAGAATCTTTAAGATGCTCAAAATCCATGCCAAAAAAACAACCAACCAACAAATGAAACATTTCTAAAAATGTCAACTTAAAAAAATCCATAAAGAGTTCAATGTTTGAATCAAGTTGAAAGTCTAACAAGGAATCTAAGCAAGGGGGGTCATAATGTTCATTATAGTCAATGAAAGATCCTTTGCACCATATATTGAAAAAAGATCAACACCTTTTTATGTATGTCTAAAAGCTTTATTTTATAAAACAAAAACAAAAGCTTGTTTAGTATTTCAACACAATGAATGAAATTGTGAATTCTTAAATTAGTTTTAAAAACATTAATATCAATTGAAATGCAATTTCTTGTTAGAACTTTCTTTCATTAATTAGGCTCCAAAATAAACAAATAAATTGTGATCATTGAATTTGAACATGGTTTGATCCATTGGACCTCAATGTAAAGGTCCTAACTCCCAATCAAATTTGTGATAGTTTTGAAAGTTTTTCAACTTTTTCATTCCATGCACTCCTCATTAGATGTCAAATTATGTTTCATTTATTTGGGCTTATACTACATTTTAGTATCATTCTTAGTTTTTCTTTTCTTTTCCATTCCTTTTTTGGTCCAACCTAAGTCACGAGCTCAAAGTTGTATAGTACGAAGCATAGTCCCTTATATGTGAACTAACCAAAAGAATTAATTTCATGGGTGTCAATTTTTGTAATTTTGTAATTTGTTAATGTTAACTTTAAAGCTACATAATTTTGTAGAAAATTTGTTTGCTACAAAATATTACACATGTGATATCCACAAACCCCCCTTCCGAAGGGAAAATATCCACACATCAATGAAACGATGGATGTGTGGAAAACAAAATTGTGCAATTGTTCACATACCATGGAAAATGAACTTTTCAATTGATTGATGCAAAAGGTTCGTGTGTTGCATCATGCATCCTAAATCAATCACTAATGTGAGCATATTTCGAAAAGGGATGCACATTGGGTTGATGGGTTGATTATAAACACAATGAAAAATGATTGTGAAAAAGGGATGTGGGAACCTTAACTTAATAAAAAAAGCAATTCAAAACAAAACAAAAAAAGAGGTGGCACTAAATAATGAACCATGTTGTGTCTTCCACTTCAAATGTAGTATTGACAACTTTTCATTAGTTATTAATGATGGTTTAATTTTGATAACAAAACAAGTTGTTATCCTCATGGTTTTATGAATTTTTTATGTTTGAATTTTTTGGTTGTCATCATTTTTTCTTTAAAGGTTCAAATGTAGTGACAAGAACTACATTTTACCACTTAGACCATGTTCAAATGTCCACCTTGTATTGATATTCCCCACCTTTAATGTACAATTTCAATTATTCCCTTGGCCCCACGTATTCTAATGAGCAATATAAAACAAGAAAATATATAAATATCATCACAATATGATTGGTCAATAAAAATTAGTCATTGTTTTTAATAGCAACTCTTTTAATTCATACAACTTAAAGTTTGGAATAATGTCACAAAAGTAATTTTGTGCAATTTGATTATTACCATTCCTTCAAAATTCGATGTATAATTGATTTTTACTATTGTGGGTGGTATCATTTGAAGGTGAATCTTTTAAATTTAAAGTGTTAGTTAATTAAATTGGTGTAATAAAACAACATTGATTATTTAAAATGTAAGCAACCACTCTTGTTTAAGGTGTAAAACAACAAATGTTGTAAGCTTACATGAAAATGTCTTAATTTTCTTATACAAAAAGTCACATTGAATTATTAAGTAAATGTGTAATTCAAATATTTTCATAAATATTTCATTTTCAAATCATTTCAAACATTCAAAATAAAAACAATCATGAAATCAATGGTTATAATTTTTTTACATGTTTCAATGGTATTATGTAATCAATAAGGGTGCAAACATGTTAAAGTAAATTAATTTGTGATATCTTTTTTGAATGAAAATAACCATAAAATCATTTTTAATATATAAAACTTTGAAATATTTTTAATTTAATGATCGATATGATTTTTTGGGTTTTATTATGATAAGATTATGTCTTATATTCATAATATGTATTCAAGTAGATTTTGGAAAATGCAAGTAAAATAATTTTAATTATATTTTTGACAATCTCAAGTTGATGCAACACTAAGATGTATTAATTACTTCTTCTTTTTGCATAATTAAAGCAATATGACTAATGGCCCATGTAAACGGATCAAAACAAGAACATCAAGTGTGTAAGCAAATGTATAAACAAATGCTTATTGTGATAAAACATAAAAAAATAAACAACAAATAAACATAACAAGATTATTACAAGAAAAGATATTGTCTATCATTTTTTTCACATTGAACATGACAAATATCATTTAATATAGCTAAATTTGAATTGTGTTTGGTCCTTTTAAGTTTACAAGTGACTTGTTGCATTAATTAAGAATAAAAATTGTTCATAGTTGTTACATTCACCAGGATGTTTCCTTGTGAATATAATTTCAAAGTTATTTTCTTTTATAATAATTTCAAATTGCAGATGTTGAAATTGAAGTTGCTAATGATTTTTTTACACAATGTATTCTAATGGGATCACCTTTTGATATACAGGGAAAGAAAGCAAGTTCAGAAGCCTAAGGATAATAGGTACAAATGCTTATTCCCCCAGACTCCCTAATGTTCTCTGATACGGCATTATGACAGACAACTAAGCTGCTTCAAGGTTTCAAAGCTCATGTATTGACACCTTGCATGCATTCAAAAAAGTGGGCAAGTTCAATTTTCTTATGGCCCTTGTAAACATTTGTTCCTTCATCCCCACCTTGAGTCGCCATTTCAATTAACATTAATAATTTCTTGATTAGAATCTCAAACAAAAGTACCATAAATTCATCAATCTATGAACCAGAAGAACTCGATCACAATAATGGGAATTCAAGACCAAGAGTTTTCACTCAAGGTTTCAAATCTTCATTTTGGTTTCGGGATCTAGAGTGTGCAACATCTTCACTTAAGGTTTCAAATCTTCATTTTGGCTTCAGAATCTAGAGTGTGCAACATCCTCACTTGTTGACTGGGGTGTAGATTTAGTTCAATGTGATAGGTTTTAATGCCTTTACATGTGGATGACATGGTTGTCATTCTATGTTCCCAATCTAGTCTTTAAAAGCTTGTAAATTCACGTCAGGTTGTTGGAGTTATATAATATGTTCCAACTCCATGTCAGCATAGAAATGAATTCCATCATTTTGTATAGAAAGAATTGGATTTGCCAAATAAAAATTATGTAGGGCCCCTTGCGGCATGAAGAATGTCAGTAGGGAATGGGCTTTCATGCCATGATATAGAAGATGTGGAAAAAAAAACTTTCAAGCACTTAGAGATCTTTTGCACCGTACTTTAATGGCACCTTCATATCCCAGTCAGTGTATGAGGACACTGGAAGGCACTTTATATATCCACCCTCATAGAAAAGAGGAAAGACCTTGCACCCACTCCTTAAGGGTCAAAGAACCTTATGCCTAAAAGTAGGCATAAGAATCCTTCCCCATCCCACTGATTGCAATCTACATATGGAATCTTAGGGTTCATGAAAAACACCTCTCACCTTGTGATTTACAATGGGTAAAGGTTGAGTACATTCCCAAAATGCACGGCAAGACTTGGCTCCAACCCTACCCTAAGGCCTCTTATTTTGGGATAGCACCTACCCTAGGGTTTTACTGTACAAAAACCTACTAAGATCGGGCCATTCTTCCTAGATATTTCAATTGTCTTAATACTCAATGGGGACGGACAACCACATTCCATGAAGAAGCCAATGGAGGAGCAAACCATGGAATATGTCACCATTCTATGCTGACCCTGACAAAGTTGTACTTGTGTTGCAACAACTAAGCTTACAAGGAATGCACACATGGAACTTACCATGGAGTGGTGACAACAGATAGTTCAATGTTCATTTCATCAAAACCAAAACTTATGAGAAAATATTGATTAGCAATCAAATTGAATTGCATGAAGGTATGTACTAATATAAGCTTGCATCCTAAAAGTACTACATACCAATCTTGCTCTTGAAGACCAACATCTCCAAAACCATATTAAACCTTGTTAGTAAATGTAGCAGCATTTAAGCACAGAAGAATACATGGCCCACTAAACCTGCTAAATATAATGTCCTTATGTCCTTATGTCCCTCACATTCCTCATATCGATACCACCAAAGGTTAGAAGTTTACCCCAGGGAACCCTTTAATACTCAAGGAAAGAAAGAAAGTTTTGAAGCCTGGACACAACTCGCACAAATGCTTACTCCCCAATACAATAATGTTTTCTGGGAGGGCATTATGACAAACAACTAACCTCCTTAAGGGCTTCAAAGCTCATATATTAATACCCTGCAGGCACTCAAAAAAGTGGGCAAGTTCAATTTTCTGATGGCCCTTGTCAACATTTGCTCCTTTGTCCCCACCTTGAGCCGCCAATTCAATTAACATTAACAATCTCTTGATTGGAATCTGCAAGCAGAATTTACTGTGAATTCACCAATCTCTCAACAGGAAGAACTCAGTCAAAATGATGGATTGTGGACTCCTCAATAAGGCAGTATTTCAAGTGCAAAACCAGACCTACCAAAAACACTAGAAATTACTTTACAAAAATTCCACTCTTCCCCAAAATGCATAGGTGACAGAAAGGCACAGACCTCCTCATCTAAAGCTTTCACTGCATTGTCAATGTCTGTTTGATTGAACACATCAAGCTCTTTCAACACCTGTAACATGAAGCCAAGCATGAGTGCACCACAACAAAAAAAGAGGTGGACTACTAGTGACAAACCTTGTTAGAAACTAGGTACCTTTTACCTTGATCACTGAGTTAACAGGGGGGCTATGCAGCAAGAGCACAAGTACATGAATTCATGAACAATAGTATTCTTTTTAGATCATCATGAGAAAGATATCATGGCTCCTACTAATCTGCTTTCACACACAATTTCAAATATTCTAGTACATCATGAGCATGTTATGTTGATCCCAAAGGTCCCAGAAGTTTCCACAGATGTATGACTAAAATAGATCTTGGAAGTTCAGAAATTGCATATAACTATTGGCAAATACATCAAGATCCGATCTGAACAAAAATAATCAGTGGAGGCTACTTGCAGCATTTGTGGCCAATAAAAATTTACCTGTTTCATATCGGCA
>Ga0116227_10015981_pt1 | contig 10949 bp, 10 predicted proteins | sample S1TSphgellanicum_FD_89693 | JGI IMG/M metagenome (GOLD analysis project Ga0116227, IMG submission 89693) | Host-associated microbial communities from peat moss isolated from Minnesota, USA - S1T2_Fb - Sphagnum magellanicum MG | ecosystem: Host-associated > Plants > Peat moss > Unclassified...
TGGCCTACCATATCCGTATTGGCAAAGTTGAGGCAAATGAAATCGGCCCAGCCACTTTTTAACTCAGGTAAAATCGCGTCGCGGATACCCAGGGCGCTCATTTCGGGCTGCAGATCATAAGTAGCCACCTTTGGCGATGGGATCAGCAAACGTTTCTCACCTTCATATTCCTTTTCGCGACCGCCAGAAAAGAAGAACGTAACGTGCGGGTATTTCTCAGTCTCGGCAATGCGGATCTGCGTTTTACCTGCCGCTTCCAAAACCTCGCCCAAAGTATTCGCCAAATCATCTTTGGTAAAAATCACCTGCACCTTTTTAAAGGTTTCATCGTAGGTGGTCATGGTGATGTAGTGCAAATCCAACGGGTGCATAGCCTGCTCCGGGAAAGCCTTCTGCGTAAGCGCCTGCGTAATTTCGCGACCACGATCGGTACGGAAGTTAAAGCAGATCACCACGTCGCCATCTTTAATCACAGCTATCGGTTTACCGTTCTCATCGGTCTTTACGATCGGTAAAATGAACTCATCTGTAACACCATCGGCATACGATTGCTTGATGGAAGCCACCAGGTCGTGCGTACCCGTGCCTTCGGCGTTTACCATTACATCGTAAGCTTTACGCACACGTTCCCAACGGTTATCGCGGTCCATAGCGTAGTAACGGCCAATTGCCGATGCTATTTTAACGTTGGTATTTTGGATATGATTTTCAACCTCGGTAATGTATTTGGCACCGCCGTTAGGGTCGGTATCGCGGCCATCTAAAAAGGCGTGAATGTAAACGTGCGGCAGTTTATAACGCTCGGCAACATCGCATAAGCCGATCAGGTGTTTGGTGTGCGAGTGTACGCCACCGTCGGATACCAATCCTATAAAGTGTACATCTTTATTATTCTCTTTAGCGTAAGTGAAAGCCTGTTTTACAACGGGGTTTTCGTCAAACTCTTTATCTTCAACAGCTTTGTGTATGCGTCCTAATTCCTGGTACACTACGCGGCCGGCACCTAAATTCATGTGGCCAACTTCGCTGTTACCCATTTGTCCGGCAGGCAAACCAACCGATGTGCCCGAAGCCTGCAGCTTGGAGTGTGGATACTGCTCTAAAAGCGAATCAAAAAAAGGAGTGTTTGCAGCTAATATAGCGTTTGATTTATCGTTACGGCCATAACCCCAGCCGTCCAGGATGAGTAAGGCTACTTTTTTATTTGTTTTTTCCACGCAGCAAATATAAATGATTTGTTAATTTTTGTATATTTAAATGGTTTAACAAACGTTAAATGTTTATAAACATGTTTTGGCACAATAATGGTGCTATTTAATAAGTAATTATATTAGAATGAAAACTATTTGCTTCTTGTTTATATTTTCATTTGCGCTATTTCAGCCCAAGGCGGCTGACCCGGTTGAGCGAACGGTTGCTTTACTGAAACAAAGCACCTGGGCGGAGCTTTACAAAACTTTTGGCCCCAACGTTGATCTGAACATTTTAGGCGAAGGCGATATTTACGCTAAAGATCAGGCTTCGGTTATCCTCAATACCTTCTTCACCAAAAATCAACCCTTCACGATTAAGCTCATTCACCAGGTTAACTCCAACGCCGATCTGAAATATTTGGTGGTGTCGCTCATCAGTAAAACCGGTAACTATCGCACCTCAATTTCGTTAAGAAATAACAATGGAACCTTCCAGGTCAATGAGTTACACATTGAAGCCGAAAAAGCCAAATAGCTTTAAAGTATTTTTTTACTTTTGGGCGTACTAATCATAATAAATTGGACAAAAACGCAATCGATAAATATATTGCCGATTATCTGAAAGAAGATGTTGGCGATGGCGATCATACCTCGTTATCAACCATTCCGGCCGGTACACAGGGCAAAGCCAAACTGTTAGTTAAAGAAGAAGGCATATTAGCCGGGGTAGATATCGCCCTCCAGGTATTCAACGTAATTGATGCCGGTTTAAAGACAGAAGTGTTTTTAAGCGATGGCGCATTGATCAACGTTGGCGATATTGTTTTAAACGTAAGCGGCAGTACCCACAGCATTTTAAAAGCTGAGCGTTTAGTATTGAACGTGATGCAGCGCATGAGCGCCATTGCCACCCAAACCCACAAAATTGTTGAGCTTTTAAAAGGCACCCGCACTAAAATATTAGATACCCGCAAAACCACGCCAGGCTTTAGATACTTCGAAAAACTGGCCGTAAAGATAGGAGGGGGCGTTAATCACCGTTTTGGTTTATATGATATGATCCTGATCAAGGATAACCATGTAGATTATTCGGGCGGAATTAGCAATGCCATCAACAATGCGAAGCAATATTTGTTAACCCATAATAAACAGCTGGATATTGAGATTGAGGTACGTAATTTTAAAGAGCTTGACGAGGCCATCAAAACCGGCGGCGTACAACGTATTATGCTCGATAATTTTACAACTGATGATCTTAAAAAAGCTGTTGAAATTATAAACGACCAATTTGAAACCGAAGCTTCGGGCGGGATAACTATTGATAATGTGCGTGCTTATGCCGAGTGCGGCGTAAACTATATTTCGATAGGGGCCTTAACACATTCTGTTAAAAGCCTCGACCTGAGTCTGAAAGCTGTTAATGCATAGTTAATAGAATATTTTATGTGGAGAGTACAACCGCAATTAGTATTATTGTAGTGAGATGATTTCAATATATTCGATTTCAGCGCTCATACTGGCCTACTTATTTGGATCAATACCCACGGCTGTATGGATTGGGCAAGCCTTTTACGGCGTTGACGTACGCGAGTACGGCAGCGGTAATGCTGGCGCTACCAATACATTTAGGGTTTTGGGCAAAAAAGCTGGCATCCCTGTAATGCTTATTGATATTTTTAAGGGCTGGGCTGCAACCAACCTCGCTTTTTTTATCGGCATATCAACCACGGGCGGTTCACACTCCAATGTTTTTGTTAACTACCAGCTGGCTTTGGGTATTACCGCGGTAATGGGTCACCTGTTTCCCATCTTCGCCGGTTTTAGGGGCGGCAAGGGTGTAGCAACACTTTTCGGGATGGTTTTAGCCGTACACCTTAACGCTTCGCTGCTGTGCGTTTGCGTGTTTATTATAGTGTTATTAATCACAAAATACGTATCGCTAAGCTCCATTGTGGCCAGTTTTACTTACCTGATGGGTGTTACGTTCATCTTTCCCACGTACAAAAGTTCGGTAATTATATATGGCATGTGTATTTGTGTGCTCATTATGGTTACCCATCAAAAAAATATAGAGCGTTTGCTAAAAGGGAGCGAATCTAAAGTAAACCTGTTTAAGCGTAAAACTACCTGATTATGAAAACAAGGATACTACTTATGGCGGTTGTTGTTGTTTCATCTGCTGTTTTTTCGTGCACCACGGTGCCGCTAACCGGCCGTAAACAATTTAATACTGTTAGCGATGCCGATGTTAACCGCTCGGCCGCGCAAAGCTATACCCAGTTATTGTCAGATCCTAAAACGGTTGTTATCAAAGGCTCGCCCGATGCACGACGTGTAAAGGAAGTTGGTATGCGTTTGTCGGACGCTATTGAACAGTACCTGCGCGCCAATGCCTATGGCGATCAGTACAATTACCATTGGGAGTTTAACCTCATCCAAAGTAAAGAAGTGAATGCCTGGTGCATGCCCGGCGGTAAAGTAGCCGTGTACAGCGGCATATTGCCCATCACCGTTACCGATGCCGGTTTGGCTACCGTACTGGCTCACGAAATTGGCCACGCCATAGCGCATCACTCTGCCGAGCGCATTTCGCAACAAATGCTGGCGCAGGGCATAGGCGGCTTGCTGGGGTCAGCGTCAAGCTCAGAAAACTCTACCGTATCTGTAATTAATCAGCTATATGGCGTAGGTGGTCCGCTGGTATTGCTTAGCTATTCGCGCAACCAGGAATCGGAAGCCGATCGTCTGGGCCTAACCTTTATGGCTATGGCCGGGTATGACCCTAACGAAGCCCTTGCCTTTTGGCAACGCATGGCTTCAAGAAGCGGAGCAGGCGCAACCCCCGAATTTTTAAGCGATCATCCATCAGATGCCCGCCGCGTTCAGGATATCAGGAACCGTTTGCCAGAAGCGTTGCGGTATTATAAGCGGTAATGTGTGTTAAACCATCAATCTTGCTACTTGATACCTGTTACTTGATACTATAACATGGCCAAGCCCAAATTCCTGACTGCTCAGTGGCATAATTTATTAATGCTCAACTATGAGGTTGACCCCGATATATTACAACCGTACCTGCCGGCCAATACCGTGCTCGATTTGTGGGAAGGCAAGGCCTTGGTAAGCATGGTGGGCTTTTTGTTTAAAGATACCCGTGTATTCGGCATCAAATGGCCCTTCCATATTAATTTTGAAGAGGTTAACCTGCGCTTTTACGTGCGCTATTTTGATGGGAAGGAGTGGAAGCGGGGTGCCGTATTCATCAGTGAACTGGTACCTAAACCCATCATCGCCATCACAGCCAAAACCATTTACAACGAGCCTTATCGCGCCATGCCCATGCGCTACAGCATTACACCGGTAGATGCCAACCATACCGAATACACCTACGAATGGAAGCTCAAAGGACGATGGAATAAATTAGGCGCGGTGATCAACAATCAATCATCGCCCATAGAATCCGGTAGCGCCGAAGAATTTATTTTTGAGCATTACTGGGGATACAATAAACTGCGCGATGGTAGTACTTTGGAGTACGCGGTTGAGCACATCTCGTGGCGAGTAAGCGAAGTGAAAAGCGCAGTTTTTGATGCTGACATAAAAGAGTTTTATGGCGATGCCTTTGTACCCTATTTAAGCGTTAAACCGTATTCAGCCTTTTTTGCCGATGGATCGGATATTGTAGTGAGGGTTGCAGGGAAGGTTAAGTAAGCAACTTATAAACCATGTCATTTCGAACGAGCGGGGCAGGAATGAGGGATGGGGCGAGAGAGAAATCTTCTGCGCCCTGTAAAACGCGAGCATGGCGTACACTTATCGCGCGAAGAAGATTTCTCCTCGTACCTCGTTCGAAATGACAACAGTAGTTATGCCCCCAACACCTGCAATATCGCCTTCGCCTTTAACAAACACTCCTCATACTCCTTTTCAGCGATAGCGTTATGCGTAATGGCTCCCCCAACCTGGAAGGATAAATACTTGTTCCCGGCGTTATACAATATCGTCCGGATCACCACATTAAAATCAAAATCTCCATCCTCGCTAAAATAACCTATCGCGCCGGAGTAAACTCCCCGTTTGCTACGCTCGTATTTCTCCATTAACCGCATGGCGCTTAGCTTGGGTGCGCCCGTCATACTCCCCATCGGGAAGGTGTTTTTGATTACCTGTACATCGCTTAGGCTCTCGTCCTTTTCGCATACTATGGTAGATATCATCTGATGCACCTGCTCAAAACTATAAATGCCGAACAGTTCTTCCACCTTAACTGTGCCAGGCCTGGCAGAGCGCGTTAAATCGTTGCGTACCAGGTCAACTATCATCACATTCTCCTGCTGCTCTTTGGGGTGCTCTTTCAGGCTTTGTTTCAGGGCTTCGTCTTCGGCTTTATCTGCGCTACGTTTGGCGGTGCCTTTTATCGGTTGCGATATCAATTGGCCACCTCGCTTAGCCAAAAATCGTTCCGGCGAAGCCGAGATGATGTACTGATCGTAAAGTTTAAAATAAGTCCCGAAAGGAGAGGGGGATACCTGGCTCAACTGATTATAAACCGCCAAAGGATTGATCACAATATCCTCAGCATAAAACTCCTGGCAAAAATTAGTTTCATAAATATCACCGCGGATAATGTGCTGCTGAATAGCCTCAACAGTCTCAATATACTCATCACGACTAAACCTCGATTGAATATTGATGCTGATATCGGCTAAGCTTTCGCTGATCACTTGCCCGTTAATTTGTCCCAATACATCCGCATCCGAAATAATTTCCACTTCGCTTTCGCGGATGATGATCAAATGCTCGGGAACAAAGAAATACATTTCCGGGAATTGCAAATGATCCGGATGAGCCGATGTTACATCCTCGATCTCGTTCTTCAGATCATAATTTAGCAAACCCAGCACCCAACCCGGATGCTCCCGCCTGAATTGATCCAAAGCCTCAAACGCCTGTCCCGAATCACATTTCAATTCCTGCTTAACCCCAACAGCAATCAGCGTTTCAAATTTGGAATACTGATCGGTAAAGTTGCTCGAGTTGAGGCATACCGCAACATCAAAGCTATTGGCCCATTGCAAAGCCTTTTGCTTAAATTGTTTAATATCAATTTGATGCGCGGGTAAAATCATTTGTTTATAACGTAAAAGGCCGATATTATCGGCCTTTGTATTTTGGTTGTGAGTTCAACACCATGTCATTTCGACCTAAGGAGAAATCTTCTGCTATTGCTTGGTCTGCTGTAGGCTTATCGCGCGAAAAAGATTTCTTCTTAGGTCGAAATGACAGGCGGAATTCATTAATGCAACTCCAAAGTTTGAACCCTATCCGGGCCAACCGATAAATATTGGATAGGCACTTCTAATTCTTTCTCTAAAAAGTCGATATAGTTTTTCAACTTCACCGGGATCTGGTCCAGTTCGGTGATGCCGGTGATATCTTCGTGCCAACCGTCAATTTCTTTGAATACGGGCTCGGGCGTAATGGTGCAGATATCATAAGGCATGTAATCGATGGTTTCGCCGGCGTAGTTGTAGTGCGTGCAGGCGTAGATCTTATCAAAGCCGCTCAACACATCAGCCTTGGTCATCACCATTTGGGTAACGCCATTTAGCATAATGGCATATTTAAGCGCGGGAAGATCGATCCAGCCGGTACGGCGTGGTCTGCCAGTGGTAGCGCCAAATTCATGACCAATTCTGCGAAGCTCTTCGCCAACCTCGTTATCTAACTCGGTAGGGAAGGGACCGCCGCCAACACGGGTGCAATAAGCTTTAAAAATACCAATCACATCGCCAATCTTCTGCGGAGCGATACCCAAACCGGTACAAGCGCCCGCGGTAGTAGTGTTTGACGAGGTTACGAAAGGGTACGATCCAAAATCAACATCCAGCATGGCACCTTGCGCGCCTTCGGCCAAAACCTTTTTGCCTTCTTTTAAATATTGGTTCACTAAATGTTCAGAATCAACCAGCGGGAATTGTTTGATCAGTTCCAAAGCTTCAAAAAACGCCGCTTCGCGCTCGCTAAAATCGGCAACTTCGCCGTAAAGGGCTTGCAGCATCGAGGTATGTTTGCCAACCAATTTTTGGTAACGCTCTTTAAAATCGGGCAGTAAAATATCGCCAATGCGTAAACCATTACGGCCGGTTTTATCCATATAAGTTGGGCCAATACCTTTCAGTGTCGATCCAATTTTGCTATCGCCCATCTTCTTTTCAGATGCGGCATCCAACAATTGGTGAGTTGGCAAAATCAGGTGAGCCTTTTTGGCGATCATCAAATTCTTTTTAGCCAACAGGTCATGACCGGCATCTTTCAACTTATCAATTTCGCGTTTTAAGGTAATCGGGTCAATCACAACACCATTACCAATCAGGTTTTGGGTATTGTTAAAAAATATCCCGGAAGGAATGGTGTTCAACACAAACTTTTTACCGTCGAACTCCAAAGTATGCCCGGCATTAGGGCCACCCTGAAAGCGCGCTATCAGATCATAGCCTGCACTTAAAACATCCACAATTTTACCCTTACCTTCGTCGCCCCATTGAAGGCCCAATAATACGTCAACAGCCATTATTTACTTTTATTTTGTATAATATTCATTCAATGCTAACCTAATAACATCTTTAACTTTACTCCAGGTCATCCCGGTTAAACACTCGGGATCTATATTATCTTCTGCATCTTCAAAATAGGCGATTGAGCGTAATAACATCATCAAGTCGTCCTGCTGATATCTATCTTGATAGCAATCAACAAGCTGTTTTAACGAATAAATTTCAAGTAATTTGGCTATATCCCAAAAGTCTTTTTTTACGCCTCTGCCTTTAATCGCATTCAGCTTCAAAGCTATTAAATCTTTAGTATCGGCAAACGGAATTTTATCTATTATTTGCACCGGATTTAAAAAGGGATCGCGTACTGAAAGAAAATCAACCTTTACATTTTGAATGATGCATTGGAGTATATTTTTTCTGCCATTTGTAGGGATTATTCTGCCAAAAGAATCTTCTAAAACAAATAATAAAGTATCGTTATCGAAGGGTTGATCTGTAAACAAGTCTATATCTATTGACTTACGATGACCAAAAAGAAGAGAAAGTGCTGTGCCGCCAGCCAACCTGAATTGTTTTAATTCAGGCAGCGCAACTAATTTTCTTAGAAGTTCCAGTGTTGACGGTTCAACTGTTTCTTCTCGTAACATTTAAAATCGGTAGGTTTAAATTTGAATAGAACGCAGCAAAAGTTGATGCTAATATCTGATAGATAGTTTGCCTGTAATGCTAATTCGCCAACTTTATTAAAGCCGTAAAATTTCAACAAGTTGTCAAAATCTGCTGCTTTGCCTCGTTCTATAACTTTTTCTACAACGTGGGCCGCATTTTTTTGGTAGTCGATCTTATCCATATCAACATCCCAAAATGCCTGTTTACTCAATATGGGTTTATCGGAAGCCATTAATTCCTTCTATCGCAAGCGCCTTCTTTTAGTTTGGTGCAGTTACCGTACAGGTTTAACGAGTGATGTTTGATCTCGAATTTCAAAATATCACCCATCATGGATTGGATCTGTTGGATGCGCGGATCGCAAAACTCAACCACCTTACCACAGTCGATACAGATAATGTGATCGTGCTGTTTGTAGCCGTATGATTTTTCGAACTGGGCCATGTTTTTACCAAACTGGTGCTTGGTAACCAAATCGCACGATACCAAAAGTTCCAGCGTGTTGTACACCGTGGCACGGCTAACTCGGTACTTTTTGTTTTTCATGTGGATGTATAACGATTCCACATCAAAGTGATCGCTGCGCGAGTATATCTCTTCCAGGATAGCGAAACGCTCAGGAGTTTTTCTTAGATTCTTGTTTTCGAGATAGGCTTCGAAAATCTTTTTAACCATCGCTATGGTTTCTTGTAGAGCCATTGATTAGTAATTACAATTCAAAGTTACGATTTTTTACTTGAAAGTTTTAGAGGGTTCATAGATCATGGTTCATAGTTCATAGATAAAAGAGTTCAGGGTTCATCATATTTTTTTTTTTGCTTTTACCATGAACCATGATCTATGAACTAAGATGCCTTCTCCACCGCCGAGTCAAATCGGGTTACTGCTGTGATGCCTTTCACCTCGTTCAGTTTTTTGATCAGGTTTTCCAAATGATTGGTATCGTTCACATAAACCATTATCGAACCTTCAAAAATACCGTTATCGCTATCAACCGTAATAGAGCGGATGTTCACCTTAAAATCGTTTGATATAATGGTGGTTAGCTTGTTGATCAGGCCCACATCATCAATACCCGTAATGCGCAGCCCGGTTAAAAACGCCAGTTCCTGTTGATTGGTCCAGCGGGCTTTTACTATACGGTAACCGTAATTGCTCATCAGCTTGGTAGCGTTAGGGCAATTGGTACGGTGGATCTTGATACCCTCGCTCACGGTAATAAAGCCGAAAACATCATCGCCGGGAATTGGGTTGCAACAGTTAGATAGCTTGTAATCAATCTTTTGCATATCCTCGCCAATCAGCAAAATGTCGCTGTCTTTAGCTTTAATGCTGCGTAGCATGCTTTGTACCTGCTCGGTTTCTATTTTCTCGGGCGATTTGATCTCAATGATCTTCTCCGAAGCCACAAACTCCTTCAAATCCTTCATATCAATCAGCCCTTTAGCTACATTGTAGAACAGATCCTGAGTTGATTGCAGCTTGAAAAAATAGCTCAGCTTGTAAATATTATCCGAGTTGTAGGTGATCTTAAGCGATTTAAGCTTGCGCTCCAAAATCTCTTTACCATCCTCGGCAATCTTGCGTTTTTCTTCTTTGAGGGCCGATTTGATCTTGGCTTTGGCCTTGGCCGTAACCACAATATTCAGCCAGTCTTCTTTAGGTACCTGCTTGCTCGATGTAATTACCTCAACCTGGTCGCCGTTTTGCAGCTTGTGGCCCAGCGGTACCAGCTTGTGGTTTACCTTGGCACCAATACAACTCGCGCCCACATCCGAGTGGATCTCGAAGGCGAAATCCAAAGCGGTGGCGTTTGATGGCAACTGGATCAAAGCGCCTTTTGGGGTAAAGATGAAGATCTCGTCGCTAAACAGGTTCATCTTAAAATCATCCAGAAAGTCTAAAGCGTTACTATCCGGGTTTTTCAGCATATCGCGCACCTTTTGTACCCATTGGTCCAAACCGCTGTCGGTTGATGCTTCCTTGTATTTCCAATGTGCCGCGAAACCTTTTTCAGCGATTTCGTTCATGCGCTTGGTGCGGATCTGTACCTCAACCCATTGTCCGCGAGGTCCCATTACCGTGGTGTGCAACGATTCGTAACCGTTTGCTTTGGGCGATGAGATCCAGTCGCGCAACCTGTCGGGATTCGGGCGATACAGATCGGTGATAATAGAATAAGCCTTCCAGCAATCCGATTTTTCGTGCTCCGGCGGACTATCCAGAATGATGCGGATAGCAAACAGATCGTAAACCTCCTCAAACGGAATAGACTTTTTCTTCATCTTATTCCAGATGGAATGGATGGATTTCGGCCTGCCGAACAGATCACCATGCACATCCTGCGCAATCAAAGTTTTCTCTACCGGCTGTATAAAATCGTGAATAAACTTTTCGCGTTCGGCTTTTTTCTCGTTCAGTTTTGATTTGATGAACTGGTAAGTTTCGCGCTCGGTATATTTCATCGAGAGGTCTTCCAGTTCCGACTTTATGGCATACAAACCCAACCGGTGTGCCAACGGGGCATACA
>Ga0116227_10015982_pt1 | contig 10949 bp, 4 predicted proteins | sample S1TSphgellanicum_FD_89693 | JGI IMG/M metagenome (GOLD analysis project Ga0116227, IMG submission 89693) | Host-associated microbial communities from peat moss isolated from Minnesota, USA - S1T2_Fb - Sphagnum magellanicum MG | ecosystem: Host-associated > Plants > Peat moss > Unclassified...
AAAATTTTTAAATTTTTTATATTTTTGTTCTTTGTTTTTTTGGTTTTTTTTTTATATAATATTTTGTTTTTTGGAAGTGGGTGTGGAGAGAAGAAAAAAATAATTTTTTTTGGGGGGGGGGGGGGGGGGGGGGCGAGGGGTGGAGATCTAAGTACTTACTAAAAATCTGAGGCAATCTGCTCACGTTTCAGTAGACAAGGTGAGAGCTTCTTCTGATTTCTGGCAATCCACTTTGGGATCTCTTGTCCTTGTGGGGATTGAAATCCACAAAGTGCTAGCAATAAGGCAGGTGCTCTAACTCTGTCTCTCTCCAGATAAATTTTAAGTTGTCGAACTAGAACCATATTCAAAATCGCCTTGGATTTTGTAGACAAGCTCAAAAAAACATCAAAATCTGAACCATGAAGTCAAGGTTAACTGCCAACAGCAGTACAAAACAACAAGAAGAAGAGGAGCTGGAGCCTGCTGGGACTTATCCCCATTTCTTGGATTTGGAGCAATTCCTCTCACACAAATTTTGTCATGCTTATTATGTACATTGTCGTTGTGTACATGTGACTGATGTTTGGCACAAAAAAATTCTCAAAAGGTCTAACTAGAAAAAAGGAAAAATACTATTAATATTTGTCAAAATTGTTGAAAAATTGAACTCCCAACTTGTGAAAAAGTATTTATTGTCCCAACCATTGGGTTACTACTACAAATACACAACAAAAGGTGTACTTTTCATAGTCACTGGTGTGGCCTGTGCGGTTGGCCCAAGTGTTACCACATCCGCAACTGATTTTTCCTCTCAAAACCTGGTTTTTAAGAATTTATTTGAAATTTTAGTGGTAAAAAATCACTTAAAAATCAATATCTCCCACATTCTGAATCCAAATCTTACCAAATAAATTCCATTAAATCCTGCTCATCACCAACAACACCAAAGGCACAATTCAATTCCTCTAAAAAAATTAGCTACAATTTAATTTAATTTTCAGCGAAGAAATCATTCAATATTCAAGAACTTTTGCACCACAAGTCCAAATGTCGTGGAACTAAGCCCATGCACCTCCTAGTTGAGAGCTTTCCAAAGGCACCAAGAACATGATCTGAAGCATCCTGGTTTGGTGGATCTCATAACTCCAAAACAAAACAAACTACCTTCCTTCATAGATAGATTCCCTAACTGTTGAATTTCTGGAAAATTAAATTTGAAACTGCCTAACCTCAGTTTAATAAATAAATAAATAAATATTCGGCAAAGAAGCCAAACATCAGCTGTGCTGTAGGTACAGTAGTGTACAAATTAGTGTTGCTCGGGTATCAACTATTGAATATACTAGCCTGGTCCTGGTATTGGGCAGCTTTTAAAATTTCAATACCGGCCCGATCTTCTTGGTATTGGGTGTGTTTTCAAACCCTAATATCAACCTGGTTTTGGGTCTGGTTTAAAACTTTGATACCAGCTTGGTTACTGGTACTGGGGTCCAAGATTGTTTTTTGGGCTGGTATGAGCCAGGTATGCACCGGGTATTGAAACTGGTACAAGGCGGGTATTATCTGCTGGGTACAGCCCATTGTGCCCAGTTTGCTGCCCCATTTGAAAATTTGGGCTCCCCAGATCAGCTTCACGCAAGTTCCTCAGAGGCACCTCACTGGGCACAATGGCCCTACTTTCCTGCCATGATACAGAAGCTCTCCCCAACCAAAGGTCCATCTGATGCTATATAGGTAACCATTACCTCATCATCATCAGGTTTTTCTGAAAATGAAGATTTGAATGTGTTAAATGGTATGGTAAGCTTTTTTCAATATGCTCAAATTGTAAAATTTTAAAATGAATGACATGTGATATACTGGTTTAGGGCTGATCTTTTGAAGGGAAAAGATCTAGATTTGAATTTCACCACTTATTCATCCCAATTTCCCCAAATCTGTCCATTGTTCAATTTTTCTCAATTTAAGTTTTCATGGGTTCATCTATTGCCTCATTTGCTTTGGATTCATCTGTTATCCCATTTCCCTTGAGTTCATCTGTTGTCCCATTCCCCCAGCTTACCAATATCCAGCTTCATTGGGGAATTGGGCCAAATTTTGTCTTCCTTGAATTTATTTGTCCATTGTCACATTTCCCCAAGTTCCTTAGGTTGATTGGTTGTCCTACTTTTGGCCCAAGTTCAACAATTATCCATTTTCCTCCAAGCAGTTGGGCCAACAAATTCTCATCCATTCTTCAAGTTTCAAGGAAAATTTACTCCTTTTATGTGGGTTGGCATGTGAAGCAATCTAGGACCAGATTTTTCCTTCATTGAAAATGTGTTCAATATCAAGCATCATAACAAGTTGATCGTAAAATTGAGTACATTTGGATCTTTTTAATAGAACTTTCATATCCGGCACCACTAGCTGGAATACCCAAACTTTAGTATTTTTCACATCAAAGACCGAGTGGAATTAATCTGTTGCATAATTTTAACACTTGCCTATATTTGGTGGGATAGCAATATTTGCCTTATTGAATTTCTGCAATGACCCATATGATTGTTATCATACAAAACATAAAAGAATGAAAGAGAAAACAGAATTGACAAGTTTTGATACTTCAGTTTATTGGGTTTAGTTAGCATGGGAAATGAGTGTGGTAAATTATAGTAATCTTCATTGGAGTGTCCATACTTTAAAATAGTTTTGTGTTTGCCTAATGCTATATTCATTATTCAATCCATGTGACCATATGAAAATTTCATCAATCTTTTTTACTTATATTCGTTAAGACCCAATATGTGGAACTTAAAAAGTGCTTCATGATGTTTCCAAGACCATATTTTTCATTTATAACATGGAGTTATGGGCCATGCTATACTTGCTTTGAATTATAGTTCAAACATTGTGTATTTTGTAGGGTCTCTCTACAAAATACTATATAAAATATAAATATTTGATATATTTTACATCAACATATTTCTTCAAGAATTGTTGCTTTGATCAGCCAATAATTGAAAAAGAATGGGTCATTCCCAATGTGAATCTAATGTTCTTGCAAGAAACATATAAGCTTAACATAAATAGTTGTTTTATGTTAAGCTTAACATAAAAATTGCTTCGTCAATGTTGGAAAGGAGTAACCTTGTGAATCCTAAAAGTCCACATAATTCTAAGCAATTTTTCACTACAATGACATTTTGCCAATTTTGGTTTGGAATGAAAGGATCATATCACACAAGCATGAGAGACAAACCAACATATGTTTGTGCTAAGAATTTTTCATTTTTTTTAAGGTGGCAATGGATAGAATGATTGTTGGATTGGAACCACCATGCAACATTTGTCAACTAGTGTTCTATTGAGGTCACCATAAAGACATTCTTGCAAGGACCCAATGTTGGCAATAGGGGCCATTAGATCAATCCCATATTTTTGGCAAACCAATGTTAAGCTTATATGTTTCTTCCAAGGACTTTCCAACCCTCATGGTAGTGGGGTAAAGCCATAACTGCTCAACAAGGGTTACAACATTTATCTAGGATTCTAGCCTGGAAAAGCTTGGCCCTACCAAGTTGTAGTGGTCTTAATGTAATGTGGTGCAACACGGGCGATCTAACCATTACCATTAACTTGCCATTAACCTTGAAAGGGCCAATTGTACCCCTAATCCAATTTGTGACTTGCACAAATTCTAGGAAGCAAAACAATGCCCTTACAAAACCAAATCCCATCTCTTTAGAATAAGAGTAGGGATGTTTCAGCAATAAGCCAAGAGTTTGCTGAAGGGACTAATATGCCAAAGAAAGAACAAAACCGACCTAAATTCAAGAACTGGCCAACACTGGTTGTTACCCAATCAAAGAGCTTTCCAAAACTCTACTATGATAACAATTCTAGTGAAGATGAACCCTTGGAAGTGACCTTAGCCCACGTTGGAACCTATGTGTGGTCCTCACATCCTTACTCCCCATCCTGTTTCCCCCCTCACTTTAATAACCTAACCTAGGTCTAGGCTACTTAACTAACTAGATATTGGGGATGAATTGTAGTAGTCATCCCTATGGTGTGAATAACATAACCAAGCAAATTACGACTGAAGTGAAATGTTTGTGCCTTGTGAGTACCTTAGGTTTGAAATTAGATGGGGAACTTACTTGGATCACACTTTGCCAACCATGTATGTAGAGCCCACCTTTGAAAGGCCATAGGTAACCTACCACCCTACATATAAAAAAATCTTCTAGTCACACCTATTCTATGTCAAAACTCAAAACCTTTTGTAGTCTGTTAAGCTATGCAAATTGTGTGTGTTGGGATGGGTTCACTTTTATCTTTTGGTGACATATGTGAACTTGACTAGCTTTTTAATTTACGGGGATGGACATGGTATTTGTCTTGTATGATAAGATGTGCTGATTTGTGGTGCATGGGTGCCTTTTGGGGAGGGGGGGGGGGTGATGAGCTTTGTTTGTTCAAGGTGTATGGGGTTTCTCATTTAATGTGAGTCAACAAAGAAGAAAAAATGTCAAAAGAAAAAGAAGAAACAAAATGTTGGAGGTCCTCCTTCGTTGCCTAGCCAACTAACAAAAGAGAAAGCAAAAGAAAAAGGGAGGTTGGTTGCTTTAGATTTAACCACAATTTCAATTGAGATAGCCTACTTTGAAAATGCTTGGTACTCTATGGCTGCAGATTTTCACACACAATATATTCTTGTAACTTTCAGGTCATTTAAAAAAAAAATCATCAAGGAAATACTTGACCTGTAAGGGTCTGTAAATGTCTATATGGAATATATACCAAATGGCAGGGTCTTTTGTTCAATTCTTATTGAGATTATGAGTAACCTACCCTGGGACCCTTGTTGATAACCAACCATTTTCTTGATAACTGGATACACTGGTATAAACAGTCTGACCAAGTTGCCCAAACTTGCAAATAGTATTTGGGAAGAAACTTATGTGAGTAAAATGCAATCGTGCAATTTTTGTTTGGCAAAGTTGAAATCCTTGACACAGAAATGATTGAATGTGCATGGAATTGTTGGCCCTCAATCTGAAATTGGTCACTTTTTCAAGTGCATGCAAGAAATATGATGATGATGAACCCCTGCCAAACTTCATAAAAAGAGAGCACCCAAGAAAAAGGGAGAGAAAAGGAAAGAAGGGGCAAGGATCAAAGTCCATGCAAGCAAACAACCTAAAAGAGGTGGGTCACACGGAGGTAATGGGATCACTAAGTACTGAAACTTCCACTAGTCGCATGAAGCATATCAACTAAAGAAAGGAGAGATAAACCCAATAAAACTCCAAGCCTAAAAGAACCCTCCCTTGCAATAACAGCCCGCCTTGAAATGGAAGCGTCCTAGACTCTCCATAAAGCCAGGGACACTCTCTGTCTATAAAAGGAATGCAACACCTCAAAAGAATTGAGTAAGTTCCAATGCACATAAATAAATCAATAAGTTAAAGGAATGGAGGAGACACATGTATGGCATGTAGAATACATTCTGCAAGCTATGTGGAAACAACTCTCAATTTCAGTTTCATCACCCATGAAATACAAAAAATTAATACATATGACCAAAATACAATGAATACAGTTTCGATAGTTCTGTTCTCACCAAGAATACAATATATACGACCGAAAGTAAAATAATTAATTTTAATTAATTTTAATTAATTATTAAAAAAACTAACTTCCATGTGTGTGACCAAAAGAATTAACACATGTACTTGACTGAAAATAAGAAAAAAAATTTTTTTTGAAGAAAAACAAATTTTGGGTGCAATTTTTTCAATGGGAGGAGGCTTTGCAAAACAAGCTTGCCAGATGCCTTTTCACAGTTGCAGAGAACAAGTAGGCATTTAAAGAGTCAACAAAAGTGGCATATATATACTATGTGGAAAGTGGTAGATACTAGCAAAAAGAGTGTGATCAGACACCATTAGGGAAAAGGGTTCTGCATGAACATGCAAACATGAGAGTTCATGCATGTCTGCATGAACTGGCTCTTTTATATGATTGACTATAATAAGTAGTATAAAGAGTCTTCCTTGTTTTGTTTGTAAGCTAGTTTTTTCAGAGTGGTCTAAATCCTAAACCCTAAACCCTAAACCCTTGACTCCCCAAACCCATACAGTTTTGTAGGATGATGGGAAAAAACAAGCCACACAAACAAACATACAATGGTCATACAATGGTGAGGACTAGAGGAAAACCCAAAATCACTTGCTTTTTTTTAACTACCTACCTACTAACATGATGATTGTGGGTTGTTGTTAGTAGGTAGATAGTAAAACTAGCCATTACCTATGTATAAACTATAAACCATATAATTACCTAATGGTCACCTATTTTCCTACCTATCTACCTAGATATTGGACCTACTTCTGACAAAATGGGTTACCAAGGTGAAACCCAATATTAACTCAGTTGAGGTTCATCCAAAACTGAATCATAACGGGCATCCAGTGGATGGATGGTGTGCTGGTGTGTGCTGGTGTGTGTTGGTTCACTGGAGGGCTGTAGATTAAACAATTTGTAACAATTTAGCCATTTGTATTCATGACATGAGCAAAGTGTGAGCCTGAAAGTCACATTTGATTGTGCTTTCTCATTTTTTTGAATAGCCTGGAGACAAACAAGTGCACATGTCATGAACAAGGGGTCTGATCTTGGTTCTGAAAACAAAATTTGTGCAGAAAAGAGGTGGGATTGCTGTCGTTGATTTTAGAACTGACATGATTTTCACCACAACCTCAGATTTTATTACTCATTTTTTAAAAAAATAATAAATTTGAACAAGTGAAAACAAGTAGGTATGTTGGCTTCCATGTGTTTTGAAACTTTTTTAAAAAAAAGAATTGTTGTGATTCTTAATTCTGAATCTCAAGAAGCAATCATGTGATTTTGAGAAGAAGGAAAATTTGTTGATTACCATTCATACTCATATGCAATTGAGCTAACAATTCACACCAATTACACATACCATTAGGTTGAATGAAATACCTAGTTGCTCAAGATTCACCCTTCTCATCTTGTCTACTCCTCCATAACTTAACTTGTAGCAAACCTCTTAAGTGATTTTGTTATGGCATGGTCTCATAATAGCTAACTTCTTCACATCCCATTCTTCACAACCTTGCACCAACAATATGGTCTCCTCATAATAGAATAGACATGCCCATTGACATGCATTCCCAATCATTAGTAGTGCATCCATGTATATATGCTTGTCAAGATATTTCTCATCACTAGTAAATCTAACATTTTTATTTTCACCTGGTGTCAGTTTGATAAAAAATCATTATTGAGAAGTTCATGCCACTATATCAAGTGTTTATATAATGTAGTTGAATATTGGGTTAAGTGCATATAATGTTGTCCCTTTAAGGATTAAAAAATGTAAGAATTTCAAAACCTTTTTACTAGTGTAATGTATCCAAAATTGAATTGGTAAGGAAAAAAGGATTCATAAATTTCAAAATATTGTATTAAATGTTTAGTTGTACTTTATCATAAGGTAAAATGGAAATTAAAGTTCTTATTGAAGATGTCATTGCAAGTGGAAGTACATTTTCATGTACTTTTTAAAGGGTAAAAAATATTTGAATCCATAAAGTCCTATTCAATGTGAATAAATAAAAGAATCATAAGTTTTCATCATTCAAAGTATTGAATAATATATTAGAAAGGAAGGGCAAGAACTAATTTTCGAATTTTGTTATACATATTCATTGTGAAGGTGTTGCTAATATTAAAAATTATGCCAAAATGAACTCCTATTGTGTTGTTTTTCGTCCACCCTAGTGTGCAATTGTTGATTGATGAATATAAATGAATGATGTTCATGTGAAAAAGGATTAAATATTTGATTAAAATTCATTTTTTATATCATTATATTTTATTGTTATACAAATTCCTCTAGAATGATCCTTAACATAAGCAACTTCATCTCTATGCATAATTTTTTTTGTTTAATTTAAGTAGCAAGACCACATGAAGTTTGGGGAACATTATCACAAACTCATATTTGGGATAACACATAACCTAGGAAATATATCTCCTTCTAGTCAATTATCCAAATTGGTATGTTTTATGTGGAGTGGGGGAGCACAAAGGGCTTTAACACACAAATTTCCAATGAAATTAAGCCACAAACTTTATTTGGCATGGTTTTTGGGAGAAAAGGCTACTATTTTTTTTTTAAAAATGGATTCATATGTGTATACACTTGTATTGGGTGGCTAGGTATACTAGTTATCCTATTTTAACCAAATAAAGGTATAATTATATAATATTTATTCTATGTTTAATTGTTTATGTGAGAACATTATGAATATTCACCTATGTAGATTTATTATATCTCCTTTGAGCATTTGCATCATAGGGGTATAAGTTTATGTTATCTTTGAATTGACATGATTTCAAAAAAGACCTTAAAAGTTTGATCCATAGCATACCCACCAATGATGAATTTCAAAAATGTGGTTGAGGAAATTTGAGTTCATCCTTATGAAGTGACTTGATTCCTAGGGAGCTTCCTAGCAATCATTAAATCCCATGAAGAGGCTACAAATTAGACCAAGTGGTGGGCTATTTTTAATCTCTAGCTCATGTGAAGTGTTCATTCAACATTTTTCCATTGAGAGACAAAGTTGTTATGATGAATGTCGTTGTTTTATTTGTATGCCTCAACATCCAAGCATGTCAATGTTCACAAGTTTTCCAACATTGTGCATGATCAATGTAGTTGATAGTAGCAAGGTAGAAAGCTTTAAAACCATGACATTCACAAATGTTGCAACACCTCTTTTTCAATAGATTGAATGTAATAACTCCAATGATGATGAATCAGTTAGGTTGTGTAAAGCATGGTTGAATGCTAGTCAAAATTTCACTAAGGGGATTGGTCAAAAATCTAATAACTTTTATGTTTCAATAATTGATGTTTTCAAAAAGTCTATAGGCAAAAGTGTTGTAATATGTCCACAATGATCACTAGAATTGAAGTGGTCAATTAGTTGTGCAACACACGATGTCAAAATTCTTAAAAACATTTACAAGCATGTGTGACATTGATGGATTTGGCATTGATGAAGAAGATATAATCACAAAAGCATAAATCTTGTATTAAGGTTCATTGATGAAAAACAAACCATTCACCATGATGGAAAGTTGGCAAGTGCTAAAGTCAACTTCAAAGTTGCAAATGTGTCATGCCCCAATGCCACCACCCTATAAACAACAAATTCCATAGTCACCTAGCACAAACAATAACAATGATGACATCAAGAGTGTAGATGCGACATCAACACTAATTCAACCTTGGGAATAGCCTACGAGGAAGAGAAAGGTGAAGAAAATGGCAATCAACAAGTCTAAAATGACTAGATTAGATGTAAACTTTGAAAAAACAACTATAGCCATGGTGGTAATGAATGCTTCAAAGATGGAGATGTTGAAGGACTTTGTTAGCCATCTCTAGCTCTTCACAATGTCATTGCAAAATATGGACCTACATTTCAAGAATATACATGCCTTTGTTGATAGTAGGTGTTGAACTATTTTGAAAAAAGATGTTCATAGACATAGCCAATCCTTTTCCATGACCTATGGTGCCATATCACATTAATAGTGCTAACAACAGTGAAGGTTCATTTTAGGTTGATGAAAGAGTTGCAATTGCCCACAACAACATTGATCTTTTTCAACCTTGTGGTATAATCTTGCCATTGACAATTAATTTGATGTTTTTTTTTTCAATTCTTTTTTTGGCCAGCAAACGGAATTTTATACAATTTCATATCCAAAAATTAACTAGCAATTTTTTGTAATGTGGGTACCCAATAATTGGAAAATCTTGTTTATTAATGAAAATTCAAAAATGGTTAAAATTACCAAAAATTTGAAATTGAAAAATTGGAAAAAATAAAATGATCCCATTCATTTCAATTTAAACTTAGCAATTGAATGGCCAATTCATTATATTGAAGTCAAACTCATACACATGGACAATGTTTCAACACCTAAGTTAATCATATAATAGCCTATAGAAAAAACTAATCATGTTCCCCTTTGAAAGTCCACAAATGGTCGACCAGGTCATTTCAAAGATAGTAGTTCACATCCTTTCATCAAATTGTGTTGACCAACTCACAAACAAACCTATTGAATGACAATGGGATTGGTAATTGATATTGCTTTAAACAAATTAAAGTTTCTTGTAGTTAAAAATCTAAATTTAATTTTACATCCCCTTCTTTATTTGTGATCACAATTACTTTCCCAACTTGTTTTATGTTTCACTACATAACTGTGCTAGGTAACACACCCCATCATGCTTGTAAGACATCAAATGTGCATTTTACATCTTTGTGAACCCTTTTGAAAAAATTTGTGTACCATTTTTGCTTGTCATCTTATGGCTCAAAGATAGTTTTTTGGAAGATGGTCCATTTGGGATATATGTGATTTATTAGGAAATAACACATTTGATAAGCATGGTCATTGACACTGAATTTTGCATGTGGGGAAACATCATGGAGGTAGTTCACCACCAAAAAAAAAGCAATCAACCACATTGATATTATTTTAAAAACTTGGAAGCATTATAAATGCATCTCAAATCCATAAATATTTGGTTGCAATTGCCTCCATCATCAAATTCTTGTTGCCATCCTTGATATGGTATTGGCCTTGTCAACTAATTGTACAATTTTTCAAGTCCTAATGTGTACGATTCACCAATTCAAACGTTCCAAGGAACCTTTACAATTCATTGAGCCACATAGGCTTCAACACATTGGCTAGATTACATTCACAAAAACATTTTTCTTTAAAAAGGTCATTGATAGAGAAAAAAGAAATGGGGGGGGGGGGGGGGTGTTTAGTAAAAAAACAAAAAAAAAAAAAAAAACAAGGATGGCAATTAAAAAAAAAAAAAAAAAAACAAAACATTAAAAAAAAAAGTAAAAGAA